>Ga0208357_1000773_pt1 | contig 24670 bp, 28 predicted proteins | sample NGESurdeep092012_6_FD_184487 | JGI IMG/M metagenome (GOLD analysis project Ga0208357, IMG submission 184487) | Arctic peat soil microbial communities from Barrow, Alaska - NGEE Surface sample F52-2 deep-092012 (SPAdes) | ecosystem: Environmental > Terrestrial > Soil > Wetlands > Peat ...
AGGATGACCGGACTCCGGTTTAACCAGATCCGCGCTCTGAAGCGCATTGGCGCCGGGCCGCTCACACTTGCCGCACTCGCAGATTCGATGACCGTCGACGCGCCAGCCGCGACCGTCGCCGTGAACGCCCTGGAGCAGGCAGGACTGGTCGCGCGAACGCCGCATCCGACCAACACTCGCGCCAAGCTCGTCGAACTCACACCAGCTGGACGCCGGACACTGGACGCCGCAATGTCCGTCGCCGACAAGCCACCACGCGCCCTCACTGCGCTGTCAGCCGCCGACCTTCGCACTCTCGCTGGAGTTGTGGAGCAACTGACAGAGCCCACGCACAACGCACCCGTTCGGAGAAAGTCAGATCCCCATGCTTGATCGACGCCGCCGGCTCTCAGTGCTGGCAATCTGCTGCCTGAGCCTGTTCATCGTCGGGATCGACGTCACGATCGTGAACGTCGCATTGCCGTCGATCCAAAAGGACTTGGGCACTCCATTCGACGGCCTGCAGTGGACGATCGACGCTTACACGCTCGCACTCGCCAGCCTGCTCATGCTGTCGGCATCGATGGGCGACCGGATCGGCCGCAAGCGAGTCTTCATGACCGGACTCGTCATCTTCACCGCCGGCTCCCTGCTGTGCAGTATTGCGCCCGACACAAAGACGCTGATCATCTTCCGCATCGTGCAGGCCGTTGGTGGCTCGATGCTGAACCCGGTGGCAATGTCCATCATCATCAACACGTTCACCGACCCGAAGGAACGCGCGAAGGCGATCGGGGTGTGGGGAGGCGTCGTCGGCCTCAGCCTCGCACTCGGCCCGGTCGTCGGAGGCGCACTGGTCGACAGCATTGGCTGGCGATCGATCTTCTGGCTGAACGTTCCGATCGGCATCGCTGCGTTCATCCTGACAGCGCTGTTCGTGCCGGAGTCAAAAGCGCCCCGCCCACGACGGCTCGATCCGGTCGGCCAGGTTCTCGTGATGGTCAGCCTTGCAAGTTTGACGTTCGGAATCATCGAAGGCCCACGCCTCGGCTGGAGCGCCGCCGCCATTCTCGGGTCCTTCGGGGCGGTACCCATCGCCGTCCCCTGCCTTGTGTTTTACGAGCGGCACCGCGACGAGCCACTGCTCGACATCCGCTTCTTCCACAGCGTGCCGTTCACCGGTGCGATCGTGACCGCGGTCTGCGGCTTCGCCGCCTTGGGTGGGTTCCTGTTTCTCAACACGCTCTACCTGCAATCCGTGCGCCACTTCTCGCCGCTGCACGCGGGTTTGCTCACCCTTCCGATGGCATTCATGGCAGCGGTTTTCTCGCCCATCTCGGGTCGGGTAGTCGCTGCGCGCGGTCCGCGATTGCCGCTTGTCCTGGCGGGCGTCGGCATTGCCGTGTGCGGGGTGATGCTGTCGCAGGTGACGGACCACACCGCGATCTGGTTTCTGATCGTTGCCTACGCCGTGTTCGGCTTCGGTTTCGGCATCGTCAACGCACCGATCACCAACTCGGCTGCCTCGGGCATGCCACGATCGCAGGCCGGGGTTGCAGCAGCCATCGCTTCAACAAGCCGGCAGACTGGCGCGGCACTCGGTGTCGCCGTCCTGGGTGCTGTTGTCACGTCGCGAATCAAGGGCTCGTTTGCCAACGGCTTCTCGTCAGCCAGCCACATTGGATGGGACATCATGACCGGCTGCGGAGTTGCGGTCTTCATCCTCGGCGTTGTCACCACGAGCGCGTGGGCACACCGAACTGCAACAGAGGCAGCGAAGCTTATCGAGGCCGATCAGAAACTCGACCGTGCAACCACTGACTATGCAGGCGTCGGTTCGCGCAGTCGCTGACTGATGACGGTCGTGACACCGTCGCCACGCATGGAGACGCCGTACAGCGCGTCGGCGACTTCCATCGTCGGCTTCTGGTGCGTGATGATGATCAGCTGGCTCGACTCGCGCAGTTCCTCGAAGATGCCGAGCATCCGCCGCAGGTTCGTGTCGTCGAGGGCCGCCTCGACCTCATCCATGACGTAGAACGGGCTCGGCCGGGCCTTGAAGATCGCGACCAACAAAGCCAGTGCTGTCAAGGATCGCTCGCCACCCGACAGCAGTGACAAGCGCTTCACCTTCTTGCCCGGCGGCCTCGCCTCAACGTCGATGCCGGTGTTCAACATGTCGTCAGGGTCGGTCAACACGAGGCGACCTTCACCACCCGGGAACAGCCGGGCGAAGATGCCTTCGAACTCGCGCTCGGTGTCGGCATACGCGGCCGCGAATACTTGCTGCACTCGCTCGTCGACCTCGCGAATGATCTCCATCAGGTCCTTGCGAGTGCGCTTGAGATCCTCGAGCTGCTCGCTGAGGAATCGGTGCCGTTCTTCGAGCGCGGAGAACTCCTCGAGTGCCAACGGGTTGACGCGTCCCAACAACGCCAAAGCACGTTCGGCCGTGCGCGCTCGCTTCTCTTGCTCGGCACGCACGAACGGCACCGGCTCGGGCAGCGGTGCGTCGGCCGGGGCATCAGGCTCAGGGAAAACCGGCACCAGCGAGTCAGGCCCGTACTCCGAACTCAACGCCTCACTCTCGACGCCGAACTCGTCCATCGCGCGCTGTTCGAGTTGCTCGATACGCAGGCGCTGCTCGGCGCGCGCAAGTTCATCGCGATGCACGACATCGGTCAGCTGCTCGATTTCCGCCATCAACTCGCGCTCGCGCGTCCGGAGCGTCAGCAGCTCACCCTCGCGCTCTGTCCGCATCTCCTCTGCGCCTGAACGTTCCGTCGTTGCAGCAGCCAACGACAACTCGAGGCGCCCCAGCACGGCAGCCGCACCGATGGCAACCGCTTCGGCGATGACGGCTTCCCGCTCGCGCCGGATCCGCCGCGCAACCGCACGTTCGCGTGCGTCACGTTCAGCGGCGGCCGCGGCGTCCAACTCCGCAGCGCGCGCACCGATCGCGCGTACTCGTTCCTCACCAGTACCGACGGTCAGCCGGGCTTCGGTCTCGGCATCGCGGGCCACCGCCGCAACTGCGGCGAGCCGGTCGCGCTCGGAAGTTGATGGCTCGTCATCCGGCGACGCTTCTGCTGCGACAAGCCGGGCCTCGAGTTCGGTCAGCAGCGCCCGATCGCGATCTCCCGCCTCACGTGCCTGCGCGATCGACCCAGCCATGCGATCGGCTTCCGCAAGCGCGGCCCGAGCGGCCGATCCCAGATGCCCGAGCTGTTCGGCGACGGCGGCCATCGCGGCGTCCGACTCATGCAGTTGCGCAAGCGCAGCTGCAGCCCGCGCTGATGCATCGGCGAGTTCGGCCTCGACGCCGGTGATGGTGAAGCGCAGTCGCTCGGCGCGATGCGTCGCGTCGACCAGCCCGCGACGCGCTTCGTCGAGCGCCGCTTGAACTTCAAGCAGGCTCGGTGTGCTTGCCGAACCGCCGTAGGCCCAATCACGACCGAGCACATCGCCGTCGCGAGTAACAACGCGGACGTCGGGAAGCGCGCGTACGAGGGTCAATGCTGAACCGAGATCGTCAAGAACGGCAACGCGATAGGTGAGTGCCGCCAGCGCGAGTCGCAACTCCTCCGGCGCGTGCACGAGGTCGCGCACCCAATGCGCACCCGGCGGCAACTGCGGCAACTCTGTCTCGAGCACCTCCGGCTCTTGCATCCAGGGACCCGAACCAATGAGGAGCCCGGCGCGACCGGCATCATCGGACTTCAGCAATCCGAGCGCGGCAATCGCGTCATCGAGAGACGACACCGCAACCGCGTCGGCCGCCGTGCCAAGGGCCGCCGCAACAGCCTGCTCATAGCCACGCTCGACGTCGACGACGGCGGCCACCGATCCGAGCAACCCGGAGATGCGCTCCGACGCGGCGAGCAGCGCACCGGTGCCGTCCTTGCGTGCAAGGCCGAGCTCCAGTGCTTCGGCACGCGCAACCAGTGACGCGCGCTCCCGCTCGACTTCGCGGTCCTGGTCGCGCAACTTCTCCAGCGTCGCCTCGGCGGTGGCAAGCGCCTCGGATGCAAGCTCGTAGTCGTTGTCGAGATTCAGCTCACCCTCGTCAAGACCGGCGATCCGCGACTCCAGCGCGTGGAACTCGCCCTGCGCGTGCTCCGAACGTGCGCGCGCCTCATCGACCGCTTTCGTGAGTCGGCCGATCTCGTCCTCGCCGGCGCTCACTCTGCTGCGTTGGGCGGCAACCTGGCCCGCGAGTCGAGCGAGTCCCTCGCGCCGGTCGGCGGCCGCGCGGACCGCTGCGGTGAGGCGATGCTGTTCGTCCTCGTACGCGCCCTCGGCCTCGACGCGCGACGTTGTAGCCGCGGCCAACTCGGCACGGTAGGCCTCGAGTCCGGCGGCGATCTCCTCCTGCTCGAGACGCGCCGCTGCCGCGTCGTTCGCGAGCTCTTCGGGGTCGCGTCCCTCGCGTGTTTCTTCCTCGCTTGCTCGCACGTGACGCTGCCGCTCGGCGGCAATGCTCGCCGTCCCGCGTAGTCGTTCTCGCAACGACGACAACCGGTACCACGTCTCCTGCGCGCGGGTCAGCTCTCGCGCCTCACTGCTCATCGCCGACTCGAGAAAAGCCTCGCGGGTTTTCGCTTCGTGCAGCTCGGTGTCAAGCTGCGCGCGTCGCTCCCGCAGCGCGGTCTCGTCAGCGACTTCCTGCTGCAAAGTGCCGCGCAATCGCACGAGGTCATCGGCAAGCAGTCGCAGCTTCGAGTCACGTAGATCGGCCTGGACGACGGCGGCTCGGCGAGCGACCTCGGCCTGCTTGCCCAGCGGGCCGAGCTGACGACGAAGCTCGGTCGTGAGGTCCTGGACGCGGGTCATGTTCGCCTGCATCGCCTCGAGCTTGCGCAGTGCCTTTTCCTTGCGCTTGCGGTGCTTCAGCACTCCCGCGGCCTCTTCGATGAAGCCGCGGCGCTCCTCGGGAGTCGCGTGCAGGACGGCCTCGAGTTGCCCCTGCCCGACGATGACGTGCATCTCGCGGCCAATGCCGGAGTCAGAGAGCAATTCCTGGACGTCGAGCAGCCGGCAGCTCTGGCCGTTGATCGAGTACTCCGAGCCGCCGGTGCGGAACATGATCCGGCTGATCGTGACCTCGGTGTACTCGACCGGCAGGGCGCCGTCGGTGTTGTCGATCGTCAGCGACACCTCGGCGCGACCGAGCGGCGGCCGACCCGCAGTGCCAGCGAAGATGACGTCTTCCATCTTGCCGCCGCGCAAGCTCTTGGGGCCCTGCTCACCCATGACCCACGCAAGAGCGTCGACGACGTTGGATTTGCCCGAGCCGTTGGGGCCGACCACGCAGGTGATGCCCGGTTCGAGGCGCAGGGTCGTGGCCGAGGCGAACGACTTGAACCCGCGAAGCGTGAGGCTCTTCAAGTACACGCGCGGCAGCCTATCCGGACGGCTCGACCCGGTCAGTTTGGCTGCACGAAAAAGGGACGCCCCGTTGCCGGCGGCGTCCCTTGATGGGCGAACGTTGGAGCGTCTAGCTGTAGACGTGCTCCTTGTCAGATACCGACAGGGTGAGCAGCTCTTCTCCAGAGACCTCGGCGCTCAAAGCGTCGTTGGCCGCCTGGAGACGCATACATTCAGTCTCGAGGTCCTGGACACGTAGCTGCAGTCGGCGCATTTCCGACAACATGCGAGGGTCCGGACCACCGAGGTGACCGAGTAGCGCCTTTGCCATGGAGGTCCTCCACTGGATGCCGGACGCGGTCGCCGGGCGCAAATCCGCTCGGGGTTGCCGCTTCAGCGGTGTGCGTTGGTGGTTACCTCAAGGGTCGCATCCGGTAGCCCCCTGGTCAAGGCCTGCGTTACGATCCGGTTACGACGCCATATCAGGGCAAACTATCACGTAACGATACACAAAACGGTCAAATCAGGCGTGGCATTCGAGTGATTCATCCAATCCGACGTTAGCGCTCGCTGAAGCCGGCCACCCCACCGCGCGCGACGTCCCACCGCTCGGTGACGCCGGTCACAAGCCCCGGCGTCCCCTCGCTTCGAAGCGCAGCGAGCAGGGCCTCGCACGCCTCGCGGCGCCCCTGCGCGACAACCTCGACCCGACCGTCGTCCAGGTTCGTCGCGGTTCCGACCAGACCGAGCTCGAGGGCACGCGAGCGGACCCACCACCGCATGCCAACGCCCTGAACCCGGCCGCGCATCCACGCCGTCAGCCGGACCGGATCGCTGCCCGCCTCGCTGTCGCTACCAGTCGTCGCACTCACCAGTGCGGGTGTCGTGGTCGAGGCTGGCAATGCGGGCAGAAGTAGGACGAGCGGTTCATGAACGACTCGCGCCGGATCGGGGTGCCGCATCGTGGGCACGGCTCGCCGCGCCGCCCGTACACGGCCAGCGACCGGTCGAAGTAGCCACTCTCACCATTGACGTTCACGTACAGGCTGTCGAACGACGTGCCGCCTTGCTCTAGAGCACTTGCCATAACCGAGCGGACGCCGTCGAGCAGCCGCGTCGTGTCAGGCCGGCGCATCGTTTCGGTGGCGCGTGCGTAGTGCAACTTCGCCCGCCACAGCGCTTCGTCGGCGTAGATGTTGCCAACGCCGGAGATCAGGCTCTGATCGAGCAGGGCACGCTTGAGTCCGGTCCGTCGCCGACGCAGTGCCGTGTGGAAAGCGGCTTCGTCGAACCTGTCATCGAAGATGTCGCGCGCGATGTGTGCGATCTCGGGCGGCAGATCGGCGCCCCCGATCGAGACCGACAACCCTCCGAACGTTCGCTGATCGACGAAGCGCAACTCCGGCCCGTCGTCGTCGAAGGCGATCCGCACCCGAAGATGCGGGCCGGCCGGCGCTGATGGCTCGAGCATGAGCAGCTGGCCGCTCATCCCGAGGTGCGCAAGCACGGCGTCACCCGAGTCCAGCGGCAACCAGAGGTACTTTCCGCGACGACAGGCACCGACCACTCGACGTCCGATTAAGGCATTTCTGAAGTCTGAGACACCGGGCACGTGACGCCGGATCGCGCGCGGATGCAGTACCTCGACGGCGCTGATCTGGCGGCCAACCACCCAGCTCTCCAGCCCGCGCCGGACGGTCTCGACCTCGGGAAGTTCAGGCACCTGCGGTCGGTGCTAGTCGGCCACGTCGAGGCGTGAATCTTCAGCCACGTCGAGGCGTGAACCTTCAGCCACGTCGGCGGGTGAGCCCTCGGCCGCGTCGAGCGAACCTTCGGCGGCGGTAAGTGTCGCCTCGATCGCCTGGCGGATCCGGTTCCACGCTTCCTCCGCGGCCTGCTGCTCGGCCTCTTTCTTGCTGCGGCCCGAGCCCGTGCCGAAGACGGTGCCGCCGAGCCGAACGCCGGCTTCGAAGGTCTTCTCGTGGTCAGGACCACTTTCGGTGACCTCGTAGTAGGGCACGCCCAGCAGTTGGCTGGCGGTCAGTTCCTGGAGCGAGGTCTTCCAGTCGAGGCCGGCACCGAGGCGCGCAGCGTCGTCGATCATGTCGTCGAAGAGCCGGTGCACGAGATCGGTCGCGCCGGCCAAGCCGCCGTCGATGTACACGGCACCGATGAGCGCCTCGAGTCCATCGGCCAGGATCGAAGACTTGTCGCGGCCACCGGTCGATTCCTCGCCGCGGCCGAGCCTGATGAACTCGCCGAGGCCCAGGGTGCGGCTCACGTCGGCCAGCGCCCGCATGTTCACGACCGCTGCGCGCAGCTTCGCCAGCTGCCCCTCAGCGAGGTCGGGATAGCGGCGGTACAACGTCTCGGTGACGATGACACCAAGCACCGAGTCGCCGAGGAACTCCAGGCGCTCGTTTGTCGGTAGGCCGCCGTTTTCGTAGGCGTAGGAGCGATGCGTCAGCGCGCGTTCGAGCAGATCGTGGTCAAGCTCGACTCCGGCAATCCGCTCGAGCTGCTCGAGCGCATCGCTGCTGTCGGTCATCTGCACCCCCGTGCCACGATGGGAAATCAGCTCGTGGCGACCGGACGCCGGTTGTAGGTGCCGCAGTTCTGGCACGCGACGTGCGGCAGCTTCGGCTGCCGGCAGGCCGGGTTGCTGCAGGCCGCCAGCGTGACTGCGGCGGTCTTCCACTGGGAACGGCGGCTGCGCGTGTTGCTGCGCGACATTCTCCGCTTCGGAACCGGCACGGCTAGTTCTCCTGGTCTTCGTCGATGCGTTGGCGTTCGGTGGTACCGACTGCTCGCAGGGCGGCCCATCGGGGGTCGACCTCGTCGTGCCGATGGCCTGGATCGACGTCCGCGAGCCGCGCCCCACATTGGGGGCACAGACCCGGGCAGTCCTCCCGGCACACTGGCGCGAGCGGCAGCGCGAGCACCACCGCGTCACGTAATACCGGCTCCAGGTCGACGTAGTCGTCGACCAGTTGCCCGATCTCATCGTCTTCGTCGTCCTCGTCGATCTCGTTGCCGGGATAGACGAACAGTTGCTGGATGTCGACCTCGAGGTGCGAAGTCAGCGGATCCAGGCATCGTGCGCACTCCCCAGTCAGCATGACCTGGATCGTGCCGGAGACCAAAACGCCCTCGCTCACCGACTCGAGTCGCAGGTCGAGAACGAGGTCGCTGCCGGGAATGGGGCCGATCAGTTCGCCACGGACATCCGGTGGTGCCGGAACGGTGCGGGTGACCGTGCGCATCGATCCCGGACGCCGCGGCAGGTCGCGGGTATCCACGACGAGCGGAGCGCGGGGGTCAAGGCGAGTCAGGGTCTCCTGCTCCCTTCGGGCATGCCGAAACCGCTTCGAACTGATCAACGCCGATCCTTCCCGGCGAAACCGTGACGAGGATACCCCGCGAAACGGATCAATGCGATTCCAGCCCCACTGCAAGGGAATCGCCGGGTCGACGCAGCCTCAGCCGCCGGGCAGCGGCATCTCCTCGCCGTGGACATCGGCCAGCTGCTCCATCTCGTTGCGGCCCTGAAGCTTCTCGCGGCCACGCAGCACCGCCGTGAGCGTCTTGTTCAGCACAATCTCGAAGTTCGCCAGCTTCGTGTCGACGTAGTCGTCGACCTCCCGGCGCATCTGCCGCGCTTCGAGGTCGGCATCGTGCAGCACACGTTCGGCCTCGGCGAGCGCCTCGCGGTGCACCTCGGTCTCGGTCACCAGGCGGTCGCGCTCGGCGTGGGCAGCGGCGATGATCTCCTCGGCTTCGCGCCGGCCGGCCTCGACGACGTCGTCACGCTCGTGCAGGAGGGATTCGGCGCGCTGGACCTCGGCGGGAATGAGGTCGCGCATCTCATCGAGCATCGCGAGCACCTGGCCGCGATTGACGATGCACGACGCCGACATCGGCATCGCCCGCGCCGATTCGACGTGGGTGACGACTTCGTCGAGCTTGTCCTTGAGTTCCACGGTGCGGGCATCTCCAGCCGGTTAAACGATCGTCATATGAGTACTAGTCGCCTTGCAGCCGCTCACTTAGGCGCTTCAGCACCGTCGGCGGCACGAGGCCGGACACATCTCCACCGTACGTGGCAACCTCCTTGACGAGGCTGGACGACAGGAAGCTGTACAGCGGGTTAGTCGACAGGAACAGCGTTTCGACGCCGTCGAGGCTGTGGTTCATCTGGGCCATCTGCAACTCGTAGTCGAAGTCGCTGACCGCTCGCAGACCCTTCACGATGACCTGGATCCCGCGCTCGCGGCAGAAGTCGACCAGCAGTCCGCCGAAGGACTCGACGACCACGTTGCCGTAGTCGAGTGTGGTCTCGCGCACCATCTCCATGCGTTCCTCGAGGGTGAACATCCCGCTCTTGGACTTGTTCACAAGCACGGCGACATAGACCTCGTCGTAGAGCCTCGAGGCTCTACCGAGAATGTCGAGATGCCCGTTGGTGACCGGGTCGAACGAGCCGGGACACACCGCCTTGTGCACGCGTGAACCTCCAAAAGTTGCCTCTATGGCCCCGGCAGCCACTATGGCCACTAGAGCAGAGTGGGGTCGAACGTCGCGTAGTGCAAGGTCGCGTCCCCGTATTTACGATCGTGGGTCACCGCGTAGCCGAGCGGCCAGGCCCACTTATCCCGGGTTGCCCGCTCCACGACGATGATCGCGCCGGACCGCGGAACGCCCCGCTGAGCCAGTGTCGCGAGCACTCCGGCGACCTGAACTGCGGGCAGATCGTAGGGCGGATCTGCAAAAACGACATCGAAGGCGGACGCCGGGAGGTCGTCCGCCGTTCGCTCCGCTTTGGCAGCCACCACATCAATCTTGCCCACCGGCCCCGGCGCGTGCGAGGAGCGCAGGTTCGTGACGTTCGTGCGAAGCACTTTCACGGCGGCGGCCGCCGATTCGACCAGGACCACGCGCCCCGCCCCCCGCGACCACGCCTCAAGACCGACCGCACCCGAGCCGGCGTAGAGATCGAGAAACCGGACGCCGGTCAGGCCGTGCAGCGAGGCGTCGAGGCTGGAGAACAGCGCCTCGCGGGCACGATCGGACGTCGGGCGGGTTCCGGACGGCGGTACCGCGAGGCGCCGCCCGCCCGCCTGCCCGGCCACGATCCGAGTCACGTCGCCTGCCAGCGGCGCAACGTGTCGAAGTAGTCGTCACTGCTCCAGAGCAGCGCGACGGACGGTGCGATTCGGGCCACCAGATCGACGCTGGGGTCGACCTCGGGCAGCCACTGCACGTCGTCCGGCTCGGTGTATTTCGCAGCGAATGCGGCGACGACGTCGGGGACGTGCGCAGGAGTGCCTACGTCGTAGGCGTTGCCGCGAACGATGACGACCTCGTCGCCACTCTCGAGGTTCACGACGACCCGGGGATTGGCGGCGAGGTTGCGGAACTTGACCGAGCTGCGCTCGCCGAACACGTACAGGACCTCGTCGACCGATGCCGTCCAGATCGGTGCCGAATGGGGCGCTCCGGCCGAGTCGACGGTGCCGAACCATGCGTTGCGGGCGGCGTCGAAGCGGGCGACGACCTGGCTCCACGTCACGGGCTCCACCATGCGCGTCATCATCGCAGCGGCACCGCATGTGCAGTGATACAGCAGTCGCAGCGGCGCAGACCTCAGGCCTTCTCGAGGAACTCTGCGTCCTCGGTGGCGACCAGCCGGTTGACCGCGGCGGCCAGCGGCGGGTGGTCGAGCAGTTCGGGATCGGCGTCGACGATGCGGGTTGCTTGTTCTCGCGCCGAACCGATGAGGTCGCGATCGCGCACCAGCGACAGCAGCTTTAGATCGCTCCTGCCATGTTGATCGGTGCCAAGAATGGTTCCCTCGCGACGCAGCGAGAGGTCAAGTTCGGAGAGCTCGAAACCGTCCGACGTCGCGGCCACGGCATCGAGCCGCGCACGACCCGGATGTCCCGCGGGAAGATCCGTGACGAGCAGGCACCGGCTCGGCGCCGACCCGCGGCCGACCCGGCCACGCAGCTGATGAAGTTGCGAGACGCCGAACCGCTCGGCGTCCATGATCACCATGATCGTCGCGTTCGCGACGTCAACACCGACCTCGATCACGGTCGTCGCAACGAGCACGTCAACGGCACCGTCGGCGAAGGCGCGCATCGTCGCGTCCTTGGCGTCACTGGGCATGCGCCCGTGCAAGATCTCCACACGAAGGTTGCTGAGGTAGCCGTCGGCAAGTTGGGGGCCGAGTTCGAGGACGCCGATGGGCGGGCGTAACGATGGTGCTGCGGGTCGGCTACTACCGCGCGATCCTTCGCCAGCGCCGAAGTCGAGGGTGTCCGTCTCGCTGTCATCGGGCTTGAGGTCTTCACCTGACTCGTCCGGATCATCGGGCTCGTCACCGCCGATCCGTGGGCACACGACGTACGCCTGGTGGCCGGCCGCCACCTCGTCGCGCACTCGCTGCCAGACCCGCTCGGCCCACTCAGGCTTACCTGCGAGCGGTGCTACCGCCGTCGTGATCGGCGCGCGACCCTTCGGTAACTCTGTCAGCGTCGAGACTTCGAGGTCTCCGTACACCGTCATCGCAACCGTGCGCGGAATCGGCGTCGCCGTCATCACGAGAACGTGCGGCCGCCGATCATCGCGCGCCTTCGCGCGCAGTGCGTCGCGTTGCTCCACCCCGAACTTGTGCTGCTCGTCGACGACGACGAGACCAAGGTCGGCGAACTGCACTTTCTCTTCGAGCAGTGCATGCGTGCCGATCACGATGCCTGCCGTCCCTGACGCAGCGTCGAGCATTGCTCTGCGTCGAGCGGCCTGAGACAGCGATCCGGTCAGCAACGTCACGGTCGTTGCCTTCTCGGCGCCTCCGAGTAGGCCGCCGAGTGCAAGGTCGCCGAGCATGTCGGTGATCGAGCGAAGGTGCTGCTGCGCAAGCACTTCGGTCGGTGCGAGTAGCGCCGCCTGACCTCCGGCATCGATGACAGCAAGCATCGCGCGTAGTGCGATGACCGTCTTGCCAGAGCCGACCTCTCCCTGGAGCAAGCGGTGCATCGGATGGTCCGCAGCGATTTCTTTCGCGATCAGCTCGCCGATGTTGCGCTGCCCGTTGGTGAGTTCGAACGGCAGTCGCGCATCGAATGCGGCGAGCAATCCGTCATTGACCGGACGTCGTGCAGTCGCCGGCAGTCCCGCTGCGGCGACCCTGCGTTGAGCAAGCACGATCTGCAGGATGAAGGCTTCGTCCCACGCGAGCCGATCGCGAGCCCGGTCTCTCTCATCGAAGGTCTTCGGTCGGTGGATGCCTTCGAGTGCCTCTCGGTACCCGATGAACCCGAGCTTGTCGCGAATCTCTTGGGGCACCGGATCTTCGGGCAGATCCAAAGTGTCGAGCACGAGCCTCATGCAGCGACGAATCTTCACCGTGTCTGCGTCTTTGACGCCTGGGTAGACGGCCAGGATGCCGCCAGCGAAGTCGGATCGACCGACAACGTCGTCGTCATCGACGAGGTCGACTTCGGGATTGACGAGTTGCAGCTTGCCGTTGAACAGCTCGACCTTGCCCGAGAAGAACGCCGCAGCCCCCTCTGGGAAACGGTTTTGCTGCCACACCCTTTGATTGAAAAAGGTCAGCACCAGCTTGCGAGTGCCGTCAGTTACCGTCACGTCGGTCTTATTCATGCGCTTGTTTGTCTTCGTGACGATGTGCTTGCTGGTCACTCTCGAAATGACCGCGAAGATCGTCGCGTATTCACCTGGAACCAGGTCACGAAAGTCAGCCAGCTCCCCGCGCTTGTCCCAACGCCTGGGGTAGTGCCGCACCAGGTCACCGACTGTGTGCAGATCAAGCTTGTCGCCCAGCACCGCCGCGATCGCGCCGACTATGGGCTTGAGAGGTGCATCGAGGCCGGCCATCACTCCACTCCGAGCCAGACCACCGATGGCAGGGTGTCGACGCCTAAGTGATTCACGTCGATGTCGGGCCGGATCGCCGCCATCTCGTGCGCGATGTGTCCGCCGATCCCCTCGGCACTGACAACGGTCACCAGGTCGCCGCCGTCGACCAGCAACCGCGATATCGCCGATACGACGTTGGCCAACAACTCGTCATCGGCCGCAGGCCCCACGACCGCCCAGCGCGTGCTGTCGGCCGCTGCCGTCATGGCCGTGGCGTCATCGGCGAGCGACCGATGCGGGTCGTGCACGGCCATTGCGGAGAGGAACTGCACCGGCGCCGCCACACCGATCACCTGGGCAGGCAGGCCAGTCGTTTCCACGAATCGACGTACGCGCTCGACGAGCGTTCCCGTGTCCTCAACCAGGATCACCAGCTCTGACGCTCCGAGCTCGGCCAGCTCTGAGGCTTCGACGATGAACGCACCGGACCGGGTCAGCAGACCGCAGATCGGCAGCGCGCCGGATTCTGCGGCGAGGACCACCGCGACGACACGACCACTGACGGCAAGGTCGGCGGTGTCGAGCGACCCGCCCGGCTCGCGGCGGTCGCCGATCTCGGTGACCCTGACGTCATGCGGCCGGCCGGCGGCCGCTCCGAGCTCGACCGCGGCGGGCGCGTCGTCGGTATGGACGTGCACATTCCAGAGTCCGTCTCCCCCGGAAACGACAACGGCCTCCCCGATCTCGTCGAGTGCGGCGCGCAGAGCGGGCACCCGGGCGTCGTCGGTGTCGATCAGATACATGACCTCGTACGCGGGAGACAGCCCCTCCACGGACCCACAGGGGTCGAGTCGTGGCGAAGCGAGTCGCGACTCAGGCAGCACGACCGTGCGCTCGGCGACCACCGCGTCGAGGACGTCGAGCAGTACGACGAGCCCACGGCCGCCGGCGTCGACGACTCCTGCCCGCCCGAGGACATCGAGTTGCGAGGGCGTCCGGGCCAGTGCGTCGCGCGCACCCTGCGCGGCTGCCTGCACCACGACGACGAGCGAGTCGGACGCCGCGGCGCGGGCCGCCTCCGCAGCCTCCCGCGCCACCGTCAGCATGGTTCCCTCGACCGGTTGAGCCACTGCGGCGTAGGCGAGAATCACCGCCCGCTCGAGGCCGGCCGCGAACGCTCGACCGTCGGCCGGCTGAGATGGCGCGGCGAGTACCTCCGCGATCCCGCGCAGCAGCTGGCTCAGGATCACCCCCGAACTGCCCCGGGCGCCGAGCAGGCACCTCCGAGCAATCGTGGTGACGGTCTTCGCGAGGTCAGCGCTCTCGAAGGCGACGGTCGTGGCATCCTCTCCCTCGACACCGCGGAGGGTCATCAGCAGGTTCGTCCCCGTGTCGGCATCGGCGACCGGGAAGACGTTGAGGGAATCGATCTCGGCACGTGTGGCCTCAAGCGCGGCGAGGCCGGACCGGTACCACCGGCGAACCGCTGCGGCATCGAGGACCTCAAGCACTCGTCGTCCCTCTCTACGTCTAGCTTCGCTCGCCAATTAACCCGCGTGGAACGAGGCTAGCCAGCCGCCAGGACACCTCGCCGGTTGGCGCGACCGGCGCACGGTCGGATACTCTCGGATAGTCTCGTGCGGTTGCCCGAATCACGATCAGCGGCAGCTATCCGCCTACCCTCGCGCTTGGAGTGTCTCCCGTGTCTGCTGTCTGCGATGTCTGCGGCAAGGGTCCGGGCTTCGGCATGGCCGTGTCGTACTCGCACCACCGCACCCGCCGTCGCTTTAACCCGAACATCCAGACCGTGCGGGCCATCGTCGGCCGCGGCACCCGCAAGCGCCTGAATGTCTGCGCCTCCTGCATCAAGGCAGGCAAGGTCACTCGCTAAGGGGTCACCCGCTAAGGGTCACTCGCTGACGTCAGTCAGCGTTCGCTGGAGCGCCGCCAACATCGGCAGCCAGATGTCCTCAGCCTCTTCGTCGTCGTCTGGATATTCGATCTCGTCGACGTGCAGCCGTATCGTCACGCCGCCCGGGCTCGGCCTGATCAACCAGGTGAGGTAGACCGGCGGATCGTCGGGTCCGGCCTGCACGAGATACGACAGCCGGCGGTGCGGCTGAACGCAGACGACGCGACCCGTGAGGGCGCTATCCCCTACCGATTGAAACTCGATGGGTGCGTCGATCTCCCAGGTCGAGCTCGCCGACAATCCGTACATGAAGGCACCCGTGTGGCGGGCATCGGTCAAAGCCGCCCAGACGCGGGCCGGGTCGGCGGCGACGAAACACGCGAACGCCCGGGGCATCGGCGACGAAGCCCGCACACCCTCGATGGCGCTCATGTCACCAACCCTCAACGCTGGCGTAGCACTGGGACTACCGGCGATTTCGCAGAGGGTACCTGCAGTCAGCGCCGCTGTCGATGATCAAGGTCAGCGCTTCAAGTCCTTGGCCAGATGCCGGGCGAGCGGCGCGCCGGCGTAATGCCCGAACGGTTCGCCATCGACGTAGCCGGCGCTCGCGTACAGCGCCAATGCCTCGGGCTGGTGGAGCCCAGTTTCGAGCCGTAGCCGCGTCGCACCGAGTTGGCGCGTTTCGTATTCCAGGTGTTCGAGCAATGCCCGTGCAATACCTCGGCGACGGGCAGCTGGGGCGACGTACATGCGCTTGAGCTCTCCGACGTCAGGCTCGACGAGCCGCACGCCACCGCACGCGACCGGCTGACCGGCGTCCCGCCCGATCACAAAAACGCCTTGCGGCGGTGTGAATTCGGCGACCGCGAGCTCGGTGACGTCACGACCGCCGTAACGCAGGACGTATTCCTGTTGCACGGCCTCGATGAGCTCGAGTGACTCCGGTGCATCGAGCGCTGCCGCCCTGAACTCGATGTCTGTCACGAACGCCACCGCCAGCCGTGATCGACCGGACCGATGCCGCGACCGAGCGCGAATCCGGCGGCGATCGCACCGGTGACGTAGTCCTTCGCAAGCTGCACGGCGTCAGGAACCTCGTGGCCCAGCGCGAGAAACGACGCGATCGCGCTCGCCAATGTGCAGCCGGTGCCGTGCGTATGCCGGTTGTCGAGTCGGGGTGCGCGATAGAGGTATTGCGTCGTCCCGTCGAACAGCAGATCAGTGGCATCTCCGTCGAGATGGCCGCCCTTGACCAGCACCCACCGCGGCCCGAGCGCATGCACCGCTTCAGCGGCTTCACGAAGCCCCGCCTCGTCGTCCACCTTGATGCCGGTCAACTGCGCAACCTCGTACAGGTTCGGCGTCACCACCGTTGCGACCGGCAGGAGTTCGGCCTTGATCGCACCGACCGCATCGGGTGCCAGCAGCGAATCGCCGTGCTTGGAAACGCCGACTGGATCGACGACAACGGGGACGTCGAGGCCGCCAAGAACCGTAGAGACAAGCGAAACCAGCCCGGACGACGCGAGCATCCCTGTCTTGACCGCGTCGACGCCGATGTCGCTAAGCACCGAATCGAGCTGCGCCTGAACAGCGTCCGGTGGCAGCTCCCAGTAACCCTGGACGCCGAGCGAATTCTGCGCGGTCACAGCGGTCACCACGCTCATGCCATGTACGCCGCACGCCAGCATCGTCTTCAGATCGGCTTGAATGCCTGCCCCGCCGCCGGAATCGGAGCCCGCGACGGTCAGTACGCGTGGCAAGGTCATGTGCTCATTCTCCCAGCTACTCGGCTGGCATCGAGCGCGTGCCGGATCTGATGACCAGCGCGAGGCCGCCCAGCAGCAGCAGTGCGGCCGGGATCTGCTCGAGCCGAACATGCTGATGCAAGAAGAGTGCAGCGATCAGTGTCGCGCCCGGCACTTCGAACAAGATCGACAGACTGACGATCGTCGCGCTCGTCGTCTTCAGCACCCGATTGAAAACCGAGTGACCGAGCAACTGGGCACCGGCAGTCAGCGCGACGATGCGGGCCCAATCGGCACCGCTGTATCCGTGCAGGCTCTGCCGTCCGATGATGCAGACGACGAGAAGCAACACCGCGGTCACCGAATAGCAGAGCGACGTGTAGCTCGTGGTCGACACGGTTCGGCGGACCGCTGCACCTGCGGTCACGTAGCCCGCGGCAAACATGCCGCCGATCAGCGCCAGCAGGTCGCCGGTCAATGCGCGCCCCGACACTCGAACGTCGAGCCCGGTCAGCAGGGCAACCGCGAGCACGGCGATGACGATCCCTGCCCATGCCGAGCGGCCGATCACCGCGCCTTGAGTGCGGGCAAGAAGGGCCGCCCAAACGGGCTGGGAGGCGACGAGCGCGGTCGACGACGCCACCGATGTGTAGCGGAGACTGGGAATCCAGGTGGCGAAGTGCGCGGCAAGGAGCGTCCCCGCAATCAGAATCAGCCGCCATTCGCGGCGGGTCAGCCCTCGCAGCTCCGACCGGTTCCGGGTGAGGGCAACGGAGAGCATCGCGACCGCACCCAGACCGTTGCGCCAAAACGCGAGCGCAAGGGCGGGCGCGGCCGTGGCCACGATCAAGGGTCCGGACGTCGACACCGCGGTCACGGCGATCGCGATGAGCGTCAGGTCGGTCCTCGACGGCAACGCCAATTCGTGCGCCGGCCCGGGTGTCGCCTCGCCGTCGTGCATTCCGATCATGATGCCACTGAATGTGCCGCTTTCTGGGACCATACTGTCCCCATGGCACCCGAGGCTCCGGAGTCGACGGACGGACCCGACACGCGCGCTGTGTTCCGCCCCGACTGGAGTCGTCCGGCCGTTCGCCGGGCGAGCATCGGACTCGTCTTCGTCGTGTGCGTGTTCGTTGTGGTTCCGATTGTCGCGATGCTCACCGCAGCGGGCTGACGCTAGCGGAAGTGGTCGAAACCGCCTGCGGCGTAAGGCAATCCGTCGACTGTGACTGCGCTCTCGCCGCTGCTGTCGAGCACGGCACCGATGATCTGCCATCCCGAGGGAATCTCTGATTCGGGCCCAAACGTCGCCACCAGAGCGTGGTCTTCGCCGCCACGCAGGATCCAGGTCAGCGGGTCGACGCTCAGCGCCGACGCCACCTGGCTCAAAGCGTCAGGGATCGCGAACGCAGTCGACTGCAGGTCGATGCGCACGCCGCTCGCGGTCGCGACGTGCCCAAGGTCAGCGACCAGGCCGTCACTCACATCGATCATCGACGTGGCTCCGGCCTTCGCCGCCTCGGGACCGGCTTGATACGGCGGTTGCGGACGCCGATGGGCGTCGACCACCAGCCGCGGCGACCGGAATCCCCTGCTCAGGGTGGCGAGACCCGCCGCCGCCCAGCCCAGCCGCCCGGCGAGTGCAACAACATCGCCCGGCCGCGCGCCGGCCCTCGTGACCGGCGTCCGTCCCTCGAGATCACCGAGCGCGGTAACCGCGATCACCAGGACATCGCTGCGCACGACGTCTCCACCGACAACGCCCGCTCCGACCAGGTCGCACTCGTCTCGCAGTCCGTCAGCGAAACGCTCGGCCCAGAACGCCGCGAGGTCAGCGGGGGCAGCGAGCCCGACGAGTAGCGAGGTCGTGACCGCACCCATAGCGGCGATGTCGGCCAGGTTCTGCGCGGCCGCCTTTCGACCGATGTCGTACGGCGTCGACCAGTCGCGACGAAAGTGCCGACCGTCGACGAGCAGGTCCGTCGTCGCCACCACCCGCCCGTCGGGGGCGGTGACGACCGCCGCATCGTCGCCAGGCCCGATCAGGGTGTGCTGCCCAGTGGGTAGGCGTGCGGTGACCCGATCGATCAGGCCGAACTCCCCAAGGTCACCGATACTGATCTCTCACTCCCCGCGTTCAGTTGCTACGGTGTGACCGACATTGTTGGACATCCTTGTATCGGGCCGGGCGAACCTCTCACCCAGCCCGGTCGACCGTCTGGCAGACCGGCAACGATCTCGAAGGGTTGCGCGCATGGTGGTGCAGGCCTACATCCTCATCCAGACCGAGGTCGGCAAGGCAGCCTCGGTGGCTCGTGAAATCTCCGGTATGAAGGGTGTCACGCTCGCCGAAGATGTCACCGGGCCCTACGACGTCATTGTGCGCGCCGAGGCGCGCAACATCGACGAGATGGGCCGCATGGTGGTCGCGCAGGTCCAAAGCGTCGACGGAATCACCCGCACGCTGACCTGCCCGGTCGTCCACCTCTAGTCCTGGACGGCGGTCAGCTGAGGTTGGCGCGCAACCTCGCCTGCTCGAGCGCATCGGCGTCGTCTTGCACCGACATGGTGTGACCAACACCGAGGAGGACACCGTGCGAGCCCTCCCACGCGCAGAACGGCACCGACTGTCCCTGCGCCACGATCGTCGCGCAGCGCCAGGTCGTGACGCCTGACGTCACCGTCTGCGGGGTCACCGTAATGCCGGCGACCGTGCCCGCGGCGCCCATCGCCCCCACCAGTTGATTGAAGTCAGGCGCGTTCGACGATGCGCGCGCCGCGATCACGACAAGACCAGGCTCGCTCGCATCGCTGGCGCCGTAGATACCGACCGAAACATCGTGCAATCCCTCGTGGCTCAGGCTTTTCTTTGCGAGGTCAAGGTCGTGCCCCTGCCCGGCGGGGATCGCCAGTTCCGGCATCCCGGCGAGCGACGACGGTAGGGCCACCGGGTGCGGTAGGCGCACCACGTAGAACCCGACCGCCGTGACGGCGATGACGACTACGGCGATCACGTCATACCAGAGGCGCGACCTGCGCCCGCTGGTGGCATCCGCCGACGTGGCGAACGGCGACGACAGGTCCACCGACGACACGGGGTAGCCTCCGGCGCTTGGAAGGCCCCAGCGATCGACGGTCGGCGCACTCACCGGTGTCGCACCGGGTGCGCCGAAGGCACTGGGCGCGCCGAAGGCACTGGGCGCACTGGGCGCACCGGGCGCACCGGGCGCACCCGACGTATTGGGCGCACCGTAAAAGTCGAACCCGCTGGACATCGATGCCTCCGTCGATGAAACCCGAGGCTTGTGTCGGCAGGTCCGCGGGCCACGTTGAGGTCACAAACGATCAGACGTGTCGGGCACACGGCCTAGCGCAGTCCGGTTGGTCGCCGCAACGCGGTCTGGATCAACCGATCGAGCAGCGCCGGGTAGTCAAGACCGCTTGCCGCCCAGACCCGCGGGAACACCGAAGTCGGGGTGAACCCGGGCATGGTGTTGACCTCGTTGACGAGCACCCGTTCTGCCGGCGTGACGAAGAAGTCGACCCTGGCCAGCCCTTCGCACGACAACGCCTCGAACGCCATGGCGGCGAGATGCCGAATCTGTGCTTCGACATCGGCGCTCAGCGATGCAGGGATCTCGATGTCGGTATCGAGGTCGAGGTACTTCGCATCGAAGTCATAGAACTCGCGGTCTCTCACCGTGATCTCAGCAGCGACACTGACCTCCGGCGGACCGCCATCGATGCCTTCCAGGACGCCGACCTCGATCTCACGCCCCTCGACCGTCGCCTCGACGATCACCTTCGGGTCGCTGCGCCGGGCCAGCTCAATGGCGTCGTCAAGTTCGCCGACGTCGTGCACTTTGCTGATGCCAATGCTCGACCCACCCCGCGCCGGCTTTACGAAGACCGGAAAACCCAAGCTGGCGACCGATTCGCGCACTGCAGACTTGTCGTCGTCCCATTCACGCGGCCGCACCACCACGTGCGGGATGTCAGGCAGGCCGCCGCCTTGCAGCACGAGCTTCATGTAGTGCTTGTCCATCGCGGCCGCAGACGAAAGCACACCGGCACCGACGTACGGAATCCCGGCGAGCTCGAGCAATCCCTGAATCGTGCCGTCCTCGCCGTACGGGCCGTGCAGCAACGGGAACACGACGTCGACCTCGGCCAAAATGCGTGGGACGGCGCCGGGTTCAGATACCACAAGGTCTGGCGCGGTTGGGTCTGCGGCGAGCACGATCGAGGCGTCGGAGGCGGCAACTTCTGGCAGCGAGCCACCCTGGATCTGGAACTTAGTCGGATCGTCGGACGCCAGTACCCAGCGGCCCTCGCGAGTGATGCCGATCGGCACGACGTCGTAGCGCTGCGGGTCGAGGGCTGCGAGCACACTGCCAGCGGTTATGCAGGAGATCGAGTGTTCGGTGCTGCGGCCGCCGAAGAGAACCGCGACCCGCACCTTGCGGTCACCAGCCTGATCGGGCGCTCGCTCCAACTGCGCCGACTGCGTCGGCCGAGTCGCTTCCACGTCGCCGACCCTACTGCGTATGCCGCTCCGCCTTCGCGGTTCGACCCATCAGCCGCGCGACCCCGTCGCCTGGCTGCATCTGCTGGTAAAGGACCGACACGACAACCTCGATGATGGGCACCTCGATGTCGTGCTTATGGGCAAGCTCGAGGATCGACTTGCACGACATGACGCCTTCGGCCGTTGTCGTGGTCGCCGCAAGCGCGTCCTCGACACTCATACCGCGACCCAGGTGCACACCGACGCTGTGGTTGCGCGACAACGGGCTCGAGCAGGTGGCGACGAGGTCACCCAAGCCGGCCAGGCCGGAGAACGTGTGCGGGTCAGCTCCTAGTGCAACACCGAGGCGTGCCGTTTCAGCGAGACCGCGGGTGATCAGTGACGCCTTCGAGTTGTCGCCGAATCCCATGCCGTCGGCGATCCCGACGGCGAGCGCGATCACGTTCTTGACCGCCCCGGCCAGCTCACAGCCCACGACGTCGGTGTTGGTGTACGGCCTGAAATAGGCAGTCTGGCAGGCCAGTTGCAAACGCTCCGCATTGCCGGCGTCCGTGCACGCAACGACCGACGCACCTGGCTGCCGCTCGGCGATCTCCCTTGCCAGGTTCGGACCAGTGACGACGGCGACGCGTTCGGCCGGCGCATCGGCAACCTCGCTGATCACCTCGCTCATCCGCTTCGTGGTGCCGAGCTCGACACCTTTGATGAGGCTGACGAGCAGGGCAGCCGCGGGGAACAGCGGAGTCCAGACTGCGAGGTTCGCGCGCAGCGTCTGGGCCGGGATTGCGAGCACGACGAGGTCGGCGCCGGCGAGTGCCTCGGCGGGATCGAGCGTGGCGCTGAGAGCCTCTGGAAGCTCAATACCCTCTTGGTACCAAGGATTTTGATGATCGCTGTTGATCGACTCGACGATCTCGGCACGCCGACCGCAGAGCACCGTTTCAGTACCGGCGTCGGACAAGACCATGCCGAAGGCGGTACCCCACGTGCCGGTTCCGAATACTGCGGCTCGAGTCACGCCGCGCTCACCGGCTTGGCTTCGAAGAACGTTGCGGGCGGTGTCTCACCCCGGATGTCGGCGAGCAGTTCTGTCACGCGCGTCATCAGCAGATCAGTGATCTCGCGTAGCACGTCAGGAGTGGGCTCGCTGCCCTTGAACCGTGAGAGATCGAGGGGTTCGCCGGCCAGTACGTACACCGGCTTGCGAGGGAACGGATGCGGCCGCTTCGAGCCGTAGCGCAGGATTGCTTGCGTCCCCCAGTGGGCGAGCGGGATCACGGGTACGTCGCAGTCGAGCACGAGCCGCGCCACCCCCGTCTTGGCGAGCATCGGCCAGCCGACCGGATCGCGCGTGCAGGTGCCTTCGGGGTAGATGACCACGCACTCACCCGCCACCAATGCGGCTTCCGCGTCGCGCAGCGAGTTCACCGCATCGCGAGTACGGCGATAGACCGGGATCTGGCCGGCATTGCGCAAGAGCGCCCCGAATACCGGCACCTTGAACAGCTCCGACTTCGCAAGGAAACTCGGCGTCCGGCGCACACCGTCATAGATCGCGTGGGACAACGTGACCGGGTCGACGATCGTTACGTGGTTGGCGACGATCAGCACCCCACCCTCTCGCGGAATGTTCTCCAGGCCGCGCCACGTCGGTTTGGTCGACGTCCACAGGAAAGGCTTCGCGAGGACCGCGCACACGCGAAACCATCGCAGGTGTTCGCCTGATCGCACTCGCTGCTCTCCCATCATCGACCGGTGACACCGGCCGACGGTGTCGCTGTATCAGTGCCCCCGCAGATCAGTGTCCCGTGCAGGCCTCGGCAGTGTCGAGTCGGACTGGCCGGTAGCGTCCCCACCGATGAACACACCAATGCCGGACGACGGGGGCTGGGTCGTCCTGATACCGGCGAAGCCCCTGGCCACGGCCAAGTCAAGACTGGCGGACGCCGCGGGCAGCCGCCGGGCGGACCTAGCCCTGGCGATGCTGCTCGACACGATCGAGGCAACGTTGGGCGCCAAGCAGCTGGCGGCGGTTCTGGTGGTCACCGAAGACGACCTGATCTCTGCGGCAGCGTCGCAACTAGGGGCAATCGTCGTTCCAGATGTGCCCGGCGAGGGGCTGAACGCCGCCTTCCGATACGGCATCGAGGTAGCCGCCGCGCGATATCCCGGGGCCGGCGTGGCCATGCTCGCGGGCGACCTCCCCGCCCTACAGGCGCGCGAACTCGACGCGGCCCTCGCCGTCGCCGGATCGTCGCCCGGCATGATCGTGGTGGCCGATCACGAAGGTGTGGGCACCACGATGCTGGCGTCGCGTGCGGCCGCGCAGTTGCGGCCCGCATTCGGCGTGGGATCGTTCGAGCGACATCGCGCCCTGGGTGCGACCGCCCTGGAGAACGACGAACTCAAAGGCCTCCGGTGCGATGTCGACGACGCAGCCGGCCTGCAGGCAGCCATCGCACTCGGAGTCGGGACCAGAACGGCAACGGCAGTCAACGCCGCCTCAGGCAACCCGAACTAACGACGAAGGGCTGGGGTCCGTCGGCCGCAGGGCCAATGTCTTCCGAAGGACATCAAGCGAAGCAGTCCAAGGAAGACGTTGGCCCGGAGGCGACGGACCCCAGCCCGTCCTCAAGCGTCAGGCTCTCTTAGCAACCCGCTTCGCAGGAGCCTTCTTAGCCGGAGCCTTCTTGGCTGGTGCGGCCTTCTTGACCGCAGCCTTCTTCGCCGGTGCGGCCTTCTTCACAGCTGCCCGTGCAGGTGCCTTCTTGACCGCAGCCTTCGCCGGTGCGGCCTTCTTCACAGCTGCCCGTGCGGGTGCCGCCTTCTTGGCCGCAGCCTTCGCCGGTGTGGCCTTGGCAGGCGCGGCCTTCGCCGGCGCAGCCAACTTCACCGTGCCGCTAACGACGCCCTTGAGGTGGGTGCCCGGCCGGAACTTCGGTACCGAGGTCTTCTTGACCTTGACCCGTGCGCCAGTGGCTGGGTTGCGGGCAAGACGTGCAGCCCGCTCGACCTTCTCGAAGATGCCGAAGCCGGTAATGGCGACCTTCTCGCCCTTAGCCACGGTTCTGGTGATGGTGTCGATGACGGCCTCAACCGCATCGCTTGCTGCTTTTTTGTTATCTCCCAGGCGAGTGGAGATGGAGTCGATCAGCTCCGCCTTGTTCACGTGCCCCTCCGAATGATGTTGTCGAGTGCACACCCGACTCGGGGTGAACCTAGGCCCCGCGCGCGCTCAAAACAACGACC
>Ga0208357_1000775_pt1 | contig 24654 bp, 17 predicted proteins | sample NGESurdeep092012_6_FD_184487 | JGI IMG/M metagenome (GOLD analysis project Ga0208357, IMG submission 184487) | Arctic peat soil microbial communities from Barrow, Alaska - NGEE Surface sample F52-2 deep-092012 (SPAdes) | ecosystem: Environmental > Terrestrial > Soil > Wetlands > Peat ...
CCTTCATGTTGTCGTTTGTGAACTGCGCTTTGAGTTCACGGATAGCGCCCTGGGGATCGCGCGGCATCCGTGCGAGAGCGGAGAGGATGCCGGTCTTCGACCGCGCACCCTCCAGCACGATCACGTAGAAGAGTTCCACTTCATACAGCCGGTCGCGCTTTGACTCGAAGTATTGACGCCGCTGGTCGATTGCCGCGTCGATCAGTTCATCGTCGTAGCGGGCGAATGGAATCTCTGGCCGGTTGGTCTTGAAGAGGTATTGATAGACGTGGAAGCCTTCTCCGAAGGATTTAAGGGCTGATTCGAGCCGCTTCACGACGTACTGCTGCTCGTCGTTGTCGAGGCTCTCGTAGTCCACGCCTGCGACACTCAGCACCATGCCGAGATCGCCGCTCTTTGTAAGGAAAGCCGTCTCATTCCAGAAACCGTAGAGGTTGATGTGGGCGCTCAGTGCGTCCGCTTCCTTCCACGGCTTGATGACTCGCGAGAGATTCAGCATTACCGCACCTCTACGTTCGGGACTGTCTGTTTGGCCGCGTCGTAGCGCAGTTTGAACTTTTCGGAGCGTCCAAGAATCTTGAGAAATGCGGGGTCGGAGTTCGTCACCCAATGACCAAAGATGCAGCCGCCGATGAACACCACGACGGCCCCGATGATCGAATTGAAGAGGTTGAACATCCCGACCGCTGACACCGCGATCATGAAGAAAAGGGTGCGCTCGATACCCATATAGGTGAGGGGCTTATGCAGACTCTTGAAGACTCGGTTGTGGCGCTTCTGAGTTATTTCCGGCATAAACCCCTCGCTGTGGAACGTCGTTGGAGGTGAAGTGGAATTGATTGCAGGAGGATGGCGGCAACAGAGCTAGGAGCCCCAAAGCCATGTGAGGATGTTGGTCGCCATGATCGCTATACCGGTTCCGGCGGCGACACCTGCAAGCGTCTTCTTCGCGCCCGGTTCTCCATGCGCGAAGGTGTACCCGCCGATCACAATAGCGATCAGACTGGCGGCTTTGGCGACGGTCCCGGTGAATAGCGTTTGGATGGAGCTGATGCCCGAATCGAATGGCGAGGCATGGGCTGCGAGGGGGAAGATCAATACGCATAGGAGCAGGGCTGCCCCGCGCATCGCATAGAGCTTTGTCCGCTCAATCGTTACTGCTGGGATGATGATTCGAATACGTGTCATTAGCACCTCCAACGACCGGAACGGTCGTGATATGCCAAGACCCTAATGGTGTGCGCGTACAGAGTCCAATGAACTCTCGGGACGCTCTTATTCCATTCGGGGATTCGAGTAAAGCGCGGAGCGCAGAGCGACGGTCGCGCCACGTCGCACAAGCATTGATTTTGCGTAAATATCGGCTAGCGTTATCTCAAACAAAGACTATTCAAAGGCGATTCCAACCCTATGCCAAGACGTACCAGGCACCGCGCCCACTACCGTGCAGGACCAGATGCCCTTTCTCCTGCATCTGGCGAAAATGCTGCTTGAGTGTGTTGCGACTGGTACCCGTCAGTTTGACCATGTCACCGATTGTGACGCGACCATGTTCACGGGCATACTCGACGATGCGCAGCGACAGCTCGGGCATAGCCGAAAGGATGATCTTTTCTCTCTCCACTTTCTTCGCCAGTCGCTTCATCTGTTGCTGAAGCGCGCGCAGGAAGAAAAGTACCCAAGGCTGCCAATTGGGCGTGTCCGTCCTGATTGTCCCTTGGGTCTGGCGCAACGCGAGATAGTAGCCTTCCTTGCTCTGCTCGATCACACTCTCCAGCGAGCTGTAAGGCACATAGGCGTATCCCGCACGCAGCAATAGCAGTGTCGTCAAGATGCGGCTCAGCCGGCCATTGCCATCCTGAAATGGATGGATTTCAAGGAAGACAACAATGAAGATTGCCGTAACGAGCAATGGATGGAGCTTCCGTGTTTCCAGCGACTCTCTGACCCAATCGACGGCCTCCGTCATCAGATGTGGCGTGTCGAACGGAGTGGCTGTTTCAAAGACGATCCCGACTTGCTTTCCTGTGTCGTCAAACGCCGCGACGCTGTTTGACTGAGTCTTGTAATTGCCACGATGGTGCGCGTCTTTCTCACTGTATTTGAGCAGGTCACGGTGTAGCTGTTTGACATGGTTTTCGGTCACGGTGATCCCGTTCCATGACGCGAAAACCAACTCCATAGTATCGGCGTATCCGGCGACTTCTTGCGCGTCCCGTGTATCGAAGTTCTTGATTTCGAGATTGGAGAGTAGCTTTTCGACCTCGCGATCGGACAGCTTGCTGCCCTCTATGCGAGTAGAGGACCCAATGCTTTCTATCGTGGCGACCCGTCGCAAAGCAGAGAGACGGTCCGGTGCCAATGTCCCTAACGCCCGCCATGCACCCTTGAACTCATCGAGTTCGGAGATGAGCGCGAGGATTTCGGGTGTGATCTGAATGGATGCAGGCTGAATCATCACACCCGAGAATACACCCAATTACGCCCAATTCAATACCCGAGAATACACCCAATTACACCCATAAAGCCCCAGCCTTCTGAGTCGCGATAGAGGATGGGAGCAAGCGAAGGTGTCTCGGAGTGGCCCACACAATGCAGCACCGAGTTCCTTGCAGGGGTCAGAGACAGCGTGAGTTTGGAGCCGGATTCTGGGCAGACTAGCCACGGTGAAACAAAACCCTTTTAAAACCCCTGAGCACATTCCTTTGCGTCATTCATTGGGGTTTTTAGTACATTTCAGTTCATTCAAGTTGATGATAATAAAGGATATACCGAATCTGCAAAACCAGTATTCATGGGTTCAAATCCCATTCGGTGCTCCAATTAAACTAGCCGCCGCCGATAGCAGTGAGCATGTTGGTTCTCCTATCCTGCTGTGGCGCTCATCCTTGTGCCTCTCCATCAAGTCTTTACCTCTGCGCCATCCAATTTCAGGCAGACGCCCCAAGTCGATAACCCCCATAATGAGATGGGCACATAAGGCCCGTGGCATTGGAGGAGGTTCACCTTGTCGACCCACGTACCGCTACTTCATGTTCTGAACCAGCCAGCGATCAAGACCGGATTCGAACTCTATCCGGACGCAGCCGCGCTGGAGGATACGTTGCGCTCCAGGGTGCGTGGCACCGTTCGCTTTGACGACGCCATGCGTGCCCTCTATGCCACGGACGCCTCAAACTATCGGCAGATCCCCATCGGCGTCGTCACCCCGCTCGACGCCGCCGATGTCGAAGCCGCGATCGAAGTCTGCCGCTCCTTCTCCGCTCCGGTCCTCTCGCGCGGTGCCGCCACCTCGCTCGCTGGCCAGTGCTGCAACACGGCCGTCATTCTCGACTTCTCGAAGTCCATGCGCCACATCGTCTCCCTCGACCCCGAGTCCGGGACCGCCATCGTCGAACCCGGCGTTGTCCTGGATCGCGTCCGCGAGGCAGCCGAGCAGTTCGCCCTCACCTTCGCTCCCGACCCAGCGACCCACAGCCGCTGCACCCTCGGCGGCATGATCGGCAACAACTCCTGCGGTACCCACAGCCTCCTCGGAGGCAAGACCGTCGACAACATCGAGTCCATGCGCGTGCTGCTCTACGACGGCACCCGCATGGACATCGGTCCCGCCACCGAAGACGAATTGGCGAACATCATCGCAGCAGGAGGCCGCAAAGGTGAAATTTATGCCGGTCTGAAAGCCCTGCGAGATCAATACGCAGATCAGATCCGCGAGCGTTTCCCACGCATCCCCCGGCGAGTCTCCGGCTACAATCTCGACGAACTTCTTCCCGAGAACGGCTTCAACGTTGCCCGCGCCCTGGTTGGCAGCGAAGGCACCTGCGTCACAGTACTCGAATCAACCCTCCGCCTCGTAAAGAGTCCACAGCATCGCACCGTCGTTGGGCTTGGCTTCGAGAACGCATTCATCGCCGCCGACATCGTCCCGCAAATCCTCGAGCACAAACCTATCGCCCTTGAAGGATTCGATCGCCTCCTGCTCGACTTCATGCAGCGCAAAGGACTCGCGACCGACGAAGTAAAACTCTTGCCCGCGGGCAACGGCTTTCTACTCGTCGAGCTCGGTGCCGACACCGAACAAGAATCGCTCGCCATGGCGAACGCCCTCGCAGAATCTGCAAGAAATTTCCCCTCGCATCCCAGCATTCGCATCTTCAATAAGCAGGAGGCCCGTCAAGTCTGGTTCGTGCGAGAGTCCGCCCTCGGCGCCGTCTCCTTCGTTCCCGACGAACCCGAACACTGGGAAGGCTGGGAGGACGCCGCCGTCGCTCCCGCCCGGCTCGGCGTGTACCTCCGCTCACTCATGGACCTCATGGCCGAGTACAACTACACCTCGCCGCTCTACGGTCACTTCGGCCACGGCTGCGTCCATCTGCGCATCAATTTCGATCTGCGCACTGAGCACGGCATCGCCAGCTATCGCTCCTTCATCGACCGAGCAACCGATCTCGTTGTCTCGCTCGGAGGTTCGATCTCCGGCGAACATGGAGACGGCCAGGCGCGAGGAGCTCTTCTCGAAAAAATGTTCGGGCCCGAATTGATGCACGCCTTCCGCACCTTCAAAGCGCTCTGGGACCCCACCAACAAGATGAATCCTGGCAAGCTCATCGGGACCGAAAGCCAACCCGTCAATCAACCGCAGGACCATCTGCGAGTCAACACCACCCATGCCCCCATGCCAACCTCAACCCACTTCGCCTTCGTCAGCGATCACGGCTCATTCGAGCACGCGGCCCTGCGCTGCGTCGGCGTCGGAGCGTGTCGCAAGCAGGATTCCGGCACCATGTGTCCCAGCTACATGGCCACGCACGAAGAGCAGCACTCCACCCGCGGTCGTGCTCATCTGCTCTGGGAGATGATGCAAGGAGATGTCCTCAAAGGCGGCTGGCGGAACGAGCAGGTGCGCGAAGCCCTCGATCTCTGTCTCTCCTGCAAGGCCTGCAAATCAGAGTGCCCCGTGAACGTCGACATGGCCACCTATAAAGCCGAATTCCTCGCACACCATTACGCCGGGCGCCTCCGTCCACTCAACGCCTACGCCTTCGGATACATCGACAAGTGGGCGCAGATCGCTTCACACGCTCCAACCCTCTTCAACTTTTTCGGCCAACTCCCACTCACCGCTTCGCTTGCAAAATCACTCCTCCACATCCACCCCTCGCGCACCCTGCCAACCTTCGCGCAGTCAACCTACAGGGCGCAGGCGAAGAGCCTTCCCCAACCAGCAGCGCCCATCGGAGACGTTCTCCTATGGGCGGACACCTTCAATAATTATTTCCACTCCGAGACCTCCGTCGCCGCGCACCAGGTCCTCGTCGATGCAGGCTTCCGCGTCCACGTACTCGATCAGCACGTGTGCTGCGGACGTCCCCTCTACGACTTCGGTCTACTCGACTCCGCGCGCGAATACCTGCTCAACACCCTCTCCATCATGGAGCCTTTCCTTGCCGCGGAAATGCCAGTCGTCGTGCTCGAGCCAAGCTGCGCGTCCGTCTTCCGCGACGAGCTCACCAACCTCCTCCCCCTCGACCCTCGTGGCCACAAACTCAAGTCCACCACCTTCCTCCTGAGCGAGTTTCTCGTCCGCAAGGCGCCGCACTATCGCCCACCCGCACGCTCCGGCAACTTCATCGTCCAGGCACACTGCCATCATCAATCCGTGATGAAGATGACCGACGAGTTGCAGTTGCTCAACGCAACCGGTGCCAACGTGCATTTGCTCGACTCCGGCTGCTGCGGCATGGCAGGCCCGTTCGGCTTCGAGCGCGACAAGTTCAACGTCTCGCAACAATTAGCGGAGCGAGCATTGCTCCCCGCCGTCCGTTCCGCAGACGACGAAACCATCCTCGTTGCCGATGGCTTCAGTTGCCGTGAACAGATCGCTCAGAACTCCAACCGCCGAGGTCTGCATCTAGCCGAAGTCCTCACAGGCAAATAACTCATTTTTCTGCAACGCGATCAAGCTGCAACCGCCTTGCTTCGGCCACTCCCGCTTCTTCTTACTCGTGACCGCGCTCCTTTGCATTTCGTTCCCAACCATCGCGCAGCAGACGCTGGGCAGCATTACAGGAACCGTCCTCGCCCCCACCGGCAGCGCCATTCCTGCCGTTGAGGCCAAAAGCCACCTCTGACGATACCAAGTTCGTTCGTACCGCCAGCAGCAATGCCGAGGGCACCTGCGCTCTCGTGAACCTGCCCCATCGGCACCTCTACCTCACCTTCGCGCTCGAGGGCTTCTCCGCCGAACGCAAATTTCTCTTCTAACCCTCCAACTCCCAACACCGCGCCCGCAGAAGCCCCACTTCTGCAGGCCTTTTCATGCGCAACACCCTGCTAAACAAACACTCCCGCTTACCGTGCCATTCGTGCGTTTATCGATAAGACCACCGAGTCTTTCCCCGCTCCTTTACAGTCATATAGACGAATACTATTTCAATGGGGAATGTTTGAATGTGGATTGTTCGGCTCGCGCTTAACCGGCCCTATACCTTTATTGTGCTCGCGATCCTCATCCTGATCGCGGCGCCGGTTCTCATTCTGCGCACCCCCACCGACATCTTTCCCAACATCAACATTCCCGTCGTCTCCGTCGCCTGGCAGTACAGCGGCCTCAGTCCCGAAGAACTCGAAGGACGTCTCACCACACCCTACGAAAAGGCCATCACCACGCTCGTTGACAACGTCCAGCACACTGAGTCGACAACCCTCTACGGAGAGGCCATCGTCAAGATCTACCTCCAGCCCGGAGCCTCGCTCGATACCGCCAACGCTCAGGTTTCGGCTGTCTCCGAGTTCATGCTCCACTCCCTGCCGCCAGGAATTCTGCCGCCAGAGATCATCAACTTCTCCGCCTCCAGCGTTCCCATTCTGCAACTTGGCCTCTCCGGAAAGGGCCTCTCCGAACAGCAACTCAATGACTACGGCCTCAATGCCATTCGCCCACAATTAGTCACCATCCCCGGCGCTGTGATCCCCAATGTCTATGGTGGCAAGCAGCGCGCCGTCATGATCAACCTGGACCCCAAGCGGCTACAGGCTGAGGGCCTTTCCCCCGTCCAGGTCCTCGCCGCCGTGGGCAATCAAAACATCATCGAACCCAGCGGTACCGCGAAAATTGGATCGTCCGAGTATGACGTCCGCTTCAACAGCACACCGTCCACTCTCCAGGGCCTCAGCAATCTTCCCCTCAAGCAGATCAACGGCGCCACCGTCTATCTCAAGGACATCGCCAGCGTCACCGACGGCAGCACCCCCCAGACCAATATCGTCCGTCAGGATGGGCATCGCGGCGTTCTCGTCACCGTCAGAAAATCTGGCTCTGCCTCCACCCTCTCCGTCGTCAAAGGAATCTTCGGTCTCCTCCCCAGGATCAAATCCACCTTGCCGACGCAGATGAAGATCACGCCCATCGGCGATCAATCCATCTTTGTCCGCGCCTCCATCAACGGCGTCATTCGCGAAGGAATCATCGCCGCCGCGCTCACCGGCCTGATGATCCTTCTCTTTCTCGGCTCCTGGCGCTCCACCCTCATCATCGCCGTCTCGATTCCGCTCTCCATTCTCGCCTCCATCATCGCCCTCAGCCTCCTCGGCCAGACCATCAACATCATGACCCTCGGCGGCCTCGCCCTCGCCGTCGGAATCCTCGTAGACGACGCGACCGTCACCATCGAAAACATCGAACGCTATCTCGAAGAGGGCCACGAGCTCAACCACGCCATCCTCGAGGGTGCAGCACAGATCGCCGTCCCCGCCCTCGTATCCACGCTCTCCATCTGCATCGTGTTTCTCCCCATGTTCTTCCTCACCGGAGTCTCCCGCTATCTCTTCGTGCCTCTCGCAGAGTCCGTCGTCTTCGCCATGCTCGCCTCCTACGTCCTCTCGAGAACGCTCGTGCCAACCATGGCGATGTACCTCCTCCGCCCGGTAGACCATCACGCGCCGCTCTCCCGAAATCCCCTGGCTCGCTTGCAGCGGTCCTTCGAGCGAGGATTCGAAAGCGTGCGCGCCGCTTACGAAAGTCTACTCACTCGTCTCGTCAACGCGCGCCTCCGCTTCATCCCGATCTTCCTGCTTGTCTGCACTGTCCTCCTCCTTCTGATCCCGCTCCTCGGTCAGAATTTCTTCCCCAGCACCGACAACGGTTCCTTCATCCTCCACGTCCGCGCCAGGACCGGTACACGTATCGAGGAGACCGCCAGGCTCTGCGATCTCGTCGAACATTCGATCCGCTCGATTGTCCCCGGAAATCAGATGGACAACATCCTCGATAACATCGGCCTTCCCTACTCCCCGCTCAATACGCAGCATGCCACCAGCGGTGTCTTCGGCGCCGCGGATGCTGACATCCTCGTCTCTCTCAAACAAGATCACACCCCCACCGCAGATTTCGTCCGCACGCTGCGCGATCGTCTTCCGCGTGAGTTCCCCGGTGTCACCTTCTACTTCCTTCCCTCCGACATCGTGACGCAGATCCTCAACTTCGGCCTGCCCGCGCCCATCGATGTCCAGATCGAAGGCACCGACAACACTGGAAACCGCAACGTCGCCGACAAGATGATGCAGGAACTGCACAAGATTCCCGGCCTCGTCGACCTTCGCATCGAACAGCCCGACGACTCTCCCGTGCTCAACGTCACCGTCGATCGAACCAAGGCCCTGCAGGGCGGTTACACCCAGCGCGACATCGGAGCCTCCGCCCTCAATATCCTCTCCGGCTCCACCCAACTCACGCCACAGTTCTTCCTCGACTACAAGAACGGCGTCAACTACGCCATCGTTGCCGAGACTCCGCAGTACCAGATTCAGTCGCTGCAGGATCTCGAAAACATCCCCATTGCTTCCCCCCTCGCCAAGACCCCCGAGATCCTCGCCGACGTCGCCTCGATCTCGCGCTCAACCGAGCCCCCCATCATCTCCCACTACAACACCCGCCGTACGCTCGACATCTACGCCAGCGTTCAGGATCGCGATCTCGGCTCCGTCGCCCGTCAGGTACAGCGCATCGTCGACAACAATCGCTCCTCTCTCTCCCGCGGCAATTTTGTCACCGTCCGCGGGCAGGTCGAGACCATGCGAAGCTCCTACATAGGCTTGCTCTTCGGCCTCGTCTTCTCCATCGTTCTCGTCTACCTGCTCATCGTCGTCAACTTCCAATCCTGGCTCGACCCGTTCATCATCATCACCGCTCTCCCTGCGGCCATCTCCGGCATCGTGCTCTTCCTCTTCCTCACCCACACCACCCTTTCGGTACCCGCTCTGATGGGTGCGATCATGTGCATGGGAGTCGCCACGGCGAACTCAATCCTCGTCGTCTCCTTCGCCAAAGATCGCCTCCTCATCACCGGCGATCCACTTCTCTCGGCCGTGGAAGCTGGAGCCACGCGCTTCCGTCCCGTCTGTATGACCGCCTTGGCCATGATCATTGGCATGGTCCCCATGGCACTCGGCCTGGGTGAGGGAGGCCAGCAGAATGCACCGCTCGGTCGCGCCGTCATCGGCGGCCTTACCTTCGCCACCATCGCGACCCTCATCTTCGTGCCTGCAGTCTTCGCTCTGCTGCATGGCGGAAAGAGCCATGCTGAAACCGCGCCAAAGCCACCCCCGCAGGATGCACTCGCGCTCGGCTAGCCCACCAGCAACAGGGCCACACTGGAGATCAGAATCATGTCCACCGATAGCAATACCGAGAAGACAACACCTTCGAGCCAATACGCAGACTCGTCGCTTCAGCCGATCGCTCCCCACCCCGATCCGGCTCACGCCCTCCCACCTCCGCAACGCATCCATCCTGCCGTTCGCATCACCATAATCGTCATCGTGCTAATCATTCTCGCCGGCGTCGCCTACCGCCTGATCGGTCGCGCTGCCGACGAGCATCGTTTGGAAAACGCCACTGTACGCGACGCCATTCCCACCGTCCGCATCACCATCCCCACTCTCTCCGGCACAAAGTCCGAGATTGCCTTGCCCGGCAATACCCAGGCCTTCGATGACACTCCCATCTACGCTCGCACCAGCGGCTACCTCAAGCAGTGGTTCGTCGACATCGGCCAGCACGTCGCCAAGGGCCAGCTCATGGCCACCATCGAGACCCCCGAACTCGACGAGCAACTCGCCGTAGCCCGTGCCGATCTCAGGAGTTCCCAGGCGGATCTCGCGCTCGCCGATACCACCTCCCGGCGCTATCAGAATCTCCTCAAACTAAACTCCGTCTCCGAACAGGAGACCGACGTCGCCGTCTCCAGCGCTGCCGCCAAGCGTGCCGCCGTCGAAGCCGCGCAGGCCAACGTCCGCCGCCTCGCCCAGCTGCAGTCCTTCGAAAAGGTCTACGCCCCCTACAGCGGCATCGTCACGCAACGTAACACCGATATCGGCGACCTCATCAACTCCGGCTCTTCCACCACCAACAACACCGCGAAGGAGCTCTTCCACATCGCATCCGTCCAGGAACTCCGCGTCTTCGTCGCCGTTCCGGAGGTCTACGCGCCCGACATTCATAATGGCGACGCCGCGACTCTCACCCTCGACGAATACCCCGGCCAGACCTTCACCGGTGTCGTCGCTCGCAACTCCGGCTCCATCGACTCCGGCTCCCGCACGCTCAATGTCGAAGTCGACGTCAACAATCGTGCCGGCAAACTCCTCCCCGGGGCCTACGCCTTCGTCCACTTCAAAATTCCTCGACAGAACCGCCAGCTCGCCATTCCTTCCAACGCCCTCCTCTTCCGAGCCCAGGGCCTGCAGGTCGGCATCGTACGCGACGGCCACGTACATCTGCAGTCCGTCACCATCGGCACCGATGACGGAGCCTCCGTCCAGATCGCCACCGGTCTCTCTCCCGACGACATGGTCATCCTCGATCCATCCGACTCTCTCTCCGAAGGTGAAGCCGTGCAGGTCGCCAATCCTCCGGCGGTGAAACAATGATCTTCCGCATCCCAGCTCAGGCTGCACCGTGCAGCACCGCGCTGCTGTGCAGCCTGCTGTGCGGCTTGCTGCTCACCGGCTGCATGGTTGGGCCAAAGTACAAAGTTCCCCCCGTCCCCACTGCCCCGGCATTCAAAGAAACCTCTCCCACTCCCACCGCCGACGCCTCAAAAGAGAATGCCGCATGGGCTATCGCCAAGCCTCAGGACGCCATTCCGCGTGGCGACTGGTGGACGATCTTCCATGACTATAGCCTCAATACGCTCGAGCCACAGGTGGCTCTCGCCAATCAAACCCTCAAGGCCGCCGACGCCAACCTCCGCGCCTCCCGCGCCAACCTCCGCGTGCAGAATGCCAACCGCTTTCCAACGCTTGGCGTAAATCCCTTCGCTGGAGGGGAGCGTTTCTCCTCCAATCAACCCTATTTCAACAGCACCTCAGCCGGGAACGGGCAGCCCGAATTCGTGCTCCCCCTCCAACTCAACTACGAGGTCGATCTCTGGGGTGCGGTTCGTCGCAACATCACGGCCGCTCGTGAAGAGTCACAGGCCACCGCCGCCGACCGTCAGACAATCCTTCTCTCCCTCCAGTCCGAACTCGCGCTGGACTACTTTGAATTGCGTGCGGCAGATGCCCAGCAAAAACTCCTCAACGACACCGTCTCCCAGTATCAAGACGCCGTCCGCATCACCAATAACCGTTTCCTCGGCGGTGTCGCCGTCAAATCCGACGTCACGCAAGCCCAGACCCAGTTAGAGGACGCCCGTGTTCAGGCCTCCGACGTCGCCATTGCGCGCGCGCAGTTCGAGCACGCCATTGCCAATCTCATCGGTCTGCCGCCCGCCTCGTTCACCCTTCCACCGTCACCCCTGCCGCTCTCCGACAATCCGCCCGATCTTCCTCCCGGCCTACCCTCGCAACTGCTCGAACGCCGTCCCGACATTGCTGCCGCCGAGCGCCGCACCGCCGCAGCCAACGAACAGATCGGCATCGCTCGTGCCGCCTTCTTCCCTTCGCTCAACCTCAGCGCCACCGTAGGTCTCGAGAGCAAGGCCATCTCCTCTCTCTTCGATACGTCCAGCCTCATCTATTCTCTCGGCCCCACACTCGGTGAAACCTTCTTCGATGGTGGTCGCCGCCGAGGTCTCTCCCAGCAGGCCATCGCCAACTACGACAGCACCACCGCCAGCTATCGCCAGACCGTCCTCACCGCCTATCAGCAGGTCGAGGACAACCTCGTCGCACTCCGCGTCCTCTCCCACGAACAGGACCAGCAACGCCAGGCGACGGCCTCCGCACAGGAATCCCAAACCATCTTCAACAACCGTTATGTAGGTGGAGTCGACACCTATCTCCAGGTCATCACCGCACAAACCACCGCACTCAACAACGAGCGCAACGACATCGACATTCTGCGCCGCCGCATGGACGCGAGCGTTCTGCTCATCAAGGTGCTCGGCGGCGGCTGGGACCGCACCCAACTCCCCCCACAGTAGCTCCCATCCCACGAAAAAGGCCGCTCAACCGAGCGGCCTTCGTCTTCTCTACACTCTATCCTCTACACTCTATCCCCTGTTCTTAGTCGATCGAGATCTTCCGCAGCAACCGGAAGTCCGACAGCATCTTTCCGGTTCCCAGCACCACGCTCGCCAGCGGATCATCCGCAATCGTTACCGGCAATCCCGTCTCCTCGCGAATCCGCTTGTCGAGATTCTTGATCAGCGCACCTCCGCCCGTCAGCACAATACCGCGATCCGAGATGTCCGCCGAAAGCTCCGGCGGGGTCCGCTCCAGCGCCACGCGAATCGCATTGATGATCGTCGCAATGCACTCACCCAGCGCCTCGCGAATCTCAGAATCCTCAATGATGATCGCCTTTGGCACGCCCTCAATCAGATTGCGTCCCTTGATCTCCATCGTCAGAGGCTTATCCAGCGGATACGCCGATCCAATATCAATCTTGATCTGCTCCGCCGTGCGCTCCCCCACCAGCAGGTTGTACTTGCGCTTCAGATACGTCATCACGGCTTCGTCCATCTGGTTGCCCGCCATGCGAACCGATCGCGAGTACACAATCCCCGCCAGCGAGATCACCGCAATGTCCGTAGTTCCACCACCAATATCGACGACCATGTTGCCGCCCGGCTCCGTGATCGGCAGACCCGCACCGATCGCAGCCACCATCGCCTGCTCCACCAAATGCACTTCCGAAGCCTTCGCGCGATACGCCGAGTCCATGACCGCGCGCTTCTCCACCTGTGTAATTTCGCTCGGCACCCCGATCACGATGCGGGGATGCACCATCATCTTGCGGTTGTGTGCCTTTTGGATAAAGTAATTCAACATCTTCTCGGTCTGCTTGAAGTCCGCAATCACGCCGTCCTTCATCGGCTTGATCGCGATGATGTTGCCCGGCGTACGCCCCAGCATGTCCTTCGCTTCCTTGCCAACGGCCTCGACCTCACCCGTAACACGGTTCACCGCGATGATCGAAGGCTCGTTCACAATGATGCCCTTGCCATGCGCGAAGACGAGAGTATTCGCTGTCCCCAGGTCGATCGCGAGATCACTGGAGAACAGCGAGAAGATAGACCGCATGTTGCTCACACGCGAGGTCCGCATCTGAAAGTTTTTCGAAGACATGAGACCGATCGGTTTCCTAAACTAGTGAAAAGTTGGGTTTTCGCTCAAACCCGGCACCTACATTGTACGGCCTAGGAGCCCTTTTCCCTGTTCGATCGGAGGGTCGTCTATACTCGAAGTCGTTTGACACTTACGCTCACAGAATCACATTCAGGAGAGATCCAGGCATGATTATCGGCGTCCCCAAGGAAATCAAAGACCACGAAAGCCGTGTCGGCATCACCCCTGCCGGCGTCAAAGCACTCGTCGATGAGGGTCATAAGGTCCTCGTCGAGCAAAATGCCGGAGCCCTTTCCTCGTTCCCCGACGACGAATACCAGGCCGTCGGCGCCGAGATCGTAGGTGCCGCCTCCGACGTCTGGAGCCACGCCAACATGATCGTCAAGGTCAAGGAGCCCGTCCCTAGCGAGTACATCTATTTCCGCCCCGGCCTGCTTCTCTTCACCTACCTCCATCTCGCACCCCTGCGTGAACTCACCGACGCCCTGCTCGCCAAAAAGGTCACAGGCATCGCCTACGAGACCGTCCGCGACCGTGCCGGTACCCTCCCCCTCCTCACCCCCATGTCCGAAGTCGCCGGCCGTCTCTCCGTCCAGGTCGGTGCCGCCTATCTCGAAAAGGAACGAGGTGGTCGCGGAGTCCTCCTCGGCGGCGTCCCCGGCGTCCCTCCCGGCCACGTCTGCATCATCGGTGGCGGCATCGTCGGCACCAACGCTGCCAAGGTGGCCATCGGCATGGGAGCCAGGGTCACCCTCGTCGACCTCAGCCTCAACCGTCTCCGCGAGCTCGACGACATCTTCTCCGGCAGCCTCCAGACTCTCTACTCCAACTCCTACAACGTCGAGCGTGCCGTCTGCGCAGCCGACCTCGTCATCGGAGGAGTCCTCATCCCCGGTGCCGCCGCCCCCAAGATCGTCACCAAGGGTATGGTCGCGAAGATGAAAAAGGGCTCCGTCATCGTCGACGTCGCCATCGACCAGGGCGGCTGCATCGAAACTGCCCGTCCCACCACCCACTCTGACCCCAGCTATCTCGTCAATGGCGTCGTCCACTATTGCGTCACCAACATGCCCGCCGCTGTCCCCAACACCAGCACCCTGGCCCTCACCAACGCGACCTTCCCTTACGTCATGAAGCTCGCCAGGCTCGGAGCAAACTTAGCCATACGCGAAGATCCAGGCATCGCCGAAGGCGTCAACACCTTCAACGGCTTCCTCACCTACAAGGCCGTCGCCCAGGCACAGAACCGCGACCACACCTCCATCGAGCATCTGCATCCCTAAAATCATCCCGAGTATCCCACCCACGACGGTCTGACGTCGTGGATGGGGCAGAGAATTCCCCTATCCAGATGAACCTTAACTCCCGCCGTCCGCGCAGGACCCTTATGTCCTTCGTGGGGCAGAGAATTCCTCTACGCAGATGAACCTTAACTCCCGCCGTCCGCGCAGGACCGAGTAAACTTGCTCGCATGGGAGTCTCAACAGAGCGTCGTGGTGTGCTCGTGATCACGCTGAGCGTGTGCCTGCTCCTGCTCTTTCTCTCCCTCGCCACCCTCAACGCCTTCAACCTCAGCTTCCTCAACCCCAGTTCCCCTTTACAGACGCTGGTCTTCATCGGCCTCTCCATCATCGCCTTTCTGCTCTTCGTCGGCGTTCTCGTCCTTCTCGTACGCAATGTCCTCAAGCTCTATGCCGATCAGCGCAGCCGCGTCTTTGGCACCCGCCTCCGCACCCGCATGCTTTGGGGAGCCGTCCTCGTCTCCCTCGTCCCCCTCGTCTTCATGTTCGCCTTCAGCTACCTGCTGATGAACCGTGCCGTCGATCGCTGGTTCTCCCAGCCCGTCACCCAGATGCGCGACGACGCCAACAGCATGGCCCTCGAGCTCTACCGTTATGCCGGAGTCAATGCGCGCTCCGAGGCCGACTCCATCGCCATCGAGCTCTCCGATTCCCGCGTCGGTCTCAATCCTCAGCTCACACCCGCCTCTCTCTCCGACGCCAATGTTGTCCTCCAACGCCACGAAATGACCCTGCAGGGCGGCTTCGTCATCTTCTATCGCGACAGCCACACCGTCGCCTCCCTGCAAGTCCCCCACAGTTCTTCCTCGACAGCACAACTGCGTTCGCTCCGACCCGCTGAAACTTCGTCGGACGAAAGCCCCGATTCGCGGCCGCCTCTCACCTCCACACCCCTCGAGGGCCCCACCGAGCAGGCCATCCTCCAGGCCGCCGAGCGCACCGACGAGTCGCTCTACTCCCTCGGCGGCATCGATTACACCCTTGCCACCGCCGGAGTCCAGCACGGTGGCCTCGTCGTCGTCGGCCTCCCCATTCCTTCAGGAATCTCCGCCACCTCCCTCCGTCTCCGCACCGCCGCCGACGCCTACTGGACCCTCTTCCGCGAACGCCGCCAGATTCGCAATCTCTACACCCTCTACCTGCTTCTCATCACCGCCCTCGCTCTCTTCGCCTGCTGCTGGCTAGCCCTCTATCTCGCCAAGCAGATCACCCGCCCGGTCGAATCCTTAGCCGACGCCATGGAGGCCATCGCCGCCGGCGACTACGCCCATCGCGTCGGCCTCTCCCCCACCGAAGAACTCGTTGAACTCGTCGAAAGCTTCAACGCCATGGCCACCGACCTCGAAAGCGCCCACGCCATCGCCGCGCACTCCACCGCCCAGCTCTCCGACCTCAACCAGACCCTCCAGGCACGCCGCACCGAGCTCGAAACCATCATCGAGACCATCCCCTCCGGCGTCGTCACCCTCTCCGCCGATCGCCGCATCGTCCTCGCCAACCGCGCCTTCTCCGAGATGCTCGACCCCGGTGGCCAGCGCCGCTTCATCGGCCTCGACCTCGCCGCCGTTCTCCCCCCGGACATCGTCGACGCTCTCGACCACCTCCTCCGCCGGGCCCATCGCATGGGTGCCGCCTCCTCCGAAATGCAGATGCAGTCCAGCACCGGCATCCTCCATCTCGCCGCCACCGTCGCCATCCTCGAAGGCCCCACCGCCGACGATCACGATCCGTTGCGTCTCGAGCACTCCGGCCGCGAACACCTCGGCTATGTCCTCGTCCTCGAAGACGCCACCGAACTCCTCCGCGCCCAGAAGCAAAGTGCCTGGAAAGAAGTCGCCCGCCGCGTAGCCCACGAAATTAAAAATCCCCTCACTCCCATCGCCCTCAATTCCGAGCTCATCGGCCGTCACATCGCCAGGCTTAGCGCCCTGCTCGCTGACCGCGGCGTCGAATCTCCCTCCCCTGCCGTCATCCAGCGCTCCACCGAAGTCATCACCGCCTCGGTCGAAACCATGCGCTCGCTCGTCGACCAGTTCTCCGCTCTCGCCCAGTTCCCCAGCGCCCGGCCCCATCCCTCTGACCTCAACACCATCGTCGACAACGCCCTCGCACTCTTCGCCGGCCGCCTCGGCACCATCCGCGTCCGCCGCACCCTCGCACCCAATCTGCCCCTCGTTCTCGCCGACCCCGAAGCCCTCAAACGAGCTCTCTCCAACCTCATCGACAATGCCGCCGAGGCCATGCAGGACAGCCTCCTCCGCGAGCTCCAGATCTCCACCCGCCTCCTCCCCTCCGGCATGATCGAGCTATCCGTCGCAGACACCGGCCCCGGCCTCACCGACGAGCTGCGCGAGCGCCTCTTCCTCCCCTACTTCTCCACCAAGCAGCGTGGCACCGGCCTCGGTCTCTCCATCGCCGCCAAAATCCTCCAGGAGCACCACGGCTCCATCCGCGCCGAAAAAAATCTCCCTGCCGGTGCTCGCTTCATCCTCGAACTACGCCCCGCCAGCGACCCCTCCGACACCACCACCGCCGCATCTGCATCTCAATCACCACAGGCACCTGAAGGAATCTCCGCTTGAACCATGTTCTGATCGTTGACGACGAAGCCGATATCCGGGAATCCCTCGAGGCCATCCTCAGTGAAGAGGATTACGTCATCACCACGACCGGCACCGCCGTCGAAGCCCTCGAGCTTCTCCGCGACGCTGACTACCAGGCCGTGCTCCTCGACATCTGGCTACCCGACGGCGACGGCCTCGACGTCCTCGCCTCCATCCGCGGCGAACAGTCCGTCGGCGGCTCAAACTGGGGCGACGCACGCTCCTCCTCCGCACGTCCCGGAGCTCCCGAGGTCATCATGATCTCCGGCCACGGCACCATCGAAGCCGCTGTCCGCGCCACCAAGCTAGGCGCCTACGACTTCCTCGAAAAGCCTCTCTCCATGGATCGCACCCTGCTCGTCCTGCGCAACGCCATCCAGGCCCACCACCTCCGCGAAGACAACCAGGAGTTCTCCCGCCAGCTCACCAAGGGCTCCGTCACCGGCGAATCCATCTCCGTCAAAGCCCTTCGCCAGCAGATCAAACTCATGGCCCCCACCAACGGCCGCGTCCTCATCTACGGCGAATCCGGAGCCGGCAAAGAGCTCGTCGCCCGCGCCATGCACGCCGAATCCCTCCGCCACGACCGCGTCTTCGTCGAACTCAACTGCGCCGCCATCCCCGAAGACTTCATCGAAACCGAACTCTTCGGCTACCGCCACGGTGCCGGTCCCGGCGGTCCCAATCAGCCCACCGAAAAGCGTGGCACCTTCGAACGTGCCGACGGCGGAACCCTCTTCCTCGACGAGGTCGGCGACATGAGCCTCAAAACTCAGGCCAAGGTCCTGCGCGCGTTAGACGAGCAGCGTTTCTACCCCGTCGGAGCCAGCACTCCCGTCCACGTCGACACCCGCGTCATCGCCGCCACCAACAAGGACCTCGAAGAAGAAATCGCACGCGGCAACTTCCGCGAAGACCTCTTCTATCGCCTCAACGTCATCCCCTTCTACGTCCCCCCCCTGCGAGATCGCAAGGAAGACATCCCTCTCCTCTCCCGCGAATTCCTCTCCGAATTCGGCCAGCAGTATGGCCGCCCGCACGTCGAAATCACCGAGGCCGCCCTCTCCGCCCTCCAGCAATACCACTGGCCCGGCAACGTCCGCGAGCTTCGCAACGTCATCGAGCGAGTCCTCATCCTCAATCCCAAAGCCCAGCGCATCGAGCCCAAACATCTGCCCATGCTCGTGCAACGAACCGAGGGCATAGCCCAGCGCTCCGAGGGCAACACCCCGCGCACACCCGGAGCTCCCCGCGAAGAATTCTCCACCCTCCTCCAGGCCCGCGAAGCCTACGAGCGCGACTACATCCTCAAGGAAATCGACCGCTGCCACGGCAACGTCTCCCGCGCCGCCGAGTTGCTAGGCCTCGAGCGCTCCCACCTCTACCGCAAAATGAAAGCCCTCGGCATCAGCAACCGCGAGTAGCCCCACACATCCGTCTCCAACTGCAAAAATCTCCGATATATACTTCTCGCACCTTCTCATTCGGAGCCGTCCAGTGCCCATCCACCGCTCGCTCGCCCTCGTGTGCGCCCTCTGCGCCATTGCTGTCGTCCCCACCTCAGCGCAGGACCTCAACACCCTCGTCCAGAAGGAAACACCGTCGCTCGTCGACACCTACAAAGATCTCCACGAGCACCCCGAACTCTCCCACCACGAAGAGCGCACCTCCGCCATCCTCGCCAAAGCTCTCCGCGACGCCGGCTACACCGTCACCGAACACGTCGGCATCTATCCCGACGGCTCCCATGCCTACGGCGTCGTCGGCATTCTCAAAAACGGCCCCGGCCCCACCCTCCTCGTGCGCGGCGACATGGACGCCCTCCCCATCATCGAAGAGACCGGCCTTCCCTACGCTAGCCACGTCATGACCAAGACCGCCTCCGGCCAGGCCACCGGCGTCATGCACGCCTGTGGACACGACGTCCACGTCACCGTCCTCATCGGCACAGCACGCGCCATGGCAGCGACAAAATCCCCGTGGCACGGCACCTTGATGCTCATCGGCCAACCCTCGGAAGAAACCATCGACGGCGCCAAGGCCATGCTCGCCGACCACCTCTACGCCCGCTTCGGCACGCCCGACAAAATCATCGGCCTCCACGACACCAACCAACTCCCCGCCGGCAAAATCGGTTACGTCATCGGCCCCACTCTCGCCAGCTCCACCTCCATCGACGTCGTCATCCACGGCATCGGCGGCCACGGCTCCGCGCCCCAACTAGGCCGCGACCCCATCACCCTCGCCGCCCTCTACATCACCCAGATCCAGACCATCGTCAGCCGCGAAGAAGATCCCCAGGACCCCAGCGTCCTCACCGTCGGCGACATCCACGGCGGCACCAAGCGCAACATCATCCCCGACGAAGTCAAACTCGAACTCACCACTCGCTCCTTCACCGAAAAAAGCCGCCAGACCATCATCGATGGCCTCAAACAAATGGCCGCAGGCCTCACCCTCTCCGCCAACCTGCCGCCCGACAAGGCCGCAACCGTAGCCGTCCTCGAAAACGAATCCACCCCCGTCATGTTCAACGATCCCACCCTGATGAAGTCCGTCAGCACCACGCTCATCAAGACCTTCGGCGTAGACCGCGTAGTCGAGCAGCAAAAAATTATGGGCAGCGAAGACGTCGGTGTCTTCGGCCTCGACCGCAAGATACCCGTCGCATTTTTCTGGCTCGGCGCCATGGACCCCGCAAAGTTCGCCGCCGCCAAAGCCGCCGGAAAGTTCCTCCCCGGCCCCCACACCAGCCACTTCGAACCTCTCCCCCAACCCACCATCGAAACCGGCGTCAAAGCCATGAGCACCGTAGCTACCTCACTCCTGCAATAGCGAACGCATCCGCCGGTATCGCACCGTCCCCCGTCGTCTATCTCAACTGTAGCCTATGAGCTACAATAGAACGGTGATTGAAATCCGTGCAACGGAGACCTTTTCCAGCTGGCTGACAGCTCTCCGAGACGACCGTGCAAGAGCCAGAATCGCCGCCCGCATTCGACGCCTCGCCTTCGGCAATCTTGGAGATGTGAGGCCAGTGGGCGAAGGCGTAAGCGAACTCCGCATCGATGTCGGCGCGGGCTATCGCGTCTACTTCGTGCAGCGCGGAAGCCTGCTCCTCGTGCTTCTCTGCGGCGGGGACAAGGCAACGCAGAGCAAGGACATCGCCGCTGCCAGGCGACTGGCAAAGGAGATCCAATGAAAGCCGCAAAGACCAAGCCCTTCGACCCGGCACAGTACCTCGACTCTCCCGAAGCGATCGCCGCGTACATGACCGAAGCCCTCGAAACCGGCGATCCCTCCTTCGTCGCCGATGCTCTCGGAGTCATCGCGCGTGCTCGCGGCATGACCGAAGTCGCCCGCGAGGCTGGCGTCTCACGCGAAAGCCTCTACCGCGCACTCAGCCCGGACGGCAATCCCGAGTTTGGCACCGTCATGCGCGTCGCTCAGGCGCTGGGACTGCGGCTCTCCTTCACCCCCGTACCCAATAAAGCCGCCTGACCCCTACCGCATCCGCCGGTACCGCACCGTCCCCGCCTCGTCCCCGTCGCCCACGTAGCTCATCCCACACCGCTCCATCACCTTCACAGACTCGGTCACCCGCGGGTACGCCTGCGCGCTCACCGACTGCACCTCATCCCTCGTCAGCAGCCATTCCACCAGTGTCCTCGCGAACGCCGTCGCATATCCTCGCCGCTGAAACTCCGGCAGCGTCGAGTACCCAATCTCCACATCCCCATGCGCCCGCGGAAATCCCCCAATCGCTCCCACCAGCGTCTTCGGCCGCCCCAGACCGCCTTCCAGCAGCACATACCGGTGCCAGCCAAAACTCTCTGGCCACTCGTCATACTGCTTCAAAATAATCTGGTACACATGCGGGTCCCAATCCGTCGGAGGCCACTCATGCGTCAGCTTCGCCTTCACCAGCCGTCCCAGGTCCATCCCGCCCGCGTCCTGCTCCGCAGCCAGCATCTCCGGAGTAATCGCCACCAGCCGCAGCCGCCCTGTCCTCAGGTCACGAGCGCCCATCACCCGCGCTCGCGAACCGTCCCCGGCCCCCCGCTGCAGGAATCCGATCACTCAGCATCCTCCGCCTGTTTCGTCCGGCTCTCAGCAAGCTTCTGATCGCGATGCTGCGTCTCCGCCAGCTGTTCCAGCTGCCGCCGCCAGTCCAGCTCCTCTACAAATCCGCGCGAGCTGCGCCACTCATCCTGCACCTTCACAAACAGTTCCAGGAACACCCGTGTCCCCAGTAGCCCTTCAATATCCTTGCGAGCGTTCGTCCCAATCTGCTTCAACATCCCGCCCTGCTTGCCAATCAGAATCGCCTTCTGCCCCGAGCGCTCACAAAAAATCGCCGCCGTAATTTTCGTGACCGGCAGCCTGCCATCCTTGCCCTTCTTCATCGAAGCAGGCTCCTCGAAACGCTCAATCACCACCGCTGTAGCATACGGAACCTCTTCGCCGGTGAGAAGTAAAATCTTCTCGCGAATAATCTCCGCCACCAGAAATCTCTCCGGCTGATCCGTAAGCTGATCCTTCGGAAAATACCGCTGTCCCTCCGGCAGATGCCCCACGACCTTATCCAGCAGCAGCTCCAACCCCTCATGCTTCTTCGCCGAAATCGGAATCACATCCGCAAACGTATGCAGCGACGTCCAGTGCGCAATCAGCGGCAGCAGCGCGCTCTTCGGCAGCGCGTCAATTTTATTCAAAACCAAAAGCACCGGGCAATCCAGCTTCTTCACCAGCTGCAGCGCAAAGTCATCCTCGCCCTTCGACAGCGCCCGCCGATGCTGCCCCAGCGTCCGCACCTTGCGAGCCTCGGCAAACTCTTCACTCGTCCGCAGCTTCTCCGGAACCGGCAGCCGATGCGTCACATCCACCAAAAAAATCACCGCATCCCGAGTCTCCAGCGCATCATGCACCTCCTGCATCATCCGCTTGTCCAGCTGCGTCTCCGGCTTATGCACCCCCGGCGTATCCACCAGCACCACCTGCGCCTGCGCCCGCCCCGGATCTCCCTTCGCCTTCTTCCGAACCGGCAGCTCCAGCACTCCCTGGATCCGTGTCCGCGTAGTCTGCGGCTTGTGCGTCACAATCGCCAGCTTCTGTCCCAGCAGTGCATTCAACAGCGTCGACTTCCCCGCATTCGGGCGCCCAATAATCGAAACGAAACCAGTACGTAGTGCCATCTCTCTATCATGACACCCATCGTCCCTACCCGGACAGCGAACGACCGGGCAATCCACCCGGGCCCTACTCCGCCGCGCCACCCATCATCGACCCCGTCACACTCACCCGCACCCGCTCCACCCGTCTATCCGTCGACGCCAGCACCTCCAACCGCAGCGGCCCATCCTCCACCACCTCACCCGGCAGAGGAATATGCCCGGCCATCTCGCTCACCAGCCCGCCCACCGTCGTCGCCTCATACTTCGTCAGCAACTGCGCCAGCGTCTGATCCGACTCGTCCGCTTCCCCCGAACGCTCCTCTTCCCCACCAGCACTTTCACCCGAATCCTCGCTCTCATCCGACCCCTCAAACAGCTCACGCAGCCGATCCACCTCAAAGCTTCCTGGCATCACCCACGTCCCCTCGGCCTCCGCCACCGGAGCATCCCCAGCCGTCTCCGTATCGTGCTCGTCCTCGATCTCTCCCACGATCGCCTCAATCAAATCCTCAATCGTCACCAGCCCCGCAACCCCGCCATACTCATCGATCACGATGCTCATATGCTGCTTCTGGTGCTGCATCTCGCGCAGCAGTTCATTCACCTTCTTGGTCTCCGGAATAAACAGCGCCGGCCGCTGCAACTGCGCCACCGTACGGCTCGCAGCGTCCGTATCCTTCACCCCCAGCAGGTCGCGTGCGAACGCAATCCCCGTAATATGATCGAGCGATTGCTCATACACCGGCACCCTCGAAAAATTATGCGCATTCACCTCCGCCGTAAACGTCTCCAGCGAAGTCTTCCCCGCCACCGCAAACATCTCCGGTCGCGGCGTCATCACCTCCCGCACCACCTTGTCCCCAAACTCCACCACGCTCCGCACCAGTTCGCGGTCCTCTTCATCCAGCAGACCCTCTTCCTCGCCAGCCTCCAGCAGCGCGTCCATCGCCTCTCCCGCGTGCTCCGGCTCCTCCGCCTCAGACTGCGCCAGCCCCGCAATCGACAGCAGCAGTTCAATCGTCAGCGTCAGCGGCAGCACCAGGTAGAACAGCACCTGGATCACCACCCTGATCTTCACAATCCACTCTCCGCGCGACTTGGTAAAGAAGATCTGCGGTATCAGCCGATCGAACACCAGCAGCACCAGGAATAATTCAAATACCGTCCGCGCAATCTCCGTCGGTGTAAGCCCCACCTTGCCCTGCAGCCGGATCGCCAGCAAAAATACCAGCGCCCCCAGCGCCACCTGCCGCAGCACCGACGCCGACATCGCCGCCGACTCCCGGCTCAGCCTCAGCTTCGGCTCCACCCACTGCTCCCACGCCTCGATATTCTCCGTATACTCCCGCGACAAAAACTTGCCCATCTCAAAATAGATCCGGTCCACATACGCCGCCAGCGCCAGCAGGCACAGCAGCAACATCACGGCAATACTCGATCCGGAAATCATGCCCCCACCTTCACTCCGCGCCGTCGATGGCTCTTGGCCTTCCGCCGCACCGCGGACGAATCTGCCTTCGCCTTTGCAGTTGCAGTTGTCGTTGTCGTTGCTCGTTTTTCGCCGTCATCCTGACCCTGAGTCGACCGAAGGGGAAGGACCCCTGTATTGGCTGTTGCTCTTGCTGTTGCTGTTGCTTTTGTCTTTGCCCCCTCCACCCTCTCAATCAACCCATCCGGCAACCGCAGCGCCTCCCGCAACGCGCCCTCCCGCGCAGCCATCTCCCCGCAGTCCACCTCATGATCCATCCCTGAAAGATGCAGCAGCCCATGCACCAGCAGCACGCGAACCTCATCCCGGAGCGAATGTCCAAACGCATCCGCCTGCCTCTGCGCCGTATCCAACGAGATCGCGAGGTCCCCCCCATGCTCTCCCGCAAACTCCCTCGACGCAGGAAAACTAAGCACATCCGTAGCCTTATCCTTGCCCCGAAACGTCCGGTTCAGCCGCCGCAAAGTCCGGTCGCTGGCCAGCAGCACCTCCACCTCGCCGCGCAACCCCAC
>Ga0208357_1000776_pt1 | contig 24642 bp, 22 predicted proteins | sample NGESurdeep092012_6_FD_184487 | JGI IMG/M metagenome (GOLD analysis project Ga0208357, IMG submission 184487) | Arctic peat soil microbial communities from Barrow, Alaska - NGEE Surface sample F52-2 deep-092012 (SPAdes) | ecosystem: Environmental > Terrestrial > Soil > Wetlands > Peat ...
CAGCCCCGCTCGTTGAAGGTCTGCTTGGTCTTCTCGGGATCATTGTTGTACTCGAACGTATTGCCACGTCCGCCGAACCACACCACTCCGTCCCGGCCGACCGGTAGTTCGTTGCCGCCGTCGTCACAGATGTGCACCACACCCCACACGGCGGGTCCGACCGATCCCGGGTGGGTCAGCCACTCCTCGGACCGGACCCAGGTCATGCCACCCCCTTCGGTTCCCGAGTAGTACTCGTGAATCACGGGTCCCCACCACTCGATCATGCGGCGTTTCACCTCGGGCGCGCACGGCGCGGCGGCGTGGACCACCGAGCGCAAGCTGGAGAGATCGTGCTGCGCCCGCTCCCGGTCACTCAACTTGAGCAGGCGGACGAACATGGTGGGCACGAACTGCGCGTGCGTGACCCGGTGCTCTTCAATCAGGGCCAGACACTGCCGAGGATCGAAGCGTTCCATGACCACCGCCGTGCCCCCCATGCGCTGCACCGTCATCGACCACAACAGCGGAGCGGAGTGATAGAGCGGAGCCGGACTGAGGTAGACGTCGCCCTCGGCAAAACCCATCAGGCCGCTCAGCATCGGGGCGAGCACGGCATCGGAACCGAAGGCGTGACCCGACAGCGGGCGACGGATCCCCTTGGGTTGGCCGGTGGTGCCCGAGGAATAGAGCATGGCCGACCCTTCCCGCTCGACCGGAAGCGGCACTGCGGGGTGCCCGCCCACGAATTCGTCGAAGGAGGTGTGCCCATCGACGGGACCCGTACCGAGGGCGAGGCGCAGATCGATGCCGGGCGTGCGGGACACCAACGCCTCGGCCAGGTCGGCCAACGCGGACGAGGTGATCAGCACTCTGGCACCGCAGTCAGTCACGATGTAGGCGGCCTCGTCCGCCGCCAAGTGGGTGTTGACCACGGTGTAGTAGAGACCGGAGCGTTGCAGCCCCCACACCACCTCATGGGTCCGATGGTCGTTGGGCAGGAGCACCGCCACGTGATCGCCCTCACGCAGACCCCGGGCGTGGAGCGCCTGAGCCAGCTGGCACGAACGAGCTTCCAGTGCGGCAAAGGACACCGTCTGCCCCGACGAGGTAATGACGGCTGGACGGTCGGGCGCCGAGGCGGCATACGTCGAAGGTGACAAGGTGGTGACGAGAGGGACTTCGGCGCTGGGCACGGCCCTACCTTTTAGCCGTTCGCTGTGGCGGTGCGCTCCGTGAGGGCATTTCCATCGATCGGTCTGCGTTACGACGACAGGCGGCGCGGTGCCCATTCCCACCGGCGCACGGCCACGATGGCGCCGGCCAGGCCCCAGAGGGCGATCACCAGCAGGTCGTGCCATTCCCATGGGGAAGCGCCCTTCTGCAGGTTGAAGGGGGCGAAGACCGCCGTGATCATGTGGCGCACCGGCATGTAGGCCGAGACCTTGGCCAGGCCCGAGTGCGGATTGATTGGATACCAGAGGCCGGACAGGAAGAGCAATACGAAAAAGACGATGCTGACGATGGGTCCGGCCGCATCCTGATTGGGGACGAGGGTACTCATGCCGAGCCCCATGGCACTGAAGCTGATCATGCCAACCACTATGGCGAGCACGAAGGCGCCAACGCTGGCCGGCCCGTGCACACCGAACCCGAACCGCCCCACGGCGAGGAGGACCACCACCTCCACGACGGAAATGATCATGGAGCTCATGATGATGGCCGTCAGCAGGACCCAGGTCGGCAGCGGGCTCAGACGGATCCGCTTGAGCAGTCCGACCTCGCGTCGATTGACCGTGGTGATGGCCAAGATATTGAAGCAGGCCGCCATGATCCCGTAGGCCACGAACCCGGGCACGTAGTACTGAGTGAGTTTGATGTTGCCGTAGATAGCTGTCCTCGAGTTGCCGGCCGTCGCCCCCAAGAGGAGCAGGAAGACGAGCGAGAAGCCAACGGTGAAGACCGCCCCGACCGGGTTGAGCCAGAAGGACAGCTGCTCGTACCAGACCTGTCGACCCACCAACTTCACGTCACCGATTCCTCGAAAGGAACCGGTGGTGGGCTGCGCGGTGGGCGTCAGGGTGCTCATGAGCGGGTGGCCTCCGTGTCGCGGTCTTCTCTGGTCAGTTGGAGGTACACGTCCTCGAGGGTGACCCGCACCACGGCCAGTCCGGGCAGGGTCAGATCTCGCTCGATGGCCCAGCCGGTGAGATCGTGGAGCACGCGGAGCTCGTCCTCGGTGTGGATCTCGATCTGCCCCTCGTCGAGGGTGCACCCCGACACGGGGAGATCAGTGACGCTGACGCCGTCGGGCAGGGCGAACCTGATCGTCACCGCACCGGAATCTCGCCCCCCGATTGAGACCGGCGTACCGGCCGCCACGATCTGCGCTCCCGAGAGCACGGCCACCCGGTCGGCCAGCGCTTCCACCTCGTCCATGTAGTGCGTGGTGAGCATCACCGTGGTGCCGTCTGCGGCCAGTTGGCGGATGAGGTTCCAGGTATCGCGACGGCCCGAAGGATCGAGCCCGGTGGTTGGCTCGTCCAGAAAGAGGAGTTCGGGGTTCCCGATGACCCCCAAGCCGACATCGAGCCGACGCTGCTGGCCGCCGGACAGGGTCTTGATCCGCTTGTCGGCCTTCTCGGTGAGGCCAACCAGAGCGATCACCTCGTCGATGGGACGGGGAGCGGGGTAGTACCCGGCGTTGCGGCTCAGGACCTGGCGGACGGTGTAGTACGGCTCCACCGCCAATTCCTGGAGGACCACCCCGATGTGGCAACGCAGCCACCGCTGGCTGGCGCGGTTGGCGGGATCGACCCCCAGGGTTTCCACCTCCCCGCCACTGCGCTCTCGAAAGCCTTCGAGGATCTCGATCGTGGTGGTCTTGCCGGCTCCGTTGGGCCCGAGCAGGGCGAACACCTCACCCTTCTCCACTTCGAAGCTGACATCGCGTACGGCCTGCTTGTCGCCGTATGACTTGGCCAGATTTCGCACCGCTACCGCAGGCACGCTGTTCTCTCCTCCCCTTCCGCCCCATAGGAGCGCGCCGCATTCTGGCACTCCCTGGTGCGTCACACCCACTCGGTGGCCAATACACCGGCGCAGTCCGGCGGGCGTGCCCGGTGCCGTGCGTTACGCGGAGTTACCCGGAGTCGACGAGCTTGCGCCCAGAGGGCGAAGGCGGACCAGACAGCGCAGGGTCGGCGGCGATCACCTTGTCCATCAGATCGCGCAGTTGGCGCATTTCCGAGCGGGTCAGGACACCGAACGAGGCGGGTGGTACCGACAACACGGCTTGGATCTCTTCGGCCAGTCGACGACCTTCATCGGTCAGCACGACGATCTTGACCCGGCGGTCGACCGGATCCGGCTCGCGCCGGGCCAGGTCGCGCTCGGCCAAATCATCGACCAAGGCCGTGATGTACGAAGGGTCGACGCCGATGTTGCGCGCCATCTCCCCCATCGAGATGCCACCAGATTGGGACAGGCGCACCAACGTCTTGATCAGGCCCGGCGACAATTGGGTCCGTACCCCGAGCGCGGCCATGCGCTCGAGAAACTCCCCTTCGACCACGATCCGACGCAGACGTTCGAAGGCCTCTTCGGCGATTCCCACGCCATCCAGTGTGACACAAAGTCTTTGACAAAGGCATACCTTTGAGTATCATGAACTAAATCCCGAGAGGAGTTGCATGGCCAGTCGTGCCCCCAAGACGTCCGTCTTGACCCCCGAGCTCCGCCGTATTTCCTCTGTCGTCGTGCTGGGCTCGATCATGTCGATCCTCGACACGACGATTGTGGCCGTCGCGCTCGACACGCTGGGGAAGGACTTTCACGTCCCGGTCTCGACGATTCAGTGGGTGACCACCGGCTACTTGCTGGCGCTGGCCATCGTGATTCCGGTCACCGGCTGGGCCGTCGATCGCTTCGGCGCCAAACCGATGTGGATGATGTCGCTTGGCCTCTTCATCGTCGGTTCCTCCCTCTGTGGCCTGGCCTGGTCGGCCAATTCACTGATCGCCTTCCGGGTTCTGCAAGGACTGGGCGGCGGCATGATCCTGCCCATCGGCCAGAGCATTCTGGCCCGAGCCGCCGGTCCCCAACGCATGGGGCGCGTGATGAGCGTGATCGGGGTACCCACCGTGATGGGCCCCGTGCTGGGCCCCGTCCTGGGCGGGCTGATCGTGTCCAACTTCAGCTGGCGTTGGATCTTCTACATCAACGTGCCTATCGGCATCGTGACGCTCCTGCTCTCCTCACGCTTTCTGGCCAACATCAGCGAAAACGAAAAGATACGTACCAGCTTCGACACCCTCGGCTTCTGCCTCCTGGGACCCGGCCTGGCGGCCCTGATCTACTCCCTCTCCGAAGTGGGCACGACCGGGAGCTTCACCAGCATGCCCGTCGTCACGAGCTTCGTGCTGGGCGTGGGGTTGATGATCGGATTCGTGATCCACGCCCTCCGGATCAAGTACCCCTTGCTCGATTTGCGACTGTTCAAGAACCGCCACTTCTCGATTGCCAACATCTGCGTCTTCGTGCTCGGGGCCACCCTGTACGGGTCGATGTTCCTCCTGCCGCTCTACTACCAGATCGCCCGCGGACAGAGTCCGTTGGCGGCCGGTCTGCTCATGGCACCCCAAGGCATCGGGGCGGCCTGCGTCATGCGATTCTCGGGCTCGATCACCGACCGGTACGGGCCTCGCCGCGTCGTCCCGGGAGGGATCCTGCTCATGGCGGCGGCGACCGTGCCGTTTGCCTTCGTCACCACCAGCACGTCCGAGGTTCTGTTGGCCGGGTCACTGTTCATGCGCGGTATCGGGCTCGGGCTCTCGATGATGCCGATCATGGCCGCGGCCTACTTCGATCTCTCCAACGCCGATATCCCGCGAGCCAGCACCACCCTGAATATCGTGCGTCAGATCGGCGGGTCGGTGGCCACAGCGCTCTTCGCCGTGATTCTGGAACGCCAGATCATCGCCCAGTCCAGCCACGGCGGTCACGGAACCCAGCTCGTACTCTCCGACACGGTGAAACTCCCGCCGGCGGTGGCCGACAAGGTGGCGACCGCCTTCGGCAATACCTTCTGGTGGGCGGTGGCCACCATCCTGCTGGCCTTCATCCCGACCCTGTTCCTCCCGTCCCATGCCGCCAAAGCCAGGCCCGATGCCGGGCCGGATGCCCCGGTCGACGCCGGGGAGGACCGTGCCCTGGCGGAAGGATCGGCGGTTGGCGTGTCCGAGGTGTGAGCACCGGGACGAACAACGCGCGACAAACGCCACGCGGCCGGATCAGGTTGGGCCAGCTTTGCCCTGGGCCACCGTGCGGGCCAAAATCCCCAGCGTGGCCCGGAGCGCCAGTTCGGAGATGACGGGGAAGATCCCCGCTTTCTTCCAGGTCGGGTCGATGGACGACCAGTCGTAGTACGAAGTGACGAGCGTTCCTTCTTGGATGGGCTCGAGCTTGTAGCCGTATATGTGGCCTATCTGCGGTCGGATCTGCCCGAGGATGGTCCAGGCCAGCTCACGGTCCTGCGCGAATGAGGTGATGGTGACGGTCACGTCGTAGAGCCCCATCGGATAGTCGTTGAGCGACTCTCGATCCATGTGCACGACGAAACTGTCGCCCACCGCGGTCACGGGGTTGCCGGTGGCACTTTGCAGCATGCCCGAACTGTCAATGGCCACGTGCCCCTGCGGGTCGCACAGCAGCCGGAAGATCGTGGCGGGGTCGGCCGCAATCGTCCGCTTGACCTCTAACCATTCATCCGGCGTCTCTTCATTCGTCATCTCCCCATCCTGCCACCCGATCGTCGGCCCGACGGTGGACAGCGGGAATCGCCGGCCAGGTCACGGCGTTGAAAAAAAAGGGGAAAGCGCACATCCCGTACGCCCGACCCGATTGGAGGTCTCATGAACGTCTTGTACACCGCCACCGCAACCGCCACAGGGGACGGCCGCAACGGACACGCCCGTAGCGAGGACGGTTTCGTCGATGTCGACCTGCGCATACCGACCGAAATGGGCGGACAGGGTGGGGCGACCAATCCCGAGGAATTGTTCGCGGCCGGCTATGCCGCCTGTTTCCATTCCGCGCTCAAGCTGGTGGCCGGCCAGCGCAAACTCGATGTGACCGGTACCGAGGTATCGGCGAGTATCGGCATCGGGCCACTCGACAACGGTGGGTTCGGACTCACCGCTGCCCTGGTCGTGTACGCCCCGAAACTCGACAAGGCCACGGCGCAGTCGTTGACCGAAGCCGCCCACCGGGTCTGCCCCTACTCCAATGCCACCCGGGGCAACATCGAGGTGGACCTCTCCGTCGTCGAATAGGGTTCCGACCCGAGCACGTGCTGGCACAGAGTGACCGGCCGACTGCTCAGCTGATGAGCGGGTCCCGGGGCAGGCCGAGGATGCGCTCGGCGATCTGATTGCGGGTGATCTCGGAGGTTCCTCCGGCGATGGACATGGCCCGGGTGGCCAGTTGGGAGAAGCCAGCGAAGGCACCGTCGCCGACCAGGAACGCCATCTCGGGGCCGACCAGATCGGCCTGGAGGGCGGCTCGGAGGTGACCGCCCTCGGCCAGGACGAGCTTGGTCACGTTGCCCTCCGGTCCGGGACCGGCACCGACCACGGCCCGTTGGGCCCGACGCAGGTTGAGCACCCGAAGGGCATGGTCGGTGGTCAGGATGGCACCGACCCGCGCCGCCGCGTCGGGGAGACGGTCACCGTGGCGGTGCATCAGATCTATGAGGTCCATGCTGGGAAAAATACTGTTGCCGCCGCCGATGGAGACGCGCTCATTGCCCAACGTTGACCGGGCCACCTTCCACCCGTCGTCGGCCGTGCCCACCACGTCGTCGTCGGGCACGAAGACATCGTTGAAGAACACCTCGTTGAAGTCGGAGTTGCCGGTGATCTGGCGCAGCGGGCGCACCTCGACGCCCTCGGCGTGCATGTCGATCACCATGGTGGTGATACCAGCGTGCTTGGGCGCATCGGGATTGGTGCGCACCGTGGCCAAACCGAGGTCGCTGTTGTGGGCGTCGCTGGTCCAGACCTTCTGGCCATTGACGACCCAGCCCCCGTCGACCCGGGTGCCCCTCGTCTTGACCGCGGCGGCATCGGAGCCGGCGTCGGGCTCGCTGAAGAGCTGGCACCAGACGTACTCCCCCATCAAGGTCTTCTCGACCCAGCGCAGCACCTGGTCCGACGTGGCGTACTGGTTGACCGTCATGATGTTCCAGCCCGTGATGCCGAGGGGCGGCACCCTGACGCCGGCCCGCTTGAGCTCCTCATCGATGACCAGTTGTTCCACGGCGCCGGCCGACCGCCCCCAGGGAATGGGCCAGTGCGGGACCATCAGGCCGGTGTCCAGCAACGCCTTGCGCTGTTCGTCGCCGTCGAGGTGGGCGAACGTGGCGATTTCGGTCCGCACGCCGGCCCGGATGGCTTCGGCCTCGGGCGGCAGGTCGAGGCTGACGCCACGGCTGACGCCCCGGTCGGTCAGGGCAGTCACGTCCTCGGCGTCCTTGGGGCTGCCCAGCAACGCGTCCAGGACCAAGGCCCGGCGCAGGAACAGGTGGGCATCGTGCTCCCAGGTGAAGCCGATCCCGCCGTGCACCTGGATGTTCATCTGGGCGTTGTGGACAAAGGGGACAAAGGCCAGGGTGGCAGCCTGGGCCGCCGTCAGGGCGAACTCGTCGGCGTCGTCCTGAGCCGACCGGGCGGCATCCCAGACCACGGCGGTGGCCAACTCGGCGGCCACCAGCATGTTGGCGCAGTGGTGCTTGATGGCCTGGAAGGTGCCGATCGTCCGCCCGAACTGGACCCGTTCCTGGGCGTAGGCGACGGCCGAGTCCACACAGGCCGCCATGCCGCCGACCGCTTCGGCGGCGCCCAGCGTGCGGGCCAGGGCCAGGGCACGAGTCGCCGCTCCGGCGATGACGTTGTCGGCACCGAGGGCGACGTCGGTGGCCCGGGCCGAGACGGAGCGCCGGGTCGGATCGAGGTTGGCCCGGCTGGTCAGGGCGAGACCGGGCGCCGACGCCTCGACCATGACGACGTCATCACCCACCCGGAGGAGCAGGAGTTCGGCGACGGCACCGCCGAGGATGAAGCCGGCGTCGCCGGTGAGCGTGTCCCCCGTGAGAGCGAGGGCAGGCGTGCCCAGGCCGAGGGCGGCCGTGGTGGTGCCGTCGGCCAGACCGGGCAATAGGCGCCGGCGCTGCTCTTCCGAGCCGCACTGATCGATCACAGCGGAGGCGAGCACGGTGGGCAGGAACGATCCGGGAGCGACCTGACGACCGAGCTCTTCGAGGACCACGACCAGTTCGACGAGACCGGCGCCGGATCCGCCGTAGGCCTCGGGCAGGTGGATTCCGAGCCATCCCAGATCGGCCATCTCCCCCCAATACGAAGGGCGGGGCTCGTCGTCGGACTCGAGCCGGGTGCGGGCCGCCTGGAGCGCCTTGTGGGCGGTGAGGACGCCCCTCACCGTGGAGGCCAGATCCTGGTGTTCGTCGGTGATGGCGATCGGCATCGGCAGGGGCTCCCTTGAAGTCAGCGGCAGCCAGCTGAGGCCGCCGGAGCAGATTAGACGGAGCGGATCACCCAGCCCCAAGTCGGGACGCGGCCCACTCCTCCGCCAACACGGCGTAGATCAGCTCGTCGGTCCATTCGCCCTTGACCCATTCGTTGCGCACCAGGTGCGCTTCCCGGCGCAGACCCAATCGCTCGAGCAGGGCGGCGGAGGGGGCATTTCGGGCATCGAGCGCGGCCGAGACCCGGTGGGCGTCGAGGTGATCAAAGGCCAGGTCCACCAGCACACGGGCGGCCTCGGTGGCCAGCCCCTGTCCGTGCGCGTCGGGGTGGAACACGTAGCCGATCTCGACGTGCTGGTCGTTGCCTCGGTGTCGGATCAACGTCAGATCGCCGATCACCGGTCCGTCCGGCCGTCTGGTGACCGCGAAGTTGAGCCGGTCGCCGTCATTGGCCATCTCGGTGGAGCCGATCCTCGAGGCCAGCGCCTCGACGACCTCATCCCTCGTCCGGGGCTCCCAATAGAGGAAGCGGGTGACCTCGGACCGCGATTCGATTTCGAAGAGATCGTCGAGATCCCGCTCCTCGAAGGGTCGAAGGATCAGCCGCTCGGTGACAATCGGCTCAGTGAAGCGGAAGGACTTCAGCGACGGCACCGCCCAAGTGTAAATCCGAACCGCCGGGCCGAACGGCGTCAGACGGCGTCAGACGGCCAGTTCCGGCATGTGGCGGTGCGGTTTGGCGTACCGCATGTGCAGAACGATGGCGCCGCTGGCCAGGGCGGCATAAAAGCACCACAGCGAGGCGAAACCTTCCGCGCTGAGCCGAGCCAGAATCACCACCGCCACCACATTGGCCAAGCCGAAGTAGACGATGTCGCGGAACCCCGATGCCAACAACGACCCGCACGTGGCCACGATGTACAGCCCGATGATGGCAATACCGTGATGAAGCCCAATCGTGTAGGACAGGTGATACGCGCCGAGGTGGACGGTGGGATGGGTCCGCAGCATCGCCTCGAGCAGCACCAGAGACACGCCCAAGCCGACGGCGAGGAAGGGCGCGATCCTCCACCTCCTCCTTGGCGTCGGTTCCAACAGCATGATGATCAGCGGCACCAGGACCGGCAGGACGACAAAGGCCACGACGAGATAGATCCACATGGCCACCAGGCCGACGGAGAGCGGCACGACACCCTGCAGACCCCACCACACGAATGTTTCAGTCAGCTGATGCGCGCCGAGAAGCAGGGGGAAGGCCGCCAGCAGACGGTGATCGAAACGGCCCCGTACGTGTCGGCAGGCATCGATGCCGATGGCCGTCACGACCAGGCCACCGACCAGGTCGCCTTCAGGGGAGAAGCACACACTTTCCTTCCAATTGGATTTGGAACTGGCGGGCAGCACGGGACTTGCTGCGAGGGCCACCGTGCGACGGTCTACGTCTGACGTTGCGTCGGAGTCACCGACCCGACCGTGCTTTCAATCGGGTGGCCACTGGGACACCTCGACTGTACCGTTCCCGTTGGAAAATCTGGCTGAACTGGGTCGAAGGATCGAAGGGTCGAAGGTCGCACCAGCGGTGGGTGGACGAACCGGCCGGTCCAAGGCATCTTGTCCTCGCCGCCTCAATCCGGCTCCCGTCCGGGGCGGGTCAAACGAATCACGACGACGCGAGGCTGGCGCGGATCACCGTGGGTGGACGAAGATCCACGGCATGCCGAACCAGCTCCCGAGTTTGCGGCGCCCGGCGCCGATGCCGCCGCCGGTGTCCCCTGGGTCGGGCCGACGGTCGGGCCACCAAGGCGCCGTGAGCCGGCGCGGCCTGGTCAGGTTGGAGCGATGACCCGATGAGGATCGCTGTCTGCGGTGTGCGCGGTTCGACACCGGCGGCTGGTGCCGCGTTCATCCGGTACGGGGGGAATACGTCGTGCGTCGCCCTGTGCCATGACGGTGCACCCCCCTCGCTTATCCTCGATGCCGGGACGGGCATTCGCCGCGTCTCGGGGCTCCTCTCCGGTCAGGCCTTCCAAGGTGCGCTCCTTTTGGGGCACCTCCACTGGGACCACGTCGAGGGGCTTCCCTTCTTCACGTCGGGCGACAACCCGGACTCGCACGTCGATCTGTACATGCCGGCCCAGGGTGACGCCGAGTCCGTCCTGCGCGGTTTGATGTCCAATCCGTACTTCCCGATCACCCCGGCGGAGCTACGCGGGACGTGGAGCTTCAACGCACTCGAACCGGGCGACCACACGATCGACGGGTTCGCCGTCACCGCGCTCGACATCCCCCACAAGGGAGGCCGCAGCTTCGGCTACCGCATCACCGACGGCGGAGCCTCGGTGGCCTACCTCAGCGATCATTCGCCCACCACGCTCGGGCCCGGACCCGAAGGGCTGGGTGAGTACCACCCCAACGCCATGGCCCTGGCACAGGGGTGTGACGTGCTCATCCACGACTCCCAATACACCGACGCCGAATTCTCCGTGCGCGCCCTGTGGGGTCATTCGTCCTGCGGCTACGCCGTGGGCCTGGCCGAAGCGGCCGGCGTCAGCCGGTTGCTGCTCTCCCATCACGAACCTTCTCGGACCGATGCGGCCATCGACGACATCGTCGCCACCTACAGTCGATCTCGCGTGCGGGTGCAGGGCGCCAGCGAGGACATGGTCATCGATCTGCCGCGCTGAAGGCGCCCGGTCGGGCCGGTCTGGCTACACTGGGGTCGTGCGTTGATCGCCGAGTGCCTTGCGTCTGACCCCAGCTTCACGTCAGTGGTCCCTCGTTTCGGAGGCCTTCGGTGCCCGCATTTTCTTCTTCGGTTTCTTCCCCGGCGACGCTCGTCGCTCGAAATCTCACGATCGAACGTGACGGCCGGCTGGTCCTCGACCGCGTCAGTGTCGCGGTCGGACCCGGCTCCCGCCTGGGGGTGGTGGGCCCCAATGGCGTGGGCAAATCAACCTTGCTGGCCGCGCTCGGTGGATGGCTCACGCCGACCTCAGGCCGCCTCAGCCTGGATCCACCCACCGCCACGGTCGGGTATCTGGCCCAGGAACAGGAGCACGACCCGGGTGACACGTTGGCCGATTGGCTCTATCGGCGCACCGGGCTGGCCGCGGCAGAATCCGAGCTGACCGAGTCAGCCGGTCGGCTGGGCCGGGGCGATGACGGTGCCAACGACCGATATGCCGTGGCCCTGGCCCGCTACGAATCATTGTCGGCGGGCGATTTCGACGCCCGCCTGGCGACGGTGTTGCCTGAGGTCGGACTCGGAGCCGAGCTGCGTAATCGGGAGATGGGCGCGCTGTCGGGCGGCCAAGAGGCTCGGGCGGCCCTGGCTGCCATCATGCTGTCTCGATTCGATCTGACGTTGTTGGACGAGCCCACCAACGACCTCGACTTCGAAGGACTGGCTCGACTCGAATCATGGGTGCAACGGCGACCCGGTGGCGTGGTGATCGTGTCGCATGATCGGGCCTTTCTCGATCACACCGTGACCGAGGTGTTGGAACTGGACGAGCACCATCACACCGGCACGCTGTTCGGTGGGAGTTGGTCGGGGTATGTCACCGAGCGCGAAACGGCCCGCCTTCATGAGGCCGAGGCCTATGCCACCTATGAAGCTGCCCGGCGCGACCTCACGCAGCGGGCCCAGCGGGAACGTCAATGGGCCACCTCGGGGGTCGCCCGGGAGAAGCGGTCCCCCAGGGACAACGACAAGGCACAACGAGACTTCCGGGTCAACCGCACCGAGAAGCTGGCGGCCCGGGCCCGCAGCACCGAGCGAGCCATGGCGGCTCTGGAGGTGGTGGAAAAACCTTGGGTCGGGTGGGATCTCCGCTTCCAGATCGCACAAGCGCGGCGTTCGGGTGCCGTGGTCGCTCGCCTTGACGGCGCCGTCGTGACCCGCGGGGACTTCACCTTGGGCCCGCTCACGATGGAAATTGGCTGGGCCGACCGCCTGGCCCTGGTGGGACCGAATGGCTCGGGCAAATCAACGTTGGTCGAAGCCATATTGGGTCGACTCCCCCTGGTCGAAGGATCACAATGGATGGGGCCGAGCGTGGTCGTCGGAGAGCTCGGGCAGGACCGTCGCGCCTTGGGCGGGTCGGGCACGGTGGTCGACGCGCTGATGGAACGTAGTGGTGTGCCCCTACCTGAAGCCCGGTCGCTGCTGGCCAAGTTCGGGCTCGGAGCCGACGCGGTGACCCGTCCGACGTCCTCGCTCTCTCCGGGGGAACGGACGCGCGCCGAGCTGGCCGCCTTCGGGGTACTGGGAGTCAACTTCCTTGTCTTGGACGAACCGACCAACCATCTCGACCTTCAGGCCGTTGAGCAGCTGGAGTCGGCCCTGGGCGCCTTTGACGGCACCCTGCTCCTCGTGTCACACGATCGCCGGCTGTTGGAGGAGGTGGAGGTGAACAAGCGCGTGGAACTCCCTCCCCTGAGCTCGCAGTTCGGCGGCCTGCGGTCGGATCCGTAGCTCTGCCTCCGTGCCGCAGCGAACGCGGCGGCGGCACAAGGCCCGACACCCTCGTGTCCGCCGATCTGGAAGGCCAGGTCACGTGGGATGAACATGGGCTTGAAAAAGAGATGGAAAAGGGTGAGGCCGCTCGTTGCGGAGGGGAAGCCGAGCCCACATCGAGATGAAGCCATCAGCGAGGCCGGAGCGCGGGCGTGTGCCGCGTTGCCGTTCCGTACCGGCGTGCTGGCGTCCTCGGTGGGATTCTGCCTACGTTGCCGTGCAGACGTGCCGACATTTGACGACCCGAAGGAGCAAGGCGATGGCCGAAGTGCAAGGAACCTGCGAGGCTCGATTCGAAGGGGTACGCCACGCCCTCTCGTCCAACCTCGACTCGGGCGCCGACGTCGGCGCCTCGGTAGCCGTCTACCTGCATGGTGAGCCCGTGGTCGACATCTGGGGTGGCTACGTCGATGAGGCCAAAAGCGCGCCTTGGGAACGCGACACCTTGACCAACGTGTGGTCCACCACCAAGACAATGACATTCCTCTGCGCGCTGATACTGGCCGATCGGAAACAGCTCGACTTCCACGCCCCGGTCGCAAAATACTGGCCCGAATTCGCCCAGGGAGGAAAGCAGGACGTCGAAGTGCGCCATGTCATGAGCCACAGCGCCGGTCTGTCGGGCTGGGAGGAAAAGCTCGAACCCGAGCAGCTGGCGGACTGGGAGTTGTGCACCTCCCTTCTGGCCGCCCAAACGCCATGGTGGGAACCGGGCACGGCCTCGGGCTATCACGCCGTGACCCAGGGCTACCTCATCGGCGAAGTGGTCCGCCGCATCACGGGAGAGTCGATCGGCCGATGGTTCGCCCATGAGGTCGCCCAGCCGCTGGGCGCCGATTTCTTCATCGGCCTGCCCGAGAGCGAGGACGGTCGGGTCTCGCTGGTCATTCCTCCCCCGCCTCTGGACCTCAGCACCGTGGAGATCTCGGACATCATGGCCAAGACCCTCCTCAACCCGCCGATCGACGCCGCCCAGGTGGCGAACGAGTGGTGGCGACGAGCCGAGATCCCCGCCGCCAACGGCCAGGGCAACGCCCGCTCGGTGGCCGCCATCCAGTCGGTGATCGCCGGTCGCGGCCAAGCACGCGGCATTCGGTTGCTCTCGGCGGAAGGCACTGATGCCATTTTTGAAGAACAGATTGAGGGCACGGACCTCGTGTTGGGCGTGCCGTTGCGCTTCGGGATGGGGTACGGCTTGGGAAACGCCGACATGCCGATCGGTCCGAGGGCCTGCTATTGGGGAGGCTACGGCGGTTCCGTCATCGTGATCGACCAGGAAACAGATCTGACGGTCTGCTATGTCATGAACCGCATGGAGTCGGGGCTCGTGGGCGATCTACGCGGCATGACCATCGTGCTCGAGGCGGCACAGGGGGTGCTGGCTTAGCGTCGGGCCATCACGGCTTCGGCCTCGATCTCGACCCGCCAGCGCGGATCGAGCAGGGCGGCCACGACGACCATGGTGGCGGCTGGACGTATCTGGTCAAACATCTCCCGATGCACCGCGCCGATCGCCTCGGCGTCTCCGGTCGACGTGATGAACATCCGGGTGCGCACCACATCGGCCATGGAGGCACCCGATTCGCTCAAGGTTGCGGCAATGATGTCGAAACATCGGCGGGCCTGGCGGCCCGCATCATCCGGGCACGTCCCATCCGGCCACACCGGCCCGGTCCCCGACACCAGGACACGATCACCGACCTGGACCGCCCGGCTGAATCCGATGATCGCCTCGAATGGGGAGCCCGAGGAGGTGCGCATCGGCTCGCTCACGCCCCGATTCTGGCACCGGAGAGAGGAACCCGGTTCCCTCCGACCTCTTGACGTCTAAGGCGGAGGGAGCACAGGTAGCATCGATGGTCACTGTGGGGAAGAGCCGATCTGCCACTCGCCGATTCGGGTTGGTCGCGGCCACCATGGCTGCGGCGGCCGGATTGGCGAGCTGCGGAACGTCCGTCCACCCGGAGACCATCGGGCCGATCGCGTTCCATGTACCGCCCACGCCGACGGTGAACCTGGCCGTCACCGCACCGCCAGGCACAACCCTGGTGGCCACGCTCCAGGCCGACACCCCGGGTTCGGCCACGCCGGGAGGGCCCGCGACTCAGGTGGTCCCCGGCGAGTGGTATGGCTACCAGAGCATCCTCCCGGTCATCGATTCGGCCCCCAACTGGATCGAGGTGCGCTTGGCCCAACGCCCCAACGAATCGACCGCCTGGATTCCCCAGAGCGATGCCACGCTGAGTACCACCCCGTACAAAGTTGTGGTCGACCTGGCCACTGAACACCTCAGCGTGTTCAAGGACAACCGCCAGATTCTGGACTTCCCGGCCGGCATCGGGGCGCCCGACGATCCCACCACCCCCGGCAACTTCTTCGTCACCATGCAGGCACCACCCCCCGACCCTGGCTACGGCGCCTTTGTGATGGTCACGTCAGCCCACTCCGACACCATCACCGACTGGGGCAACTCTGGTGATGCCATCATCGCCATTCACGGCCCTATCGACTCCTACGATGACTCGCTCATCGGGACCACCGGCGCGGCCATCTCTCATGGGTGCATCCGATTGCACGACGCCGACCTGGCCCAACTGGCGGACCTGCCGAACGGTACACCGGTCAACATCGTCGCCGGTTAGCTCGGCAGGGCGTGCCGGACCAGCAGGACGCGGCAGGGCGGAAATCGACGTGATCAATGAAGGGTCACGTCGAAACGGCGGACGCGTTCGGCTCGCGATCTCCGCGACGGGTCCGCAAGGTGCGCGGTATCGCTTCGGTAGCGGTCAAGAGTTGCAGAACTTCGCCAATGGCCTGGTCCCGGCCGGTGGACTCCTGCAGGGGAAGGTGAGCCTCGATCTTGTATCGATTCCGGCGACCCTCCTTGAATTTGACCACGTACCCGCCTTCCGTCAGATCGGTGATGATTCCGAAGGCCCGGCGCTCCGTGATGTCGAGGGAGGTCGCGATGTCCCTAAGGCGCACATCGGGATCGCGGGCGATGCACAGCAATGCCCGACCGTGATTGGTCAGAAAGTTCCAGGTCACCATATTGCGATCCTAGTAACCTGGGAGTACTAGAAAGCGATTGCTCGTCATTGACACGGTGAGTAGGTGCCAGCACCCCCCAGATCTCGGGTCGAGTGATACCCGACCGCCAGACCAGGCTGCCTTTCCGAATTCGTCGTCTACAGCACCCCGGCCAGGACCATGCCGGCTGGCCGAACGGTCTGCACCGCGACCCGACCTGCTGCCGGCTCAAGCCTTGGGACCCTCATTCCCAGGTGTCGGACCCTGCAGCATCTCGATCCGACGAGCCAGATTGACGGCGTGGTCCCCCAGGCGTTCGTAGAAGCGGGCCAGCAGGGTGACCTGGGCGCTGATGGCTGTCGGCATCGACTCGGCGGCGATCTCGCCCGTCAAGCGGCCGTGCAGGATGTCGATCTCTTCGTCGTCTTCGGCCAGGGCGTCAGCATGGGCCGAGCGGTCGCCATAGGCGTCGGCGGCGTCACGCCACATTTCAAGGGCAACTTCGGCCATCCGCTGCACGATGCCCCGGCTGAGCGGGCTCATTTGCGCTCCCAGATGGGTGACGGCCCGCTGGGCGATGTGCTCGGCCAGATCTCCGCTGCGCTCGAGCTCCGGCAGGATCAAGAGGACTCCGACCAGATGACGCAAGGTCGATGTCGGCGTGTCCTCGTTTTCCAGCTGCCGCCAGACCAAGAGTTCGACCTCGGCCGTGAGGTCGTCTACCGACTGGTCTCCCTCCACCACCGCCAACCCGGTGGCGGCATCGTTGCTCAGGAGGGCCTCAGTGGCGCCGGCCAGGGCCTCGGACACGAGGGCGAAGAGCTGGGTCACCCGGATCTCGATGAACTCGATCTCTGAGGGGCTGGTCACCACGGCGGCCGTACATTAGCTGGGAAGATAACCGCGACTTCGCGGTTTGTTCGCGTAACGTTCACCTCACGCGAGGGACCGACGATCAGATCGCTGGCCGGGCAGGGTGGCGTCTATGAATTGGGTGGCCCGCTGCCAGGCGGCAATCGCTTCGGGGACACCCACGTTGACGAGGCCATGCCAGCCGTGCACCATACCGGGCCAGGACTCGAGCGTGACGGCCACGCCCGTCCGGGCCGCCGAGGCGGCCAACTGCAAAGTCCCTTCCCGCAGCGTGTCGTGCTGGGCCACCGGGAGGTAGAGGGGCGGGAGTCCGGAGAGGTCCGCAAAGACGGGAGAGACCCGGGGATCGTCAAGCTGGAGCGCGTCGGCGATGTAGTCACGTCCGCGATTGCGCACCCATGCCGCGCTGAGGAAAGGATCAGGGGAACCGTCACCAGGTCGGGCCACGGAGAGATCAAACCAACCCGAGATCGAGACAAAACAGCCCGGCATGGGCAACCCCTCGTCGCGAGCGGCCAACAAGGTTCCGAGGGCCAGCCCTCCCCCACACGAGTCGCCCATGACCACCAACTGCCCCGGGTCCACCCCGGCGTCCAGGAGACCCCGGTAGGCGCTGAGGCAGTCGTCGTGGGCCGCGGGATATGGATGTTCCGGCGCCAAGCGATAGTCCGGCATCACGACTCGGAGGCCGAGCTGCTCAACCAACATGGCGCCGTAGAAATGGTATGCGTCGAGTGGGCAGGCGACGAATCCACCCCCGTGGCAATGAAACGCCACACGTTCGTTGTTCGGATTGTCTGTGCCGTCGTACCAGGCGGCGCGGACACCGCCGAGTGTTGTTGCCGTGACCTCAATGTGGTCGGGGACGGGGTGTCCATGAAATGGAGCAAGCATGGCCCGAACGTCCATGTAGTCAGCCTCCGGATCGGCGAAGTCGGCCGGCACCAGATTGAGGATCTCACCCATTTCAGGACTGGGACTGGGACTGGCCATCAGGTCAGCTCGTAGTCGGCTAAGTCCGGGTGGCGAGTCCGTTCCCAGTAGTCGAGGAGGCCAAAGGGCCAATTCTGGGCGATCCGGCCGCGCCGGTTGCGGTACCAGCTCGGCACGTCGGTCACCCCCCACACCATCTCCTTGTTGCCGGCGTCGATCTCGTCGTTGTAGGCGTCGTGTACGTCGGACCGGCAACTCATGGCGTGATGGCCGGTGCGCAGGAGTTGACCCAGGGCCTCGACGATGTAGCGCACTTGGCACTCCACCATCACGATGATGCTGCCGTTGATGACCAGGTTCGTATTGGGTCCGTACAACATGAAGAGGTTGGGGAACTCCGGCACGGTCATACCGAGGTAGGCCCGAGCGTCCCCATCCCACTGCTCGTTCAATTCGACACCGCCTCGACCCAACAGGCGCATGGGCGTCAGGAACTGCGAGGCGGTGAAGCCGGTCCCGTAGATCACCACGTCAGCCGGGCGTTCGCTGCCGTCGGTGGTGCGGATACCGGTGGTGGTGATCTCCGAGATGGGCTCAGTGATGAGCTCGACGTGCTCCAGTTGCACGGTCGCGGCCCAGATCCCGTCGTCGCGCAGCGCTCGTTTCGCGAACGGGGGGAAACGGGGCACCATCTTGTCGAACAGCGCTTCGTCGGGGACCTGGGCCCGTAGGAGGTCCGCCAGCATGGCCCGCATGAAATCATTGCTTTCACTGACCGAGTGACGTTGGTCAGGCCAGGTCGGATCGACCTTGGCGGCGGGGAGCAGGCCCTCGTGCATGAGCCAGAACTGCCACAGGCGATCCCAACGGCCATAGGTCGGGACCCGCTCCAAAAGCGAGTGATAGGCCGGGGGGAACGGGTCTCGGTAGTTCTCCGTCGGCATAAGCCAGGGCGGCGTGCGCTGGTAGAGGTCGAGGTGGGCCGCCGCGTCCGCCACGGCCGGGACGAACTGCGCCGCACTGGCCCCCGTACCGACCACCGCCACCCGCCGGCCGTCCAGCGACACCGAGTCGTCCCACTCGGCCGAATGGAATGATGGGCCACCGAAACTGTCCCGACCCGCAATGGCTGGAAAGGAGGGTCGATTGAGTTGGCCAACGGCGCTGACAAGAGCGTCTGCGTGTTCCGAGGTCGTTGTGCCGTCAGCCCGTCGAATCTCGACCACCCACCGCTGCGTGTCTGCCTCATAACGGGCCTCGGTCACTTCGGTCGAGAAGCGGATGCAGGAGTGCAGGCGCAATTCCTCCGTCACCCGCCGGAGATAGGCCAAGAGGTCGGGCTGGGCCGAGTACCGCCCGACCCAGGCGTCACTCTGAGCGAAGGAAAAGCTGTACAACTGATTGGGCACATCGACCCGACACCCGGGATAGACGTTCTGGAGCCAAGTGCCACCCACGTCGTCGTTCTTTTCAAAGACGGTGACCGTGAAGCCGGCCTGCCGGAGCCGATAGGCGGCTGCCAGGCCCGAGATGCCGGCGCCGATGACGACACAGCGAAAGTCCCGGGATGGAGCTATTTCTTGCAGGCGCCAACTCGGAGCCCGGGGATCGGTGCCCGCCAACGCCAACTCCTCGACCAGGAAGTCGCTCCACTGCGGGGTCGAGGACGGGCCGACGAGGAAGTCGAAGACCAGAGTGACCTCATCGGGACTGAGCTCGTGCGGTGGTGCACCTGATGCTTCGTGCTCGAGCAGCACCTGGCCGGCGAGGGCGCGGGCCACGGCTTCCTGCTCTGGCCCCAGACCTCGACCCGGCACCAGCATCTGGGCTTGGTCCGGGGCCAGATCAGCGCGCAACAGGCTGAAGTCCCCGGTCAGGTGGGCCACTGCGCACAGCAGCGGGTGCACCTCGACCGCGTCCAACATGTGCTGCAATTCGTCTCCGGTTGGCGTCGGTCCTCCCCTGCGCCCTACGACCCTGTTGTGCTCGTCCGTCGGGTCCACGGTAGGGGCGCACCGGCACTCGAGCAATATGATGCCTACTCCTGCATCGCCTTGACCAGTGCCGTCATCTGGCTGTTGACCTCAACGGTCCGGGGCAGCGAGTCCATGGCCGAGGCCAAGGACTCGGGTGTCCAACGGTCATCGGTCGACACCTCTTCAGCGATGGACCAGCCCCCGTAGATGCCCACCGATCCGCCATAGACGCTGAAGACCTGGCCGTTGAAGGGGCAGGTCTCCGAAGCCAGGACGGCCACCAAGGGCGAGATGTTCTCAGGGTCAAAGACGTGCTTGTTCATGGAATCACTCAGACCCGGGGTCTGTAGGGTGAGCCGGGTCCGGGCCACCGGCGCGATGCAGTTGGCCCGCACGCCGTAGCGGTTGAGCTCCATCCCGTTCACGACCGTCATGGCCGCGATGCCGGCCTTGGCGGCCGAGTAGTTGGTCTGGCCCACGTTCCCGTGCAGCCCGGCACCCGAACTGGTGTTGACAATCGCCCGGTCCACGATGTCACCCGTCTTGGACCGCTCCCTCCAGACTTCGGCGGCGTGGCGGGTGATGTTGAACGTGCCCTTCAGGTGGACCGAGATGACGTCGTCGAATTCCTGTTCGCTCATTGAGACGAGCATCCGATCGCGCAAGATCCCGGCGTTGTTGACCACAACGTGCAAGTCACCGAACGCAGCCACGGCCAGGTCGACAATGGCCTTGGCCCCTTCGAACGACGTGACGCTGTCGGTACTGGCCACGGCCTGACCGCCAGCGGCGGCGATCTCGTCAACCACGGATTGGGCGGCGGAGACATCAGCGCCGGAACCGTCGATCGCTCCACCGAGGTCATTGACCACCACTTTGGATCCGAGTGAGGCGAAGAGAAGGGCGTGCTCACGCCCAATGCCGCGCCCTGCGCCGGTGATGATGGCGACCCTGTCGTGCAACATGGTGTGGCTGTCCTTTCGGTAGGGAGCCAGACAGCGTGGCTGTCGAGGCCGAATGTCCGGTCGAAATCGGCGGGCTCTCCGTCGACGAGGCGTGCGTCAAAGGCCGCCGCGCCGCTGAGCATAGATCCCACAACCGCGAACCCCCCAGGCGAGCATCTCCTCGGACCGCGTCCGGGTTCGGTCAGTCCGGGCCCACCGCGGAGGTCTCTGTCACCTCGTTGATCCGGAGCTGCAAGAAACGACGTTCGGCGTCGGTAGTGACCAACCCCAGAGCCTGGCGATAGGCCTCGGCCGCGTCGAGCGGTCGTTCCAGGCGGCGGAGCAGATCGGCTCTGGTGGCAGCCAGCAGGTAGTAGCCGGCCAGGGCGCCGCCACCGTCGATAGCCGAGAGTAGCTCCAGCCCAGCTTCGGGCCCCTCGACCATCGAGATAGCGACGGCGCGATTGAGCTCCACCACCGGCGAAGGCATGATGACCAGGAGTTGGTCGTAGAGCGCGGCGATCTCCGCCCAGTCGGTCTCGACGGCCCGGGCCGCCTGGGCATGGCAGGCCGCAATGGCCGCCTGGATTTGGAACGGGCCCGGGCGGCCCATACGTAGGGCGGCGCTGAGCACGTCGTCACCGGCGGCAATGGCCTCGTCATCCCACAGTGATCGATCCTGCTCGTTCAGGAGCACCAAGTCCCCGTGGACGTCAACCCGGCCGTCCCGCCGGGCATGGTGCAACAACATCAGGGCCAGGAGGCCCATCGCTTCGGGCTCGTCGGGCATCAAGGTGATCAAGGTGCGGGTGAGGCGAATGGCCTCTCCGCACAGCCCCTGGCGCAGGAGGTCGGCCCCGGCTGACGCCGAGTACCCCTCGTTGAAGAGGAGGTAGAGCACGGAGAGCACTGCCCCGGTGCGATCCACCAATTGGTGGGCCGGGGGTATCCGGAACGGAATGCCGGCGTGTCGGATCTTCCTCTTGGCTCGCACCAGGCGTTGCGCCATGGTCGGCTCGGACACCAAGAACGCTCGGGCGATCTCGGTGGTCGTCATACCGGCCAGGGTGCGCAGAGTCAGCGCCACCTGGGCCTCGAGCGACAGAGCCGGGTGGCAACACGTGAACATCAGCCTCAGCTGATCGTCCGGCACATCGCTATTCCCGCCGAGCTCAGGTTCATCGGCTGCTTCCAACCGGGCCACCTCCATCAATTTCTCCGCTCCCACCGCGGCGCGACGCAGGCGATCCATTGCTCGATTCCGCGCCACGGTGGTCAACCAGGCGCCGGGTTGACGCGGGATGCCGTCGCTGGGCCATCGCTCCAGCGCGGACGCGAAGGCATCCTGTGCACACTCCTCCGCGATATCCCAGTCGCCAATGCGCCGGATCAAGGTGGCGACCACTCGCCCCCACTCATCCCGGAAGGCTTTGGCTACGGCGACTTCGACCTCGGTCGTTACATCTCCCAGATTGGTCTCACTTCGATCGAGCCCAGCCGGGCCCCGGGGATCTTGGCGGCGATCTCAATCGCCTCGTCCAGATCCTTGCAGTCAACCATGTAGTAGCCGCCGATCTGCTCCTTGGTCTCGGCAAACGGCCCATCTGTGGTCAAGGTCTCCCCGTCGCGCACCTGCACGGTGGTGGCGTCGGCAGTGAACTGCAGTCGCTCGCCGCCTTGGAGCACGCCCCGGCTGTTCATTTCCTCCTGAAAGGCAAAGTACTCGGCCAGCATGCCTTGGCCCGCATCGGGCGTCATGCCCTGAATTTGGCTTTCGTCAGAACAGATCATCATTAGGTAACGCACGTGTCCTCCTGATTGGTTGTGGTCGGCACTACGACGAACAGGATCGACGAAATCGACACCCGGCCAAGATATCGAGCAAATTCTTTCACCGGTCCCGCACTTCTCGCTGGACGCCAAGACCATTCTGGCTCATTCGGCTCATCGGGATTATCGGGGCTCATCGGCCCATCTATCGACCCCATCTAGTGTTTGCCCGTGACCAACACCGATGATGTGGATGTGTTGCTCGAGCTCGATATCGGGAACATCGCCGGCGGGGGTGGGTGCATCGGTCGTGCTCCCGACGGGCGGGTGGTCTTCGTGCGCCACGCCCTGCCCGGTGAGCGGGTCATGGCTCGGGTCACCGCCACCACGACGTCATTTCTGCGAGCCGATGCGGTGGAGATCCTGCGAACCTCGCCCGACCGCGTCACCCCCCCGTGTCCCCACGCCGGTCCGGGGAATTGTGGCGGCTGCGACTTCCAGCACGTGAGTCTGGCAGGGCAACGACGGCTGAAAGCGTTCCGGGCGGCCGAGCAGCTCCACCACTTCACCGGCCTGAAGCGTGAAATTGACGTCGCGGCTGTCCGGGGAGATACCGATGGGCTCGGTTGGCGGACCAGGGTCCGATTGGGGGTCGACCCCGTCGGGAGGGTCGGCTTCCGCCGGCACCGCTCCCACGAACTCGAACTGGTGGAGTCCTGTCCGATTGCCTGCCCGGAGGCGATGGAGACGGGAGCCTTTCATGCCGCCTGGCCCGGCGTCGAGGAGATCGAGATCGCGGTGGCGCCCGATCGGAACCAGGCTGTCGTGGCCGTGGTCACGCCCCGAAAGTCAATGCCCGCCCTGCCCCCGCTGCGGACGGGAATGGTGGTCAACGGGCGAGTGCGAAAACAACCAGGCGACGTGCACACGGATGTGGCAGCACACACCTTCCGAGTTTCGGCCGGGGTGTTCTGGCAGGTGCACGTGGGCGCGGCTGAGGCATTGGCCCGGGCCGTACGGGTCGAAATGGGGGCGGTGCGGGGTGACAAGGTGGTTGACCTCTACGCTGGCGCCGGCCTCTTTTCGGTGGTATTGGCCGACCAGGTCGGCTCGGAGGGTTCGGTGTTGGCCGTCGAGCGCGACCGGCGGGCCTGCGCTGATGCCGAACGCAACGGACGGGATTACCCGCAGATGTCGGTCATGAAGGCCTCCATCACACCCAAGTTCATCGAAGCCAGCCTGAGCCAACCCGACCTGCTGGTCCTCGATCCCGCCCGCGAGGGTGCCGGCCAGGCCGTCATGACGGCGCTGAGCACGCACGGGGCCACCCTGCGACGCCTGGTCTATGTCTCGTGCGACCCGGCGTCGTTCGGACGCGACGCCCGGGTCCTTCTCGATGCCGGTTGGACGCTGACCTCAATTCGTGGCTTTGACATCTTTCCCATGACCGAGCACGTCGAGTTGGTGGCCCGCTTCGATCCGCCGAAGACCCAAGCCGACCCATCACCGTGAGGTTGGCTAGTGGAATCCACCCGCTTCGTGGTCGATGTGGCCGATGGCTTCGAGCTGCAGGGTGGAGTGCTCCACGTCGAAGTGACCGACGAGACATCCCTGCAGATGATCGAGCACTCGACCCACCTCCCCCTGGCTGATGCAGTTGTCGGTCACCACCACATGGGCCGTCAGGATGGGCAACGACGAGGTCAGCGTCCACGCGTGCAGATCGTGGACGGATGCCACGTCGGGCAATTCCAACAGGTGCTGACGGATTTCGTCGAGATCGATTCCCTCGGGCGTACCCTCGAGCAATATCCGCAACGCAGGCCGCAGCAGCTCGACGGCAGCCTTGACCATGAGGCCGACCACCACCAGTGACGCAATCGAGTCGGCGCGGGAGAATCCGCTCGTCACGATGATGATGCCGGCGATCACGGTCCCGATGAAGCCGTAGAGATCGGTCAGGATGTGACGGTAGGCCCCTTCCATATTGAGGGAGGTCCGATTGGCCTTCGAGAGAATGAGGGTGGCGACCAGGTTCACGGCCACACCCACACTGGCCACCACAATCAAGATGCC
>Ga0208357_1000778_pt1 | contig 24582 bp, 23 predicted proteins | sample NGESurdeep092012_6_FD_184487 | JGI IMG/M metagenome (GOLD analysis project Ga0208357, IMG submission 184487) | Arctic peat soil microbial communities from Barrow, Alaska - NGEE Surface sample F52-2 deep-092012 (SPAdes) | ecosystem: Environmental > Terrestrial > Soil > Wetlands > Peat ...
GCTAAATTAAATCCGTATTTGTTCTATTATTAGGAGCAAAATCATGGATACCAGTACCTCGACCATCATTCTCAGTGGCGATCTGCCTCGTTCAACACTCTCGCAGATGACAGCGCGGGGCGCGGTGAGGCGGCTGGCGACGGGCGTCTAGACGACTGACACGTCCAGCACGCCCGAACGGGTGGTCCGGCGAGAGTGGCGGACCATCGCCGGTCGTCTCTTTGCCGACGCCACCATTTCGGACCGTTCCGCTCGAAACGCCGGTCCCGTCCAGGGAATGCTGTACCTTGTCCATCCTCACAACGACCGTACGCTGACTTTACCCGGGCTCACCATTTCACTGCGTCGCGGGGCACCCACTCAGCCGGCGGACATCCTTCTGCCGGACGGCCTGCACCAGGCATCGCTCGCGAGAGCGCTCGCGGAGAACGCAATCCCTTCCAGGGCTCGCGGCGGTGCGCTTCCGCGTCGGTTGACTCGCAACGAACTCGGTGAATGGGTGGAGCGCGCCGCGAGGTTTGGTGGCGACGTCGAACTTGGTCGGCTTCGCGATGAGGTCCGCACCTTGGCGCCACTACTCGGGGTTGGTGCAAAAGACGCGCTGGACCTCGACGATCTCCTCGGTGCCGCGCTCGACACCCGATCACCCGCGAGGCTCCCACGCTCACTTCGACAACGCGCGCTCGGCATTCCCTACGATGCCGAACGAATCGAGCGGTTCGATATCCTGATCGCGGCGCTGCGATCAACCGCCCCCCAGAACCATCCGGCGGCTCCACTCGAACCGAGCCGTCTTCCCTTCTACGAGGCCTATTTTTCGAACTACATCGAAGGCACGGAGTTCACCGTCGAGGAAGCCGAAGGGATTGTCTACCAAGGCATCGAGCCAGCGGGACGTCCTCAAGACGCCCACGACGTCCTCGCCACATTTTGGCTTGTGAGTGACCTTGTAGAAATGAGGCAACTCGCGGACACTCCTCACGAATTCCTCGAACTACTCCAACTACGCCACGTTCGGATCATGGACGCGCGTCCCCACAAGCGCCCCGGACTGTTTAAGGAGCGTGCCGATCAAGCCGGAGCGACTGTGTTCGTCGACCCCGATCTCGTTCGCGGCACCTTGATCGAAGGCTTCAGCCGTCTCGATGACCTGGACAGTGCGTGGGAACGTTCGGTCTACGTGAAGTTCCTCGTGGCTGCCGTGCATCCCTTCGATGACGGCAATGGTCGACTCTCTCGCATCATGATGAGCGCCGAACTCGATGCCGGAGGACAGTCTCGAACGATTATTCCGACGGTCTTACGCGATGACTACATCGGCGCTCTACGCCGCTTGGATCGGGCCAATGATCCTTCCGTTTTGATCGACGCACTTCGATTCGCAAACGACTGGACGACGCGAATCGATTTCGCCGACACCGCTTCCGTCCGCGTACAGCTCGAAGCGACCAATGCTTTCGCCGAAGCGGACGGCACTCAGCTTCTCAAGCTGCCACCATTGCGCCACTACCTCGCGGTGGAAGATGCACTACCGGTCCAAGACGCTCGAAGAGTCGATGAGGGGGGTGACCTCGAAAGTGAGCAACGCATCGCCGAGCGGCAGCCGGAGCTCGATGCATCTTTGGACTACGACGTTGGTTCGGATCAGTGGTCGACACATGATCTGTAGGGAGATCACCGACCGAGCCATGCCATCGACGGAGAGCAAGTCACCTCGAGAGTGAATGTCGCCACATCCGAGCAGGCCTCATTCCAGGCCTCATATTTCCCCAACACCACGAGACCAGACCGACACAAGGCAACACGTTTTCTTGAAGACAAACGACATGCACAACCAGACCGACATCACGCAACCGATTAAGGGTTTCTTTTAATTCCCAAGGTGCCAGGATCGAGACCTGGGCCGCCGCCCGTCAATTTGATTAAATCGTCAGCAGACTTCGAAAGCAAAGTACTCGAAACGCAAAGTTTGCTAGTTGTTCTCTCCAAACACGGTGATAGCCCTCCTCGCACGGCCAAAACCCGTCAAAATCCCGCTTGCTCCATGACAAATCTAAGCCGTCGATTGGCCCAAGCGCGAATGGACGGTTAGTGGTATCAATCGCCAATGTCAGAAAACCGGCGAGTGCCAAACAGTGCGCCGGCGAAAGACAAAACGACGAAGCGACGCATGTGGCCCTTCGTACGTCGTGGTCGACGACGGCGAGGTTGTCGTTGTGCTCGTGGTCGACGCGGCGGTGCCGGGGGAAACCCACATCGGGTGTTAAACGGCTTGAACAGGGACCCGAATCGTTGCGGCGCTGACGCGCCACGTAAGTTGGGCGGAGCTGCAGAAAGGCCCGACGGTCTTGGGAACAACGAGCGTTGACGCTTGGGAGGCGAATGAGATCAGGAAAATAGTGGCCAGACGTAAGCTCGCCACAGAAATAACCCGTCGCCTGACCGTGCAACCTCCCCGGAGAACGGCAGTGCCCGCCCCCTGCGCGATCGACCGTAACAGTGGGGATCACAACGGGCCACGAGAAGACAAAAATCTTGCACTTCGTTGCGACCGTCACGACGAACGTGCTCCATTGGCTCGGATTCATGAAAAGGATCGGGGGCACGTCAAGATGTCAAACCATTCAGCAGTACTCCCTTATGCTGACGCGAGCGACTTCCTCGGCCGCGAATCGTGGGACGTGACATCGGAGTCTCGCGGCAACACGTTGATTGGGATCCGCGTTCGGATCTAAGGGAGCGATAGTGCGACGTTCGAACTCGATCTGGAGAAAGACCGCCGTCGCGTCACGACTCGCGACGGCGCACGACGCGACGAACGTACTCGTGGCCTACTTTTGCGCCGACCTTCTGAAGAACAGTCGTTGATGAGTAGGTTGCCCGCGAAGACAATCTGGCTCGCCGTTGGATTGATGATCATCTCGTTCAATCTGCGACCCGCGATCGTGGCCGTTTCGCCACTACTCACCGAAATTCAAACAACGTTCGGACTCTCGGGCGCCGGCGTAGGCCTTCTCTCGACGCTTCCGCTTCTCTGCTTTGGGCTGCTTGCCCCACTCGCCCCTCGACTGGTGCACCGTTTTGGATCGGGCGCCGTCCTCCTCGCCTGCCTCTTCACGCTTCTCGCCGGTGTGCTGGTTCGCTCTCTCCCGGCCCTGGCCGACCTCTTTTTTGGCACACTGCTCATCGGGATCGGCGTGGCGATCGCCAACGTACTCATGCCCGGAATCTTGAAGCAGGACTTTCCCGACCACGTCGGGATTATGGTCGGGCTCTACACGATGATGTTGAGTGCCGGCCCGGCGTTTGCCGCAGGAACGACCGTTCCTCTCTACCGGCTGTTCGGCAAGAATTGGCACTTCGCCGTTGGCTTCTGGGCGCTACCCGTAGCGTTGGCGATCGTTCTCTGGTTGCCCTCGCGCGCCCTCGGCCGTCGCGTGCCCTCAGCCGCGCAACGACGTCCGGTGAGTGGACTGTGGCGCAGTTCGGTTGCTTGGTCGCTCACGCTCTTTATGGGTTTGCAGTCCCTCGAGTTTTACGCGACCGTGACCTGGCTGCCCACGATCTTTCGCGACCGCGGCGCGCCGAGCGAGACCGCGGGCTTTCTGCTCGCGTTGGTCAGCATTGTGGGGATGATCGGTGCCTTCGTCGCACCATGGATCGCCCACAAGATGACCGACCAACGTCTCGGGGTAGCGATTGGCACCGGCTCGATGGCGCTGGGCATTGCGGGGCTACTCGTGGATCCCCACCACCTCAACGTCCTTTGGGCGATTCTCTTGGGTTGGGGACAGGGTTCTTCGATCGGTCTGGCTCTCATGATGATGGTCGTTCGTGCTTCGAGTCGTGACGAAGCAACCGCGCTTTCTGGAATGGTTCAAGGACTGGGTTACTTGATCGCGTCTGTTGGTCCTGTGTTGATGGGTGGCCTCTTCGACTTTTCGCACGGTTGGACAGTGCCACTCATGGTCCTGCTGGTACTCCTTGGTTTTCAAGCAGTTGCTGGTGACTATGCCGCTCGAGATCGCACCGTCGGTTCAGCGTTGGCGTAGATCAGGCCGTAAACACGGGCGCGCGGCCAAAGAGATCAACCTCGTAGATACGTCGCACCATCGAGTCTCACGCGTTAAGGACCTCGATTTGGGCACCATGTTCAAGGAAGATCTCAATGCCGCGCAACATCGAAGGACGTCGCGTCTAGAACAATGTTGATGAGATAGTCGGTAGCTCTCATGTACCCCATGTCGGATCTTCATCGCGACGAGTCCCTCGACCTTCTCTTTAGAGCATCTCGCTGGACGACGGAGTCGACGCGACAAGCGCTCACGATGAACGCGACCACCGTTTCGGCCTTCGACCTCGCCCTTTGACGCGGTGGCGCAAAAAGTCGGTCGAGATATTTGACGAAGGGGTCCAGACCTGCAATGGTGTGAGCGCATAGCAAACGAATGTGCGTTATGCGAACAGCCACATCAACCAGAGGGGGAATGAATGGATGTTGAGTATGAGAAGTTGGGCGGTCTAAACGCCGGGAAGCGACTACGTGTTTGGGTGACTCGTCACCCACTCGGCGGCGCCATCTTGGCGGGGCTTGTCGCTGGTCAACTCGCCACGGTGTGGGGAAGTTGGTTCAGTGGGGTTGGACTGCCGAATCTCGATTGGCCGCTCGCCAACGGCTTCGTGATCGATCCCACTGGATCGGTCATCGAGCAGTGGGTAATCGGACTCTGGATCCACGAGATCGACTGCGTTGTCTTCGCGATCATCTTCGCCTTCTTCCTCTTCCCCGTGATGGGCAAGGTGGTGTCGGCGAGCATGAACATGTCCAAGGCGATCGTGTTCAGTTTCGTACTGGCGACCATTAGTGCCGGGTTCTTAGTGCCCTACGTCTACTACCCGGCGTACCACATGGGCGTCTTCGGCGAGAACTACAAGACGATTATCGCCATTTACCTGTGGCACTTGATCTACGGCGTCAATCTGGGTTCGTTCTACAGCCCACTACCAGCGAACGATCCACTGCTACAAAGGACCTAGGACAAAAGGTTCGATTTACTTCCGAGGGGCGACGCGCTCGAGCACTTGTTGGCCGAGCGCGATCGCCCCGTCGGTCACGAGGTGTTCAGTCGCGTGAAAGACGTCAACCGTCACGTCGGCGCCGGCGCGCTCAAAGATTGTCGCCGATTCCCTCACCCGACTGACGGGCACGTGAGGATCAGTGTCCGACACGCAGAACACGACGGGCAGTCCCGCTTGCTCGCGTGGGCGCGTGAGCGTAGGTTCATCGGGTCCAATGAGACCGCCGGTAAACGCCACGAGAGCAGCCGCGAGCCGCTTCGAGCGCGCGACGTACTCACAACTAAGGCACGCGCCTTGGGAGAATCCCATCCACACGATCTCGGTATCGAGGCGACCCTCCTGGTTCAACATCGCGTGCACGTCCGCCAATCGCTCCAGGGCGAAACCGAGACGTGGTTCGTTGCGCTCGAGAGGTTGGAGAAAGGTATCGGGGTACCAACTGTTACCCTCGGCCGCGGGCAGGACGTACGAGAGGTCGTCTCGACCAAGACGCTCGTAGACGTTCTCAATCATGTAGTTCGGATCTAATCCTCGTCCGTGCACCAGCACTACGGTGAGTGGCGACTCACTCACCGCGGCACCGGCGTAGACGAGATCGTGCTCGAAATGCGGATTCGACACTACGCCACTCGCGACGAACGCGCTCTCACGGAACTCGCGAACCTGTTACTTCGAAAACTGCAGCGGCTCGAGGTAACCAATAAGGAAGTCACGCTTGTCGGAGAAGACGGGAGGTACCTGCAAACTCATGCCGAGCTCTTCGAACGACTCATCCACCGTGAAGCCCGTGGGCTTAGAGACGGTCGCTTCGAACATCGCGCCACCGGGGGTGCGCACGTACACCGAATCAAAGTAGCCGCGGTCCTTGCGGTCGGACACGTCGGTAAAGCCCAACCCGACCAAGGAGTGCTTGACCGAGTCCTGCACGTCGAAGTCCTCGACCTGAAAGGCCGTGTGGTGCACGATGCCCTCGCCGTACATCCAACCCGCCTGGGATCGACCCGGTTCGGCGATGAAGTCGACGATGGTTCCCGCGCCACCCGCACCGACCTCGAAGCGCACGCGGTCGCCCTCTTCATAGGTGAGCCGGCCACTCCAGCCCTCGCTCATGAAGTCCGCTGACAGCCCGAGGTCGAGCACCGACACGGTAATGCCGTGAGTGCCATGGATCCCGAACTCCTGGGGGACGGGACCCGACGAGTAGGGGGTGCGCGAATCGCTCGCGACGCCGACCAGTTCGTACTCGATGCCACAGGGGTGCTTGAATTTCAGGTGCTTCTCACCAAAGATCTCGACTTCTTCAACGTCAAAGCCGTGATCGCGAAGACGGTCGCGCCAGTAACCCACGGCGGTCTCAAGGATCGTCAACATCAAAACCTTCGTCTGGTTGACACCCTGGCGTCCCATTCGCCCGGACTGGCGCATGGGAAACGTCGTCACCAGCGTGGACTCAAGACCGACGTCGTTGCCGTAGTAGAGGTGATAGATCGGGACGTCGCCATCGTAAAGAGCAGTCTTCTTTACGCTCTTCAGACCCAAGACCTGGGTGTGAAAGTCGTAGTCCTCTTGGGCCCCACCCACGCACAGCGTGATGTGATGGTGACGCTCTATCGCGCTCGTCGCTTCAGTCATGATTCCCCCGTCTCAGCGTGTTCGCAGTACGAACACGATTGTCTTCTTGCGAACCCATTATGAGTTCACGCACGGTCAATGTCAAGTGAGCCCTACGCGGCTTCGAGAACGACGGCGACGCCCTGACCGACCCCGACACACATCGCGGCCAGGCCGTAGCCTCCGCCACGACGACGTAACTGCCACGCGAGCGTCGTGAGCAACCGTGCTCCCGACGCACCGAGAGGATGACCCAGCGCAAGAGCGCCGCCCAGAGGATTGACCAGCGAGGGATCGAGCTCGGGCCACTCGCGCAGACAGGCCAGCGACTGCGAGGCGAAGGCCTCGTTGAGCTCGACCACGGCGAGGTCAGCCCAGGTGACCCCGGCGCGCGCGAGGGCCGTACGTGCCGCCTCGACCGGACCCAGCCCGTAGAGCGGGGGCTCGATGGCACTGACACCGCGCCCAGCGACGCGCGCCAACGCCTCGCCACCTACGCGACGCAGTCCCTCATCGTCACTCATCAGCAACACCGACGCGCCGTCGTTCATCGGCGAGGAGTTCCCCGCGGTGACCGTGCCGTCGTCGCGAAAGACCGGCCGCAGCATCGCCAACCTTTCTCGCGTCGTGTCGCGGATCGATTCGTCACGCGCGAGCGGGTGACCAGCGACGGGTACGACCTCGTCGTCGAACACTCCTGCACGCCACGCCGCCGCCGCCTTGAGGTGACTCTCGTGAGCGAAGGCGTCCTGGGACTCGCGCGTGAGGGCGTAGCGCTCGGCCAGTATCTCGGCTCCTTCGCCCAACGCCACGGTCCACTCAGACGGCATCGCGGGGTTCACCATTCGCCAGCCGAGCGTTGACGAGAACAACGTAGCGTTGCCGCGTGGCAGCACTTCTTCATTCTTTGGAAGAATCCAAGGCGCCCGGCTCATCGACTCGACGCCACCCGCAAGGGCTACGTGCCCGTCGCCGACTTCGAGCAAACGACTGACCTGCACAACTGCTTCCATGCCCGAAGCGCACAGACGATTCACGGTCGCCCCGGCCACGGTGAGCGGCATCCCGGCCAGCAAAACGGCCATGCGCGCGACGTTACGGTTGTCTTCCCCCGCACCGTTGGCGTCGCCGAGGACCACGTCGTCGATCGTCGAGGAGTCCAAGGACGAGCGGCGTTCGAGCAGCGAACGAATCGCGCTCGCCGCGAGATCATCGGGCCGCACCTGAGAGAGCGCGCCGCCGAGTCGACCTATCGGCGTTCGCACGGCGTCAACAATCCAGGCGGACGAGGTCACGTCAGTCCGTCGTCTTCGTGTTCGAGCGCGCGTGCAGCGCGCGCAGCAGCGCTAACTCTTCGTCACTGGGTTCTGGCGTTTCGATGAGATCGTCACTCACCGCGAGATCCCACCCGGTGGCGTCACGCACGCCCGCCACGGTGGCGCCCGGGTGCAGTGCCGTGAGCGTCATCTCAAACGTCCGCGGGTCGGGGCGAAAGACACCCAGGTCGCTAATGAGTGCTCGCGGTCCGGCGCCCGGCATGGCGAGACGCGCGCGCGCTTCGGCACCGGCGCCGAAGCCGAACGTCGTAAGGAAGTCGAGTTCGCCAACGAACGTCTTCTTTGACTGGCGCATCACGATGATGGACCGCGGGCACGCGGATGCAATCTCGGGGGCGCCACCAGCACCAGGAAGTCGAACATTGGGTCGATCGTAGGAACCGATGACCGTCGTGTTCAAATTCGCGAAACGGTCGACTTGAGCCGCGCCGAGCATGCCCACGTCAATGCGACCGGGCTGTAGCCAGTAGTTAAAGATCTCGGGCACCGACACCACCACGTCCGCGGTACGCGCCAGTTCGCCGTCGCCAATGGACAGCGGGAGGCTCGTCGGTTTTGCCCCCACCGTTCCCGACTCATAGACCAGCACCAGTCCCGGCACGTGCAGCGAACGTGCCAGGTTCGCGGCCACGCTGGGCAGGCCAATACCCACGAAGCAGCTACGCGCGCCCTGAAGTTCTCGCGCGGCTACCACGGTCATGACTTCGTCGTTCGTAAAGTCGCCCATCAGGCACTCTTAGCTTGAAACACGTTGTCCTCGAGCCACTCCTCGAACACACGGCGGTCACGACTAAGTGCGTCCCACGCCTCGTAGTAGTCGTTGTCGCGTTCGGAGTAGCCGGCAGCGTACGAGGGGTAGCAGCCGCCGGGCACGTGCGCCACGGCCGTGACGGTCCAGGACGGCAAGACGAGGGCGTTTCGATCGTCGTCAAAGTGATCGACGATCTCTTCGACGGTCACGATGGATCGTGTCGCCGCCAACACCGACTCCTTCTGCACGCCCGTTATGCCCCAGAGCCGCACGTTGCCCGCTCGATCGGCCTGCTGGGCGTGGATCACGGCCACGTCAGGACGTAACGCGGCGACCGCGCCCAACACCTCACCCGTAAAAGGACAGATCACGTTCGCCACGGTGGCACTGTGCTCGATCGTGTCTGTGCCCGCGTAGGCGCGCAGCACCGCAAAAGGCAGTCCGGAAGCACCCGCTACGAAGCGATTCGCGAGGCCGGCGTGCGTGTGCTCGTCGAGCTCGAGTTCGTGGGGCCACCCGCGCTCGACGGCGTCGCGGAAACGATGGAGTGAACCAACTCCGGGATTGCCGCCCCAAGAAAAGATGAGTTTGCGGGCGCACCCCGCGCCAATCAGCTGATCGAAGATGAGATCGGGTGTTAGACGCACAAGCGTCAGGTCACGACGTCGCTGCCGAATGATCTCGTGGCCCGCCGCGAAGGGGATTAGGTGTGTAAAGCCCTCAAGGGCCACGACGTCACCGTCGCGAACGTGCGTCGCGACCGCGGACTCCAACGTTAGAAACTCTGCCACTCTCTCTCCCGTCTTTGGACGTTGCTCACGTTCGAGCACCACCGTTCACCTTGCGAACAAGCGTCCGCCACGCGCATGCGAGGTTAGCGCTTCGTGAGCAAAGCGTTCACGCGTTGGGTCGTCGCGAGCAGTGCGGGCAACATTTTTTCACGTAACTCGCGCTGATTAACGCGCCCGACGTGCGTGGAGACGTTCATAGCGGCGACGGTGCGACGCGACGCGTCCACAATCGGAGCGGCCACAGAACGAAGTCCGACTTCAAGCTCTTGATCGTTCATGGCCCAGCCACGTTTCGCGACCTTTGCGAGCTCGGCGAGGATTGCGTCTTCATCGGTCACGGTGTACTTCGTGAAGGTCGTCATGGGCACTGTGGCGAGGCGACGACGTTGTTCGTCGACGGACAGCGAAGCGAGAAGTACGCGACCCATTGACGTACAGTACGCCGGCATGCGATTGCCCACGCTGATCGACACGGTCATAATTCGTGAGGTGGCCACGCGACTGACGTACACGACCTCCCCCTCGTCGAGTACCGAGACCGACACGGACTCTTTGACCTCGCAGCTCAGTTCTTCAATGAAGGGCTCGACGATGCGTCGAAAGGACAGCGATGCGAGATACGAGTAGCCAATGTCGAGTGTGTGCGGCGAGAGATAAAAGTCCCGCCCGTCGACCCCTACGTAGTTCAACTGTTCGAGCGTGTACAGCAGCCGTCGACAGGCGGCGCGACTGTAACCCGTACGTCGAGCCACGTCGCTCAGCGTTTGGCGCGGCGCGTCCTCACTGAAGGATCGGATGACGGCGAGTCCCCGTTCGAGCGACTGCACGAAGTCACGACTTCTCTCTTGCACAACCACTCCTCTGCGGTATGATTAAATTGTAGAACAAATGTTCGCACAACGAACATAGCAGTCGACGGCGCTGGGGGGAACGAATGCCGGAGTACAGAACCGCCTTTGGCTCACTCACACACTATGAGAAGGGTCGCGTCGAGGTCATCAACGACCGACCTCAGAATTACGTCTTTTCGAATCTCTTCGAAGTAGCCAGCCGTTCGAAGCCGTGGGAGAAGGTGGCCATCGCGAAAAACATGGAATACGTCATCGAAGTGATTCGAGCCGAAGGTGTCTCACCCTGGCGCGTCGCCGCCCACGACGAGTTCGCCCTCGTCATGGACGGCCGAGTGACAATTGATCTACTCGACCCGCACGAGATACTTCGCGACGCCAACAGTTCGGGTTCTATCGCCGTGACGGGCGAGCCCGAGGGAAAACCCATGGGCACGATCGTGGCCACGCGTGGACACCAGTGCCTCCTTCCGGCCAATCGCTGCTATCGCATGAGCGCGGACGAACCTGCAGTGCTGATACTCCAGACGATCGTCGGACCCGACACGCTCCAGCGCTGGGCCGATATCTGTCTCAAGCAATAAGGGAAAGTGAGGACACGATGAGCACGTCGAACGTTGGAGGAGCAGAGGACGCTGAATCGAACGAACACGGGTATCACTCGTACACGCTTGGCGAGTTCCAGTTTCGACGCGACGAGCACTTCGCTCATATCGATTGGCCAACCGGTCGCCACGTCATCGCGGTGGAGCCGTTCTTAAAGGCTCTGATGCGCGATATCGCCTGGGACTTTTTCTACGGAACCGTCAATTTTGACTCAGTCATTGGCACGGTCAACCACTATGGCAGCGTCGATCTCTTCGCCGGACGCTTCGAAGAGAACTACCGCAAGGCCGAGATCGACCACCTAGAAAACTTCCCTCACGACGAGATCAAAGCGACCTTTGAGGCGATGCTCGACGACTGGGTCAATGAGTCGTTCGACCCGTTCGCCGCCCCCCAAGAGACCGGATCGGCCTACGGCGACAAAACAGGTAGCAACACCGCTGCGGTTACGAGAACCCGCGTCACGGCCAAGCGCATGGTGGGGCTACCCGAGGACGAGCCGCTGCGCTCAGACGAAGCGGGCTACCCGATCAATCGGATGTTCGCCGACGTCGATCAGAGCGAGCCCGAGGTCTTCGTCGAGCCGGGCTACGAGAATGAAGTCGCGGCTTTCAGTCTCTTTCGCTACCTCTCGCGCAGCGACGCAACGTGGAATCCCTCCGTGGTCTCGGTGTGCAAGGACAGTCTGTACTGCCCCACCACCGAGGAGTTCATTTTGCCGATCATCCACGGCAATGACCGCGTCGAGTGGTTCATACAACTCTCGGACGAGATCTTCTGGGAGGTCGCCGATCGTGAGACGGGCCGACCTCGCGCGAACGTGATCATGAAGGCCGGCGACTGCGCGGCTATGCCTGCTGACATTCGTCATCAGGGCTTCTCGCCCAAGCGCTCGATGCTGCTGGTGTGGGAGAACAACTCGTCCGCGCTGCCCGGGATGATCGCTCGGGGTGAGACGCCGAACGTGCCAGTGCAGTTCTAGGTGGTTGCACACTACGGGCTCTTCATCGACGGAACGTTCTCCGACGCGGTCGACGGCGCGACGATCGATGTTCTTAATCCCCACGACGCCACGCTGCTCGCCACGGTCGCCGAGGCGGGTGAAGCCGACGTCGATAGGGCGGTAGCGGCGGCGCGCGAGGCGTTCCCGGCGTGGTCCTCGATGTCGGGTACGGAGCGCGGTCGACGGTTGCTGCGTTTGGCCGACGCGATCGAGGATCACGCCGAGGAGTTTGCCGAACTCGAGTCACGCGATACGGGCCACCCAATTCGCGACACGACCGTGCTCGATGTGCCACGATCAGCGGGCACGTTTCGCTACTTCGGCGGCATGGCGGACAAGTTCGAGGGCAACCTACCGCCGGTCGACGCCGGTTTTCTCAACTACGTCCTGCGCGAGCCGATCGGTGTGGTGGGACAGATCATCCCCTGGAACTTTCCCTTAATGTTCTGCGGCTGGAAGCTCGGCCCGGCGCTCGCGGCGGGCAACACCGTCGTGATGAAGCCATCAGAACTCGTGCCGCTGAGCACGCTGCGCCTCTGTGCGTTGCTCGACGACGTGGGCATTCCCAGTGGCGTCGTCAACGTCGTGCCGGGCTTCGGGTCGCGCGCGGGTGCTCACCTTGCAGCCCATCCGGGCGTCGGCAAGCTCAGCTTCACTGGCTCGACGCGTACGGGTCGCGACGTCGTCGCGGCGTCGGCAGGCAACCTCAAACGACTCCAGCTCGAACTCGGCGGCAAGGGCGCGAACATCATCTTCGATGACGCCGATCTAGACGCCGCCGTGAACGGCTCGGCCTTCGCCATCTTTCATAACCAGGGTCAGGCGTGCATCGCCGGTTCTCGACTGCTGGTGCAGGAAAAGATCCTGGATGAATTCGTCGAGCGGTTCGTATCGCTGGCGTCGTCGATTCGACTGGGCGATCCACTCTCGCGCGACACCGAGATGGGTCCTCTCACCTCGCGCCAACACCGCGACCGCGTCCTTGAGTACGTGGCGCTCGCCGTTGAAGAGGGCGGCGAGGTACTTACCGGCGGCGGCGCACCCGATCGCCGCGAACTGCGCGCCGGCTACTACGTCGAACCAACCGTGGTGCGGGCGGACCCCGCGTCGCGCGTGTGTCACGAAGAGGTCTTTGGGCCCTTCGTGACGGTGACGCCCTTTCGCGACGAGGCCCACGCGCTCGAGATCGCGAACGCCACCGAGTACGGTCTGGGCGCTGGGCTCTGGACCCGCGACCTGACCCGTGCGCACCGGGTCGCGGCGTCACTGCGCAGTGGCATGGTGTGGATTAATTGCTACAAACGAGTGCACCCGGCGTCGCCCTTCGGTGGCGTGGGCGCCTCTGGCTACGGACGTGAGATGGGATTCGACGCCATGCACGAGTACACCGAGGCGAAGTCCGTGTGGCTCAACCTCGACGCGGCGATGGCACCGTGGTACCAGCGCACCGTGACCGCTTAAGGAGGAGTGCGTGAACGGCTTTGACTACGACGCCCTCGCAGGCCGCGTCATCTTCGGCTCCGGTCGCCGACGCGAGTTGGCGAGCGAAGTTCGACGACTGGGCGCCTCTCGGGTCCTGCTCATCGCCGACGACTTCAACGCAGAACAGCTGCATGAGTTTCGCGAGCTCTTAGGCGAACTGTGCGTCGCGACGTATACCGACATCGCTCAGCACGTGCCGCGCGCCAAGGCCGAGCTCGCGGTCTCTCTCGCGCGCGAGTACCACGTCGACGCCACGGTGAGTGTCGGCGGGGGTTCGGCAACTGGATTTTCCAAAGCGGTGGCCCTCGAACTTGCGACGCCGCAACTCTGCGTGCCGACCACCTACGCCGGCTCAGAGCTCACGCCGATCTGGGGCATCACTGACGACGGTGAGAAGCGCACCGGTCGCGACATGCGCGCTCTGCCCGTCAGCGTTATCTATGATCCAGAACTGACCATCGGGCTGCCCGTCGAGGTCGCGGGCCCGAGCGCAATGAACGCGCTCGCCCACGCCGCCGAGGGACTCTACGCCAAGGGCAACAATCCAATCACGTCGGTCATCGCGCTCGAGGCCATTCGCGTGCTCGCTCGCCACGTGCCCTTGATGTGTGACGCGCCCGAAGACCTCGAAGAACGATCACACGTGCTCTACGGCGCCTACCTCGCCGGCGCGACGCTGGCCGTGGCCGGCACCGATCTCCATCATCGGACCAACCACGTGCTGGGAGGTCTCTTCAATCTCGATCATGGCAAAATGAACGCAGTAGTACTGCCCTACGCACTCGCGGTAACGAGACCCGCGATCAGCGAAGAGTACGCCCGCCTGAGCGAGGTGCTCGGCGGGGACGCGGCGGGGTCGGTCTACGCACTCGCTCGACGTATCAACGCGCCCGCGAGTCTCGCCGATATCGGAATGCCGGCCGAGGGACTCGAGCGCGCCGTGCCACTCGTGGTGGCGGCGTCGAAGAACAACGTACGCCCACTGAACGAGGTTCAGGTTCGCGCGTTCCTCCAGGCCGCCTACGACGGCGCGGCGCCCGAGGAATCGCTTGGCGCGTGACGGCTTCGACGACGAAAGGAACACCATGAGCCCAGCCTTCACCAACGACCAGCACCGCAACGACGTCCTCGAGAGTTTCGACCATGCCGCGAACCCGCGCCTCGCCAGCGTGTTGGGCTCACTCGTGACCCACCTTCACGCGTTCGTCATTGAGACCGAACTGACCCGCGAAGAGTGGACGGCGGGAGTCGAATTTCTCACCGCCACCGGGCATCTCTGCGACGATCGGCGCCAAGAGTTCATACTTCTCTCCGACACGCTCGGCGTGTCGATGTTGGTGGAGATGGTGAATCAACAAAACTCCGACGGCGCGACTGAGCCCACCGTCCTTGGACCGTTCTACGTACCGGGCGCGCCCGCGCGCGAAATGGGCGAATCAATCGCCCAAGATGGCGCGCACGACGACGAGATCCTCATCACGGGCGTCGTGCGCTCTTCACGCGGTGAGCCACTGGCCGGCGCGAGTCTCGACGTGTGGCAAGTCACGCCGCAGGGTCTCTACGACGTTCAGGACGCCAGCATTACGCCCATGAGCCATCGAGGGATTTATCACACTGACGTCGACGGGCGCTTCGCGGTGCGCACCACCGTCCCGGTCGATTACCAGATTCCGACTGACGGTCCTGTGGGAACGATGCTCGCGGCGACGGGACGGTCCTCGTGGCGTCCAGCCCACACTCACTTCATGGTGTCGCATCCGAACCATCGCACGGTGATCACGCACGTCTTTGATGCGGCCTCGCCGCATCTGAAGTCCGACGCGGTGTTCGGCGTACGTGACTCGCTCATCATGGACTTCGCCGCTAAAGAGTTGTCCTTCGACTTCGTCTTGGATCCAATACCGAAGTCAGCGGCTGATTAGAGACCATCTTCGCGCAATATTCCCGCGTCGACCCTGCTCTGCCTCCTGCGTTCTTGAATTCACGAAAGATTTCACTATGGGACTCGTATTTCTACAGCATCAAGGGAGACCGACGAACGTCGACGTCCATCCTTGGAAGAAGGATGGGTGGGGACTTCTGAAAGTATCCATTTAGAGCACCGCGCAAGATTTCTGTGTTGATCGCACCAAGATCCGTTTAGCATTTTTAAGTGAACGGCCGTGTGTCCTGAAAGGGTGCATTTATGGCTAGGACTGCTTTACGTTCCTTTGACAATAACAACGGGAAATTTTGGACTGGGCTTGCTGGTTCTTCGTTAGTGACTGGAACGCTCGGACGTAAATTGATCAAAGGCAGGCGAATATCTCCAAGGGAATGGGTCGGCAGTGATCTCGGAGTTCTCAAGATTTGGAGTGCACCCGGCTCCCAAAAACAACTTTCGACGTTATATCAAACTAGATTCTCGTTTGCTTTGTTATCGGCGCGAGTTAAGCAGTTCATACAGTTTCGTCCGGCTAACGGCGAGAAACTTGGTCACATCGACCACAGTCAGAGCAGTACCGGGGTCGAAGCGACCTCCGAGACCACGTAGCGATTTTCGTTCAGTAGATCACTCCCGGATATGGTCTTCCATTGCTGCACAAAGGAAATGCTTTGTCATTTTTCTTCGCCAGTTGATTGTCTAGATTGGCCTGACGTACGGTAACAACTGCTTCAGTTCGTCTCGCAATGGCGGTGTTGTCGGGTGGCGAAACGGTGCGGCGTCGCTCCTCAAAAATCCCACGCTTTGAAGTGGGCCAGCCGAGCACCGCTAAACCAACCCGACGTCAACAAACGTGCTTTTCTTTTATTTAGGACTTTTCCGACATCACGAGACCCCAAATACTGATCTGATCCCTCTTTCAATCATTAATTAGAGGATGCCGGAGTGTTCATTGCGACCGTGAAATTTTGCCCATTTTTCAACGTTTGTTGAATCAATGGTCGATCCCACGCCATTCTCTGTTGGCTAGGCGGTTCAATCTCAATAACTTCAGCCTCATGGACACCAACGGTCGGACCCAAGGTCGCAGCTAGCGACGTCGCACCTGAGCAGTGCGGATCGACCTCACCAACATCGCCTCCGTTCGAGCACAACCGAAAGCGACCAACGTATTCTCCGAAGAAGTTGGTACTCAGCGTCTTCAGTTCATAGTTGCCGTCGATGAACCAGAGGTCAACGCCGAACTTCTCGCGGGAAGTCTTCACGACTTGCATGAACTTTCGCGCGTCGGGCCAGTACCCAAAGTCGCCGGCTTGGAAGATTGTTCCAATGCCCAACTTCACTGCCGCTGGCAGCACGACGAACTAGAGCCAGCCGGCGTCGCCGTGCGTGTCGCCGGCAAAGAGTGCGGACTCGCTCGAGAGGGTCGTCACCAGCCACTCACTTCAGCGCACATGTCACAAGAAACTGGAGCAGTTCAGTCGCGTCGTCGCGCTCGAACAGAGCATCGAGGGCCTCGTTGTACTCCAGCTTTCGAGCGACCGGCACGCTGACTACATCGAAACCTGAACTCATCAGCGTGCCGGTCATCATCAATCGAGCCGTTCGCTTGTTCCCATCGAAGTAAAACTGTCGCCGCACAGCGGAGGCAAAGTAAATCAGTGCCCGCTCGCGTAGGTCGTCGACCGATTCAAGAAACGAGATGAGGTCGTCGAAGTGCGCACGCAGTGATTCGCCACCCGCTCCGTGTGGTGTGCCATCCACCAAACCCCCGCTCGCCAAGCGAACGGTGCCGCCGCCCGTGACGTCGCCCTCGCCGCGAAACGAGCCTGACTCGATGGCCTCGTGTCGAGCCAATAGCCCCTGCAACTCGTCCGACACAGACTTGGTGAGCGAAAAATCGCCAGCACCAACCATCTCATCGAGTCGGTTGTACGCGTCGCTTAGCGCCAGTACCTGCTGGGCGTCGTCGAGTCGCTTGCCGCCCACGGTGACGCCTTCAAGGAGCGTCTTCACTTCTGACAACGTGAAGTTGTTACCTTCGAGAGCAGCCGTGTTCCAAATCAACTCTGGTAGGTGGGCTCGGAATCGGTGACGGATGCGTTCGACCTCACTTGGATGTATCGGTTCGACGTCGAACGAATCCCACGTGAGTCCGGTGTCCTCATATACGCGCAGGATCTCGTCTCTGCGCTGACTCAAATTCAATGCGGTCGCCGTGCTCGAATCATGGCTCCTGGTGCGCGCTCGCTTCACGTACTGGTTGGAGCCTCGAGCCCACTTCGGAGTATTCACCATGTCATCGCCTCCTCACGCGCATCGTTCGCCACGGCTCCCTCGAATGAAAGGCAGTCGATAACGATCTGGATCGGGGCGGCGTAGTGTACGAGCCCTCTCGTAAAAGAGCCCTCGAACAGTTCCGGTTCGCCACGCACCACCGCAAGAGTTACACGATCGACGCGGTCAGTGACGCGAACGTCACTTGCGACTAACAGTTGTGATACCGCTCGAACGTCACTGCACCACAGCACGGTGATCGCGGGGGTGACTTCTCCAAGTTCTGGGAGGTACAGTCCGGCGGCGCCCGAGAGCGCCCACTGTCCGCCTGCGGCGTCTCCCGCCGACGCGACAGCACCAACCGTCATAGTGCCCAAATACCACGAAGCACCATCACGGTACAGCGGGGCCGACGCACGAGCTGCGGCGTTCACGAGTTCGATGGGGTCATCGCCTTGCGCTAGCCGCGTCAGCCGAGATTGCCATTCGGCGATCTCGGCCTCGGGGACGACGTACCCCTCTTCGAGCATCGACCGCGCCGCTGACGCTGCTCGCCAATCACTGATCGCCCGCGATGATATTGAGAGGTCCACCCCGCAGCCGATGGCGATCTCGCGCAATGTGCCCACTGACGGGTCGACTCGTTCGGCGAGAATCCGGTGGAGCGTCGACGCCGATACGCCAGCTCGTCGAGCCGCCGTCGCCGCGTTCAGACCTGCGTCCAGAAGCCAGCCGCGCACCACGTCGCTAGTTGTCGTTTCCATATACGGAAGTATATCCTAATTATTGCATATATGGAATAGTAACTCCTTTCATGCTTATATGGAATTATTGACCTGTCCCGGCCACGAATGCGATAGCCCGGACGGGCCGATTAGCACAACGGCGCGTACCTCAAGTCCCGAGCTGCAAAATGGAGTCAGGAGGACAGCATGAAACGAAAGCACTGCATCGCCAGAGAATGGTACTTCCGCTTGTTTGATTGTCACACTCTCAACTCAACCGACAACGGTCACGTCAGACCGTTTTGAGATTGATCTAGGCTTCAACTTCCCAGCGCGTTTCAGTCTTCGCGTCATTCCCAAATTCCTGTTTTTCGGATTGTGTTGCACGAAACCTGGAGTGCAGGATTCATTGGGCCGCAAAGGTCAATCGTGACCCGAGCCTGGGTGATGATGCTCCCGCTTGGTCGATGCGAGTGGTGTCAGATCACGTTGTCGGGTCCGCGGCCACCTCGACGACGACCTTCACGTCATCGCTCTGTCGGCTGAGGGCCTGTTCCCACTGAGCCAGGGGAACGCGCCGACTCACCACGCGGCCCAGCCACTCCTTATCCGCCTGGGCGAGCGCCTTCGCCGCCGCCTCGTAGTGGCGTCGGTTGGCGTTCACCGATCCGACGACGGCCACGTTCTCCAAAACCATGTTGCGATTGAGTGCCCCCTCGTCGAACTGGATCTGATGTCCTCCCGACGAGACCCCCGTGAGACACACGACACCGCCGGTGCCGACGTGCTCCATGGCACCGAGGACGACACTCGACGCGCCGGTGCACTCAATGATGACGTCGGGGCTCTCACAGGTGTCAGCCACCGACCCGCTGTGATAGGTGGCACCCAGCGCGCGGACGAGATCGGGCTTCAGACCCGTCGTCATGCGGTCAAGCACGTGGACGTCGAGTCCCCGTTGCTTGCCCAATAGCGCCGCGAGCAGCCCGATAGGACCAGCCCCGGTGACCAGCACGGTCGTGGGATTCCAGTGGGCCCGGTGCCCAATGAGCTCCACTTCCTCCCACGCCTTGGCGACCACGCTGGTGGGCTCGAGCAGCACGCCGAGCGAACCGAGCGACGGATCCACTTTGACAACGAACTCCGGCTCGATCCGGTAGCGCTCGCTCAGGTAGCCGTCACGCTCCTTGATGCCGCGTTCGGTGTAACGGCCGTTACGACAAAAATCCCACTCCATCACCGCGCAGTTGGCGCAGGGCACCGGGTCGGGACGACGCACGATGCCCACCACCAGGTCGCCCTTGGCGACCGGCGCATCCGGCCCTGCCTCGAGCACGCGTCCGAGCGATTCGTGGCCGAGCACCAAACGCTCGCGACCGGGTGGGGGCCAGCCGTAGTCGCCGGCGAGAATCTCGAGATCGGTCCCGCAGATACCGACCACCAATGTTTCGACGAGGACGGATCCGTCGCTCGCCGGAGGTTCGTCGACCTCGGAGAGCTCGGCTGATCCGCTCTGGTGGGGAATCACGGTCAATGCCTTCATGGGTATCTCCTCGGTGCTGGTGACGCGATGGTCAATGGTTGGTGGTGTCGGATTGCTGTGTCGGGCGCTGGACGGAGAGGACTCTCGCCCTCGGGACAATCAGCGCGTGGGCGTAGTCGACGACGCGTCCTTGCCCCGCAGGCTCTTTGACGACAGAGGGTTCACTCTGGCCGCCTGAGCCCCAACGTCCCACGGCTTCAGTCATGGGAGCAGTCACGCTCTCTTCGCCGCTCTCTTCGAGGTCTTAGCTTTGAGAAGGTCTTGCTCTATTGCCGGGAGGCTGCGGTTCTTGGTCTCGGGAACGCGTCGTTGGATGTATACGAGAGCGACGAGAGTAAGGAAGCCGAAGAGGAAGAACGTGCCCGATCCATGGATCGCTCCGAGCAGGGTCAGAAATGAGACCGTGACGACGAAGTTGGCTCCCCAGTTGGCAATGGTGGCCACGCTCATCGCCTGACCCCTGATGCTGACCGGATAGATCTCGCTGATCAACAACCAGAAGACGGGTCCGAGTCCGATCGCGAACGATCCGGTGTAGACGAGCAGGGCCCCGATGGCGATGACGGCCGTGGCGCCATTGAGGTGGTTGCCACCGATGAGGAAGGCAACGGCGAGGACGACCAAGGCGACGGCCATACCGGACGTGCCTACTAAGAGCAGTGGACGCCGTCCGACCCGGTCGATCAGTCGAATGGCGACGATGGTCATGCCCACGTTGACGGCCCCGTTGGCCACGTTGGCCAGCAGTGCGGCAGAGTTCCCGAGTCCGGCGTCGTGGAGCAAGGTGGGGGCATAGTAAATAATGGTGTTGATGCCGGTCACCTGCTGGAATATCGCGAGGAGCACCCCGACGATGAGCGCCCCGCGCACGGCGGGGTCCAAGAGCTCGCGGGCGCTGCTTTTTCTTTGACTGAGCTCTCGCACTTCGCTAATCTCGGCCTCGATGTCGGTGCTGGCCCGGACGCGGTGCAGCACGGCACGTGCCTCATCCTCTCGGCCTTGGGCGATCAGCCAGTGCGGGCTCTCGTGCTGAAAGAGCATGCCGACGAAAAGAACCGCAGCGGGAATGCTGGCGAGACCGAACATGAGCCGCCAGTTCTCGCTCGACGCAAGTCCGTAGTCGACCAGATAGGCCGTGAGGATTCCCGAGGTAATGGCCAACTGGTTGAAGCTGACGAGCGCGCCGCGGATTTGGGGAGGAGCGGCCTCGCTGATGTAGAGCGGCACGACCATCGAGGCTGAACCGACGGCGACGCCGATGACGAAGCGCATGACCACCAAGAACGCGAAGGTGGGCGAGAACGCGGCACCAAGGACGCCGATGATGAACAGCACCGCGGTGATGAGCACGGTTGGGCGCCGACCGATCCGGTCGGCGACTTTGCCCGCGAAGAACGCACCCACCATTGCCCCGATGAGGAGAAGACTGGTGACGACTTCCTTATCCAAGGACGACAACTTGCCGAAGTCGACGTGCAAGAACAGCAGCGCGCCGGACACGACGCCGGTGTCGTAGCCGAACAGGAGACCCCCGAGCGCGGTGATCGCGGCGGCCCAGAACACGTGTCGGCGGATGGTGCGAGCGGTGAGTTCGGCGGGAATCCTCCGCGACGGCGATTTATTTTCAGACATGTTGCCTCCAGTGTTCGAGTGATACGTGCGGAGCGGAGGCGGCGCGAGTGAGTCGGTGGGTGCGCCAGCCGGACCCGATAGTGCATCCTCGCAGCGTCAACGAAACCCTCTGAGGCAGACGCGGTTCGGACTTGGCACCACCTGTTCGAGGTAGCGAAACACCGACGCCACTCACGTAGACCGATGACGAGTGACAGAAACGACGGACGTCACAGTTCAGGCCACCGTAATCGAGACGTCGAGGTAGACGTCTTGGAGGGCGTGCAGGAGCTTGACACCTTCACCGAGAGGGCGCTCGAACGACTTGCGTCCGACGATCAACCCGACTCCTCCGGCGCGCTTGTTGATCACCGCGGTGCGCACGACTTGCGCGAGGTCGTCAGTACCCTCTGATCCGCCTCCGGAATTGATGAGCCCGACGCGGCCCAGAAAACAGTTGGCCACCTGCCAGCGAGTGAGATCGATCGGGTGATCGGTGGTGAGCTCGGAGTAGACGAGCGGATCGGTCTTTCCGAAGTCCACTGCGGGGTAGCCACCATTGCAGGTGGCCTGCTTCTGTTTAATGAGGTCGGCTTCAATAGTCACGCCGAGGTAGTTGGCCTGGCCCGTGAGGTCCGCGGAGGTTTCGTAGTTGACGCCGTCGCGCTTGAAGGCGTCGTTGCGCAGGTAACACCACAGCACCGTGAACATGCCCAGTCGATGAGCTTCGGCGAAGGCGGCGCTCACCTCGACCAACTCGCGGTCGGCGTCATCAGAACCGAAGTAGATGGTCGCCCCGACTCCCACTGCTCCGAGGTCGAAGGCCTGGTGCACCGAAGCGAAGAAGACCTGGCGGGCGTGGTTCGGGTAGGTGAGCAGCTCGTTGTGGTTGAGTTTCACGATGAAGGGGATGCGATGGGCGTAGCGGCGGGCCACGATGCCGAGCACCCCCAAGGTGGAGGCGATGGCGTTACATCCGCCTTCGAGGGCCAGCTGGCAGAGGTTAGCGGGGTCGAAGTATGTCGGATTACGAGCGAAGCTGGCCGCCGCCGAGTGCTCGACACCTTGGTCGACGGGCAAGATCGAAAGGTAACCACTCCCCCCGAGCCGACCGTGGTCGTACATGTGCGCCAGGTTGCGCAAAACGGTGACCGACCGGTCGCTCTGGTTCATCACGCGGTCGATGTAGTCGGGGCCGGGCAGCATCAGGGAGTCTTTGGTGATTCCGTTGCACGTGTGGCCGAGCAGAGAGTCTGCTTCTTTTCCCAGCAGTTGGTGGACGTCCATGTTGCTCCTTAAGTTTGTGGTGGTGATCTAACTGGTAGTGACTCGATGGATTGGCGGAAATCCGCTCGTGTCCAATTCGCCGCACGCGCGACGTGGTGTGGTCATCGTGGTCCTGCTACGCCGGTTGGTCGTACTCGCCCGGCCGCTTCCATAGAGTGACGAAGAGAGCGCAGTGGATTTGGGGCGATGATGACCAACGACAACAATCAGCGAACTATCAAGGCCGAAAAACGCCTCGCCGGCGAAGCCGCAGCAGAACTGGTGGAAGCGGGCATGACCGTCGGGCTCGGTACCGGCTCGACCGTCGCTTACCTGCTCGACGCCCTCGCACAACGTCGACTCAACGTCTGCTGTGTGGCGACCTCGCCTGCCACGTTCGACACTGCGCGCCGCCTCGGACTCGACGTGCGGCCCTTTACTGGCATCGACCACCTCGATCTCGCCGTCGACGGGGCGGACCAGGTGGACCCTGCGGGTTGGCTGGTCAAAGGTGGAGGTGGTGCACAGACTCGCGAGAAAATCGTCGCCGCGGCCGCCGCGCGCTACGTCGTGATCGTCTCGTCGAACAAGATGATGGAACGCCTGGCGCCCCCGGTGCCCCTCGAGCTGCTGGACTTTGGCATCGACGCCACCCTTCGAGCGCCCGGTCACGCGCGCGTGACCGACAAGCCAGCGAGTCCCGACAGAGGTGTGCTCGCCGGCTACTTCGGGGCGATCGGCGACCCCGGCGAGCTGGCGCAGCGGCTCTCCGCGATACCCGGGGTGGTGGAGCACGGCCTGTTCGCGATACCCGGGGTGGTGGAGCACGGCCTGTTCGCGCCCGCCATGGTGAGTGACATCCTCATCGGCCAGGGTACTGAGGTGCGTCATCGTCACACCGGCAACTGACCCAACGATACCCAACGATACCCAACGAGACCCAACGACACCCAACGGCTGACTTGACGAGATGGGGCGACAACGGAGTACTCCGCCTACCGCCGGAGGTTTCACCACCTGGTGAAACAACACGTGCCGGGGCATGACCAGCATGGTCGTCACAGCCCCGGGAAGGGGTCTTCAAGGGAGTGCAGCACGTGCGCGCCTGCCGCCGCCTCGAGCTCGGCGACCGAGTAGTGGCCGCTCGCCACTCCGACCGACACGGCACCCGACGCGTTAGTGGCGGCCATGTCGCGAGGGGTGTCGCCCACTACGAAAACCTCTGCCGGTGTGAGATCTTGGCGCAACAAGGTGGCTTTAGCGATCGCGATCGCGGTGAGTTCGGCCCGGTCGAGCGAGTCCGAACCGTAAGCGCCAAAGACGAAGAACCGGTTCAGGTTGGCCGGGATCAACTTGGTGCGCGCCGCGCCTTCCATGGCACCCGAGACGAGTCCGAGGATGATGCCGGCTTCGCTCAGGCGAAGCAGAAGTTTCTCCGCTCCCGGAAGGACCCGATAGCCGGACGCGACGCCAATGTCGCCGGCGAGGTGCAACAAATACTGAGCGTACAATCGGTTGAGCTCGTCGTCGCTGGGTTCACGATGAAGAACCGCACCAAATGTCTCGCGGGCCACTTGCGGATCCGTCTCGCCCGCCGAGCTGTGCTCACCAATATCGGCGGGGATGCCGTAGAGCGCCTCGAACGCGGCCTTCCAACTTCTCGCACCTGAACCGCCGGTGTGCACGAGCGTCTCGTCCACGTCGAACAGGACGACTACGGGCATGACC
>Ga0208357_1000779_pt1 | contig 24582 bp, 23 predicted proteins | sample NGESurdeep092012_6_FD_184487 | JGI IMG/M metagenome (GOLD analysis project Ga0208357, IMG submission 184487) | Arctic peat soil microbial communities from Barrow, Alaska - NGEE Surface sample F52-2 deep-092012 (SPAdes) | ecosystem: Environmental > Terrestrial > Soil > Wetlands > Peat ...
ACCCTTCGACCTGGAGCCATCGATGCCGCTGTCACGCGCCGCGTCCGATGGTTCGTCGTCGCACGACGTGCCCGTTTTCGCCATCGCCATCCGGGTCACCGACTACTTGATCCCCGCTGTGTCGACCGCCGCGGCCCTCACCGTGTTAGCGATCACCGGTGCTCTTCACTCGGTGTCATGGCTGGCCGACCTGTTCGCCGTCGCGCTGATCAGTGGGTTGTGCGGGCTGGCGGCCGGCGTAGTACGCGGCCGCCGCAATGCCTCCATGGACGTCGTGATCAGCGACTTGCAGCGGATCGTCGGCGGAGACCTGCGGGTTCGCGCGGAGGTCACGTCCGAAGGACAGCTGCGCGAGCTCGAGATTGCAGTGCGCGACATCGTGCTCGAGATGCGCGGGTTGGTCTCCGCTGCCGACCGCTGCGCAGGCTTGCTCGCGGGTGGCTGGCAGACCATGAACGAGGTCGCCTGGTCGATGATGAACGCGTCCGAGGGCACGGTCCTCGAGGTCAATGCTGCGGCCCGCGCGGCAGCTGAGGTTTCGCAGAGCATCCAGTTCATCGCGAGCGCCACGGAAGAGACGACGGCGACGATGCGCGAAGTTGCGGCGCACGCGATCGACGCGTCGGGTCTTGGCCAATCCGGCGTCGAGCAGATCACTGTCGCCGGCAAGAGCGTGGAAGACCTGCGCGGAGCTTCGAAGCGAGTCGAGGAGGTCCTTCGACTCATCAACGGAGTGGCTCGCCAAACACACCTGCTGGCCTTGAACGCAACGATCGAGGCGGCCCGCGCCGGTGAGCACGGCCGCGGATTTGCTGTCGTGGCGAGTGAGGTCAAACTCCTTGCCGAGCAGACCGCGTCGGCTACCGGGAACGTCGCTGCGACGATGCGCGAGATCGACGAGGGATCTGAGCACGCGGGCTCGTCGATGCACAGTGTCAGCGAGACGATCTACGGCATGAGTACGCGGCAACACTCCATCGCTGCGGCTGTTGAGCAGCAGACGTCGACGACTCAAGCCATCGCCCGCAGCACCGCAGACGCTGCAGATCAGTCGGTTGCGTTGGCGTCGAGCGTCCGGTCGCTCACGAATGCGGTGCGTCTCGGCGCGTATGCAGGAGCCAAGGCGCGCACCGTTGCGGCTGAAGTCGCGACCATCGAACAGACCCTGCATTCTCTTGTCGAGCGCTTCCGCTTCGATCACGTCGAGGACGTTGTTGCGGACGTCGAAACTGGGCCGATGCGAGGTGTGACCACCGCGAAGGGGGTGACGCTCGTCCCCAACGAAGTGATGGGTACGGGGATCAACCAGTGCAACTTCGAAGGTACCTGGGGCCACGCAACGGCCAACCTCGAGTCGGACGGCTCGAACGCACACTCGAGCATGCCTGGCGACACCTGCACGGTTCGGTTCGTCGGTACCCGCATCAGGTTCTACGGCGTTGTCGCGGCAAACCACGGCAAGGCTTCAATCGCTGTTGACGGGCACGAGCCAGCGATCATCGACCAGTACGCGCCGGAGCGCGAACAGGGCGGGCTTGCTTGGCAAAGCCAGGTTTTTCCACGTGGCGAGCATGTCTGCGTGCTCACGGTGCTGGCCGAATCGAATCCGAGCTCACGCTACGTCTGGGTGAACGTCGACAAGTTCGAGGTCGAAGCCTGACCGCTTCGTTTTCGTCGCCGACTGAAGGAATTACGTCGGGTTTCGGCGATCAAGCACGACGCAATTCCTTCACTCGCCGCTGACGGTGTTCAGCAACACGTGCTTGCAATAAGGCCGCGATGATCCCGACGAACATCGCCGTTTCGTGTTCTCGACCGTCGATGTTCGGCTGAACAAACGCAGCGACTGTGAGTACCGCGATCAGCAGCGCCAATGTTGCGTAGGCATGTCGGCGGGCCAGCAGCCATGCACCGATCGCGGTCGTGATCCCCGACGGGCCGGTGTCGAGGATGCCGGCTTGACTCAGCGGCAGGCCGATGTGAACCGCCGCGCCGTAGATGATCATGACCCGAGCGAGCATTGTGCTGGCGAACTGGGCGAGGCCGCCGACGAGGGTCAGGCCGGGGCGGCCCAACAACAGCTCTGCGATGCCCAAGACCGCAGCGACCTGGATGGCCGCCGCCCACCACGGGAGGTCGAAGGTCGGGAGAAAGACTGAGGCAGGGACCCGCACCAACTCCACGTTCAGGGGCTGCCCTGCGTATGCGTCGCCGACCTTCACCAGCGCTTCGTGACTCTGCGGATCATGCCAGGCGCCGTAGACCCCTGCGATGAGCAGGCAGGCCAGAGTTGCCAACCAGGGTCGGCGTCCGGACCGCCAGGCTGCACCGACGTCGCGTAGCAGCGACTGCAGTTCGTCGAGCAGTCGCCACAAGTAACGTCGTATCGCCGACAGCACAGCCTCCGGATCAGCGATCCTGCTCCGATCATAGGCAACCACCGGCCGGTCCTGAAGGGCTCCCGTCTACGATCGGGGGCACGGAAAGTGCCTCCCTGACACTGGCCAGAGCAAAGGCAGAGCGAAGGCGGAGCGAGGGCAAACGTTTGGTTGAGCAGCGCAGCGCCCAGTGGTACGCCGGCACGAGTCGCAATGCCTACATTCACCGCGCGTGGATGCGCCGAGGGCTTCCGGCGCATGCGTTCGATGGCCGTCCGCACATCGCCATCGCCAATTCGGCGTCCGATCTCACGCCGTGCAACGCGCATCTGAACGAAGTCGCCGAGAGTGTCAAGCAAGGGGTCTATGAGGCCGGCGGGATACCGCTGAATCTGCCGGTCGTGTCCCTCGGGGAAACGCTCGTGCGTCCGACCGCGATGCTGTGGCGAAACATGGCAGCGATGGCGACCGAGGAGATGCTTCGCGCCAACCCGATTGACGGCGTCGTGCTTTTAGGCGGTTGCGACAAGACCATTCCCGCGTTGCTGATGGCTGCGGCGTCGGTCGACCTGCCGGCCGTGGTGATTCCTGGCGGCCCCATGCTCACTGGCACGTTCCGGGGAGTCGCGCTCGGTTGTGGCACAGACGTCTGGCGCCTCTCAGAGGAGGTTCGCGCGGGGACGCTGTCGAATGAGCAGTTCATCAAGTCTGAGTCGTCGATGATTCGCAGCCGCGGGCACTGCAACACCATGGGGACTGCATCAACGATGGGCCTGGTCACCGAAGCCTTGGGCATGGTGCTGCCTGGCTTGGCTGGCACGCCGGCGGCAGACAGCCGGTTGCTCGAAAGTGCGCACGAGACCGGTCGGCTCGCGGTCGAGATGGTTGCTGCGCAGCGGACGCCGTCGAGCCTGTTGACCCGAGGGTCGTTCCTCAACGCGATCGTGGCACTTGCCGCGATCGGCGGCTCGACGAACGCCGTCGTGCACCTCTTGGCGATCGCCGGCAGGCTCGGTATTGACCTTCACCAAGACGACTTCGATTCGGTTGGCTCCGCCGTCCCGCTGCTTGTCGACCTGCAACCTGCAGGTCGCTTCTTGATGGAGGACTTTTTCCGCGCAGGGGGATTACACGCGGTGCTTCGCGAAGTCCAAGACCTGCTCGACCCGGCCGCGCTGACTGTCACCGGCAAGCCACTCGTCGATCACCTCGGCGACGCGCAGATCTGGGATCGCGAGGTCATCCGACCGCGAAGCGAGCCGCTGCAGGCACACGCAGGAATCGCAATCCTGTATGGAAATCTGGCGCCCGACGGTGCGGTGATCAAACCGTCGGCTGCCTTACCACACCTCATGCAGCATCGTGGCAGGGCGGTGGTGTTCGACTCGGTCGAGGACATGCACGCGCGCATCGACGATCCCGAGTTGGACGTCGATGCTGACTCGGTGTTGATACTGCGCGGGTGTGGTCCGAAGGGCTACCCCGGCATGCCCGAGGTTGCGAACCTGCCGCTTCCGAAGAAGCTGCTCGAACAAGGCGTACGCGACATGGTCCGCATCTGCGACGGACGTATGAGCGGGACGGCGTATGGCACGGTCGTGTTGCACGTCGCTCCTGAAGCAGCAGCAGGTGGACCGCTCGCGCTGGTCCGTACCGGCGATGTGATCGTCCTCGACGTTGTCGGTCGGCGTCTCGACATCGAGATCGATGCCGCAGAGTTGGGCGCCCGACTGCCAGACGCCGCAACCGTTAGTGCATATGCACGGCCGACGCGAGGGTGGGAACAGCTGTACGTGCAGACCGTGCAGCAAGCGAATCTCGGTGCAGATCTCGATTTTCTGCGCGGCTCCAGCGGCGACAAGGTGTCGCGCGAATCCCACTAACCGCAGTTCCTTAGTAGTGTTGTTGCTCAACGCGCGTTCTTGCACGCGCTCAGCAACAACAGTCAGGTGCGGACGGCGGGGTGAAGGCCTACGTTCGGGGATCGATGTGCACCTTCGGGCCTGGTCCGGCTCCGGTCGGCCGATTGCCGGCGAACAGCGCAGGGACCTCGTCGAGACCGATCGTTGCGGCAACGAGTGGCCGCGGATCGACCGCCCCGGATGCGTAGTGTTCGACCGCTGATGCGATTCCGGGTGAGCCGCTGAGGATGGCCACGGCCGTGACGTCCTTGAACACCATCGCTCGACTGTCGAGCATGCTCGGTGACCCGGCGAGGCCGATGAACACTGCCCGTCCACCGGGCTGCACGAGATCAACTGCCAGTGCAGGCAGCAGCGGGTCGTTCGATGCATCGATGACAGCGTCATAAGGCGCTGTCGGCAGTTGCTCGATGTTGTAGACGGCGAAACCGCCGAGGGACTCCGCGAAGCGCAGCGCCCGAACCGAGCGATCTGCCACCGTGACCTCGGCACCCTGCGCCACCGCGAACTGTGCAGCGAGTAGCCCGATCGTGCCCGCGCCGAGGACAAGGACCGGAGTACCTGGCTCAATGGCCGCACCCCAGGCTGCTCGTAATGAGTTGGCGCCAGGTTCGACCAGCGCACCGGCCGTCGCGTCGACCTGGTCGGGCAATGCCTGCAGCGAAGACGCCGGCACGAGGAGCTGCTCGGCGAGAGCCCCCGGATAGCGACCGCGCAGACCAACCTCGGACCGGTTTTCGCACGCGTGCTGCCGACCATGCACGCAGAGATAGCAATGACCGCAGCCGATTTGAGTGTCGCCGGTCGTCCGGGTGCCTACCCAGGAGCTGGCGACACCTTCGCCGACGGCGGAGACCGTGCCGCACCACTCGTGTCCGAGCCGCACCGGATAAGACGAGATTCCGTTGTGTAGGTACGGCATTTCGCCCGTGTAGAACTCGACATCAGTGCCACACACCCCGACGCGTTCAACGTCGACGACCACTTCCCCTGGCCCGGCGACTGGTGGCGCGACGTCCTCGACCGCAGCAACTCCCGGGGCGGAGATCACCAACGCTCGCATGACCTGTCCTTCGATCGCATGTGGTCGCTATACCGTTGCCGCCCGTAAGGCGAGATTATCGGACGACGCACCCAGACGCGCTGCGCTAACTCGGAAGGGCTCGACGATGACACAGACAGCGCTCGTGACAGGCGGACTCAGCGGGCTCGGAGCCGCATGCGCGGCCAGACTCGCGGGCGATGGCATCAAGGTCATCACGATGGACATCCATGCGGACGCCAACTTCGTCGTTGACGTCGCGGATCCCGTTGCCGTTGCGTCCGCTGCCGCCGACATCGGAACCATCGACATTCTCGTCAACAGTGCCGGCATCGTCGGGCCGAACAAGCCATTGTGGGAGATCGACTACCAGGATTGGGCTGCGGTCTTCGCTGTCAATGTGCTGGGCACATTCAACCTGTGCCATGCGTTCGTCCCCGGCATGCGTGCGTCTGGATGGGGTCGCATCGTGAACTTCGCGAGCATGGCGGGCAAGGACGGCAATCCAAATCTGTCGGCCTACTCAGCGTCGAAGGGTGCAGTGATCGCCATGACCAAGTCGCTCGGCAAGGAGCTCGCTACGACCGGTGTCTTGGTGAATGCGATCGCGCCGGCCGTTTTCGAGACTCCTATGAATGCCAGCAACTCTCCCGAGGTGCTCGCGTACATGACAAACCTGATCCCCATGAAGCGACTTGGTAGACCTGAAGAGGTCGCCGAACTCGTCGCGTGGCTCACGTCGGACAAGATGACGTTCTCCACCGGAGCGGTCTTCGACATCAGCGGTGGTCGCGCAACCTACTGAGCCGATGCCTGCCCGCTCAGTACAGCGAGTAGCCGCCGTCGATAACGACGATGCTCCCGGTCATGAACATGGCGGAATCACCGGCGAGATAGACCAACGTGGGCACGATCTCCTCGGGTGTCGCGTACCGCTGCATCGGCGCATCTTCGATCCAATGCCGTCGAAATTGTGGCTCGTCAACCGGCGACATCTCTGTCTTGACGTATCCGGGAGCGAGGGCATTGACCCGAATGCCGTACGGCGCCCACTCGGCGGCGAGCGACCGCGTCAGATGGTGGACGGCCGCCTTCGATGCGTTGTAAGCAGGCTGCATCTGAGGTCGGTTCACGATGTTCGCCGACATCGAACCGATGTTCACGATGGAGCCCGGTCGGCCGAGTTCGATGAGCTGTCGACCGACGGCCTGCGAGGCGTACCAGACCCCGTTGAGGTTGCATTCGATGACTTCGAGCCACTCATCCTCTGACACATCGATCGCTGGTCGGTGAATGGCGAGACCCGCGTTGTTGACGAGGATGTCGATTGGCCCGAGCGCTTCGGTTGCCTGCTCAACGGCTCGCACGACGGACGCGCGCGAACGCATCTGCGCCTCGACGGCGACGGCTTTGGCGCCGGTGTTCTGGATCTCGTCGGCGACCGTTTGTGCCCGCGCCTTGTCGCGAGAGGTCAACGCGACCGACGCACCTGCGGCGGCAAGACCACGTGCAAACGCGGCTCCTAGGCCGCGGCTTCCGCCTGTAACGAGGGCGGTCTTTCCGCGCAACGAATCGTCCACTCGGCTGCCCTCCGTGTGTTCCGCCAACAAGCCCGTCATGGTCGGCCTCTCCATTCCGCAGAGATGCAGCTCGACTCCTCACAGATTCAGTCTCCGCGCGCCGAATTACCTGAATGTGTGAGGAGTCGGGGGCCGGTGGCGGGGCGGAACCTGAATCTGTGAGGAGTCCATCCGTTGTTACGGCATCGCGGGTCCACGGAGTCGCGCGGTCGTTCATTTGGTCGGGGTGGCGGGATTTGAACCCACGGCCTCTGCGTCCCGAACGCAGCGCGCTGCCAAGCTGCGCTACACCCCGATGGAACTCTGCAACTCTGGAAACACTGGGAGTCTAGCCGACGCCCCGACCCCGCCGAACCAGCCGAACCCCAACCTCAATGAACGGCGACCAGCGTGAGCAGCGTCGCCTCGGGCGGGCAGGCGAACCGCATTGGCGCGTACGGGGACGTGCCGAGCCCTGCCGAGACGTGCAACCACGTGCCGTCATACCGCGACAACCCACGCGCCCGACCGCGATCGATGCCGCAGTTCGTGACCAGCGCCCCATACAGCGGCACCCGCAGCTGGCCGCCATGGGTATGTCCGGCCAGGATCAGCCCGCAGCCGTCGGCCGCCATCCGAGAAAGTACCCGCGGCTCCGGCGAATGCGTGACCCCAAGAGTCAGCAGCACATCAGGGTCGGCGCTCCCAGCAACAACCTCGTACTTGTCACGACCGATATGCGGATCGTCCACGCCGACCAACTCGAGCTGCCGGCCATCAGCCTTCACATACCCGCGGGCATTCGAGAGGTCGAGCCAACCGGCGTCCAGCATCGCTTCTCGAAGCGCACGCCACGGCAACTCGACACCCTTCGGCCGTGCACCGTCGTCCGGGAAGAGGTATCGCGCCGGATTCTTGAACACCGGCGCCGCGTAATCGTTCGACCCGAACACGAACGCGCCCGGCTTTTCCAGCAGCGGCCCGAGAGCATCGAGGAAGACCGGTACCGCACCGACGTGCGCGATGCTGTCGCCGGTATTGATCACGAGGTCGGGCTCGAGGGCGGCCAGCGAGCGGATCCAGTCGCGCTTCCAGGTCTGCCCGGGCGTGAGGTGCACGTCGGAAAAATGCAGTACCCGCAGCGGCGAAGACCCAGCCGGCAGCACCGGCACCTCGAACCTGCGCAGCCGCGGCGAGCGTCGTTCGATGCCTGACGCGTAGCCGATGGCGGCACTGCCAAGGGCAAGAGCACCAAGCGGGACGGCGGTGAGTCGACGCATACCGTCGAGTTTCGCAGACTCCGCGGTGAGAGACTGCGGACATGCCCCTGAAGACCCGCCTGCACGACGACCTCACAACCGCGATCAAGGCTCGTGACGAGCTGCGCACCGCGACGTTGCGGATGGTCTTGTCTGCCATCACCAACCAGGAAGTGTCGGGTACGCAAGCCCGTCAGCTCTCCGACGACGAGGTGCTGAAGGTACTTACCCGCGAGGGCAAGAAGCGGCGCGAGGCGGCGGAGGCGTTCGCGGCCGGCAACCGTCCTGAGCTGGCTGATCGCGAGCGTGCGGAGGGCGAGGTCATCGCCGCCTACCTGCCAGCGCAGTTGTCGGACGACGAATTGCGCCATTTCGTGACACAGGCCGTCGCCTCTGCTGGGGCGAGCGGACCGCAGGCGATGGGCGCGGTCATGAAGGTCGTGAACCCGCTGGTCGCAGGCCGGGCGGACGGCGGGCGGGTGGCCGCCGAGGTGAAGCGCCAGCTCGCGAGCTAGTGCCCTTTCTTTTTAGTCGGGGCGCTGGTCGGGCTCGGCGGTCCGGGCGGTGGCGTCGGAGTCGGAGTCGGTCCGGTGATCGTGATCGGTGACGGGGAAGTGGAGCCCGGCGGCTGCGAGCTCGGCGGCTCTGAGCTAGGTGGCTCCGACGATGCCGGTGGCGGCGACACGAATGGCGGTATGCCGTTGCTCAACTCGAGCTTCACCAGCGCCCCCGCGTAGACGGTCGACCCGGCCGCGGGCACGGTGCTCTCGACCTTCCCCAGCGGCTGGCTTGACGTGACCTTCGTTGGGTCGACCGCGGGGCTCAGGCCCAGCTTGGTCAGCGTCGCGGCGGCCGCGGCCGGGTCTTGGCCCTGCAGATTCGGGATGGTGATCGCATTGCCGCGCAACACGACGTCCGGTGGATTCGTAAAGCTTTGAATCGGTTGATTCGCCAAGGCTCCCTTCATCGCCAGCTGCCAGATCGGGCCGGGCAGGGTCGCACCAAAGACTTCCGCGTACTTCTTGTTGTTGACCGTGATGGCCCGCATCGGCACCGTCGAGTCGGGGTTGCCGACCCACACCGACGACGCCAGATTCGGCGTGTAGCCGCTGAACCATGCGTTCTTGAACTCGTCGTCGGTACCGGTCTTGCCCGCAGCGGGACGACCGAGGGCCAGACCGTAGCCGGTGCCGCCCTTGGCCAAAACGCCTTGCAGCAGCGTGGTGACGCCCTCCGCGATCGTCGGGTCGAGCACCTTGCCACAGTTGGGTCCGGGGACGGGCCGGTTCGTCGTCACGTCGCCGACCTGCCAGGTGACCTTGGTGATCGACTGGGGGGTGCAGAAGGTGCCGTTGTTGGCCAGCGCCGCAAACGCGCCCGTCACGCTGAGCGGGTCGACCGGTTCGGCACCGAGGGTGAACGCCGGGATCTGGTCGAGGTCACCCCCGGTCGCCTTGTGGACGCCGAGATCCTGCGCGATCGTGACCGGGGCGCACAGGCCGGTCTTCACCTCGAGCTGGGCGAAGTACGTGTTCACCGACTGCGCGGTGGCCTGCACCATGTTGAATGTGCCGCCCTCAGAGTCCTCGGCATTCACCACGTTCCACACCGACGTGGGCAGCCCGTCGCACGTCGTGGTGCTGCCCTTCGGGATGGTGATCTTGGCCGGCGACCTGATCGTCGTCCCGGTCGGGATCTTTTCTTCCAACGCCGCGGCGAGAACGAAGATCTTGAACGTCGACCCTGCGTTGCGACCCTGCGAGCCCCCGTGGTTGACGTAGTCGGCGGCCAGGTTGACCTCGGTCTGGCCGAACGCGGTGCCGTAAGGCCGGTCGACCGCCATGGCTTCGATCGCGCCGGTCCGTGGGTTCACCATGTCGATGGCTGCCGCCAACCCGGCGTTCAGGGCCGGACTCTCTGGAACGACGGTGTCGACCGCGGATTGCGCGGCTTTCTGGACGGCCGGTTGCAGCGTCGTCGTGACGACGAGGCCGCCGCGACGCAGCAGGTTCGCCCGATCGGTGACGGTCGCCCCGAACTCGGGGCCGTTGAGGATGTCGTGCACCACGTAGTCGCAGAAGAACGGGGCGGACGACGTCGCGCAGCCGTTCGGGACAGGAAGGGGGTTCAGCCCCAGCGGCGCGGCCTTCGCCGTCTGGATCTGGGCGGCGGTGTAGCTGTCGGGGTAGTTGACCAGCATCCGGTCGAGGACGATGTTGCGACGTGCCGTCGCATTGATCGGGTTGACCGTCGGATCGAACGTGCTCGGGTTGTTGATCACGCCCGCGAGCAGCGCGGACTGGGGCAGTGTCAGCTGGTCAGCGGTCTCGCGGAAGTAGTGCTGCGCGGCGGCGGAGATGCCGTACGCGCCGTCGCCGAAGTAGACGGTGTTGAGGTAGTCCTCAAGGATCTGGTCCTTCGACAGCTTCTGCTCGAGCGCCAATGCGTAGCGCGCCTCGGTGAGCTTGCGGGTCAGGTTCTTGGAGGTCGCGGCGGCGGCCGCCGCGGTGTTGTTGTCTTGGGCGTTTGTCTCGACCAGCGCCTGGCGCACGTACTGCTGGGTGATCGTCGACGCTCCCTGCACCGCCGCGCCTGAGGAGGTGTCGGTCAGCAGTGCCCGGAGGATGCCCTTCGGGTCGACCCCGTGGTGCTCGTAGAAGCGGCTGTCCTCGATCGCCACGATCGCCTGCCGCATGGTGGGGGCGACGTCTACGAGATCCACTGACTGCCGGTTCTCGTAGTAGAAGGTCGCCAGGGGGGTGCCGTCGGCGGCCTTGATCACCGAGAGCTGTGACAGCGGGGGCGACTGCAGGGACGCCGGGAGCTCAGAGAAGGTGATATCGCCGATGGCGTTCTTGGTGGTGACTCCAAGGCCAGCGGCGGCGGGCAGCGCCAGGCCGGCCACTAAGAGCCCAACAAGTAGCGAGAGCACCCCCAGCATGAACGCTCGCGCCAGGCGCCCGCCGAAGTTAATCCGCCCATCTGGCACCACTGCAGCGTAACCGCTGGCCAGGGATGACTAGGCCGCTCACCCGGATGGCTCGGCCATCGTCCATCCGGACGAGCGTGAACGGACCGTACGGAGACTGTTGAGGGCCACGCCTGACTCCGTAACGTCGGGGGATCGAGCCCACCTGGGGACGGTAGCTCGAGAAATCCACAGCAACGGACGGGGCTCCCGATGGCTTGGACCACTGACTGGACCACCCGCGCAGGGTGTAAGAACGCCGATCCGGACGCCTTGTTCGTCCAGGGCGCCGCACAGAACCGGGCTAAGGCCGTCTGCTTCGGTTGCCCGGTCCGCGCTGAATGCCTCGCCGACGCTCTCGACAACCGCGTCGAGTTCGGCGTGTGGGGTGGCCTTACCGAGCGCGAGCGTCGCGCCCTGCTGCGCCGCCGTCCGAACGTCACCTCGTGGGCGAACCTGCTGAGCACGGCGATGTCGGACTTCGAGCGCGAAGCCGCCGAGACCTACTCCGCCACCGGCTGAGTTCTACGCACGTTCTACCAGCGCGTCGCCTAGCGTGCGCAGGCCGTTCAGATCGTGCACATCTTGAGCCAGCGCCCGCGCTGACGCCAGCAGAACGTTCGGGTGCGCGAGCGCGAAACCATCGACCCTGCGTTGCTCGGTCGCTTGTATGGTCAACCGCTGCGCGTGCACCCGAAGCACCCCGGCGGTAAGCGCGCTGTCGGTATCGCCATCGCCCGCTAGTTCGCCATCCTCGAGCGCTTCCGCAGCAGCAAGCGCATTCACCGCGGTGATCTGGGGCACAGTGCTGCGGTGCACCCGGTTCACCACCACACCCGCGAGCGGCATGTCTTCTTCGACCAGCCGATCCACGAAATACGACGCCTCGCGCAACGCATCGGGCTCCGGTGACGCCACCACGACGAACACCGTGCCGGGTGCGCGCAGCAGCTTCGCGGTGGCGTCGGCTCGCTGCCGCAGGCCGCCGAACATCGTGTCCATGGCAGCAACAAACGTCTGGACGTCGGTCAGCAGCTGCGTGCCGAGCAGCTTCATCATCGTTCCGGTGACCAGACCGAGCCCGGCCTGCATCACCTTCGTGTAGCCGCGGCCGCCGACCTTCGCCGGCACCAGCAGCATCCGGATGAATCGCCCGTCGAGAAAGCGCGCCAATCGTTCGGGCGCATCAAGGAAGTCGAGCGCCGACCGTGCCGGTGGTGTGTCGACGACGATCAGATCCCATTGGCCCGAGGCGCGCAGCTGGCCGAGTTTCTCCATCGCCATGTACTCCTGCGTACCGGCGAAACTCGACGACAGCGATTGGTAGAACGGGTTCGCCAGAATCTGCGCTGCCTTCGCGGGCGACGCATGGGCCTCGACGATCTCGTCGAACGTGCGCTTCATGTCGAGCATCATCGCGTGCAGTTCGCCCTCGTTTTTCGCGCCGTCCGCTCGCTTCTTGAGCTTCATGCCCGCGACCCTGCGAGGCACGTTGTCGAGCTCTTGGAGGCCGAGTGACTGCGCAAGCCGCCGAGCCGGATCAATGGTGAGGGTCACTACACGCCTGCCTTGTTCAGCAGCGCGGACGCCGAGGGCAGCCGCTAGCGTCGTCTTGCCGACGCCACCAGATCCGCAACAGACAATGATTTTCGTGCCGCGGTCGGCAATCAACGTTTCGATGTCGAGGTGCGTCATGCTGCACCCTGCTCGACGAGCTCTGCGGCCAAGGCATAGAGACGACCGACATCGGTGGTGTCGAGGTCGTGGAGTTGGTAGGTCGGCCTTGCGGCCGCGCGCAAGCGAGTACGCAGCCTGCGCTCGACCGCCAGCTGCAGCGCGTGATCGGCCGCTTCTATCGACAACCCTCCAGTGATCACGTCTCCCGCAGGTAAGCCTGCTGACTTGAGTCCACGCGCAAGCGCGGTGAGATCGATGGCTCCAGCACTGGCGGCCTTGAGCTCAGTCTTCGGCAATAACTGCTCGTGTACGCGGTTCACGAAGATGCCACCGACCGGAAGGTCGAACTCATGCAATTCGTTGATGCCGTCGAGCGTTTCTTGTACGGGCATCTCTTCAAGCATCGTGACGAGATGGACGACGGTCTGCGGCGACCTGATGAGCCGCATGATGGATTCGGCTTGGCGGTTCACCGGGCCCACGCGCGCCAAGCTGGCGACTTCGCTGTTGACGTTGAGGAATCGTGCGATGCGCCCGGTCGGTGGTGCGTCCATGACAACCGCGTCGTAGACGAACTCGTCGGTCGCGTCCGTTGATCGATCGCCCGGCGACGTCCGCGTTGATTTGTGTGTTGTCCGTCGTCGCGTTGCTTCGTAGACCTTGCCGGTAAGTAGCACGTCGCGAACGCCCGGTGCGATGGTGGTTGCGAAGTCGATGGCGCCGAGCCTTCGCAGTGCACGGCCGGCGCGACCGAGGTGGTAGTACATCTCGAGGTATTCGAGCAGGGCTTCCTCGGGATCGATCGCGAGTGCATAGACGATGCCCCCGTCGTGCGCGACTGCCACGCGGCGTTCGGCGTACGGGAGCGGCGGACTGTCGAAGAGTCGCGCGAGGCCTTGGCGTCCTTCGCACTCGACGAGGAGGGTTCGCTTGCCCCCGGTTGCCAGGGCCAACGCGAGCGCAGCAGCGACGGTGGTTTTGCCGGTGCCGCCCTTGCCCGTGACGATGTGGAGGCGGACGCCGTCCCAGTCGCGATCGCGCCCGCTGTCGCCTCGCTGCACGTTCACCACCCGAGCGTAGCTAAGCTCGCGATCATGACTAAGTGGGAGTACGCGACTGTGCCATTGCTGGTGCACGCCACCAAGCAGATCCTCGACAACTGGGGCAGCGACGGGTGGGAGCTCGTGGCCATCGTGCCCGGGCCGAATTCCGAGCAGCTGGTGGCCTATATGAAGCGACCGGTCGAATGAGCACCCCAGACCTGACCACGCCCGAGGATCGGCTCAGCGCGATGGGGCTCACGTTGCCTGCGGTCGCCGCGCCACTCGCTGCGTATGTACCGGCGCTGCGGTCGGGAAACTACGTGTATACGTCGGGTCAGCTGCCGACGGTTGACGGCGAGCTCGTCGCGGTCGGCAAGGTGGGCACCGGTGCCGGTGCGTCCGTATCGCCGGAGGAAGCGAACGCGGCGGCCCGCATCTGCGCGCTGAACGCGCTGGCTGCGCTGCGGGGCGTCGTCGGGGAGTTGTCCTCGGTGGTGCGCATCGTCAAGGTGCTCGGCTTCGTCGCCAGCGCGCCCGACTTCACCGCCCAGGCCCAGGTCATCAATGGGGCGAGCGAGCTACTGCTCGAGGTGTTCGGCACTGCCGGCCCGGACGCCGCCCCGATCGGCGCGCATGCGCGCAGTGCGATCGGCGTCGCCGTCCTGCCTCGAGACGCCCCCGTCGAAGTCGAACTCATTGCCGAGGTCACCCCCGCGTAGGTCGAGCGGACTCTACCTATTCGAACAGGTGTTCGAGTAGGATGACTGGGTATGACGCCCGGCGGGCAGCCGACCATCCTGCACGCTGACCTCGACGCGTTCTATGCCTCGGTCGAGCAACTACTCGATCCGACCCTGCGAGGAATACCGATCGCCGTCGGCGGCGGAGTTGTGCTCGCGGCCTCTTACGAAGCGCGCGCGTTCGGCGTCACCGGTGGCATGTCGGGCCGGCGAGCTCGCCAACTGTGTCCGGCTCTGCGGTTTGTCGGCGGCCACTTCCACGAGTACCAGCGCCTGGGCGATGAGGTCATGGCGGTGTTCCGCGACTTCACGCCGCTCGTCGAACGGATCTCCATTGACGAGGCGTTCCTCGACGTCGCCGGCGCGATCACGTTGTTCGGCTCGCCGATCGGCATTGCGACGTCGATTCGGCGTCGGGTGAAGGACGAGATCGGCCTGCCCATCTCGATTGGCGTGGCTGGCACCAAGCACCTGGCGAAGATCGCGTCACAGGTCGCCAAGCCCGACGGGCTGGTCGTCGTCCCGATCGGGCAGGAGCGGGAGTTCCTCAACCCGCTTCCGGTCGGACTCATCTGGGGCGTCGGCGCCGTCACACGCACCCGCCTGGCCGGCGTCGGAGTACGCACGATCGGCGAGCTCGCCGAGACGCCGAACTCCTACCTGCGACATCTGCTCGGCAGCGCGGCGGGCGACAAGCTTTCGTCGCTGGCGACCAACGTCGATCCGCGTCGCATTCAAACGACTCGGTCCGCGCATTCCGTCGGCGCGCAAGCAGCACTTGGACGTCGAGTGGTGACGCCCGATCTCACCCGCACGACCCTCGGCTACCTCGCGGACCGGGTCGGCGGTCGGCTGCGAGCTGCTGGAGTGGCCGGTCGCACGATCACGGTTCGGGTGCGTTTCGCCGACCTGCGCGCAGTGACGCGATCGATCACCGTTCCGGCTGCACTGTCGGCGACGCTGACGTTGACGGAGGTCGCGACTGCGCTTGCCGACGTGGCTCTCGCAGATCACCCCCACGAACGCGAGATCACGCTGCTCGCCATCTCGGTGTCGCAGCTGGTCGATCAGGCGTCCCTGCAATTGGAGTTGCCGCTGGAGTTGCAAGATAGTGAGCGCCGGCCGGGCACGCGCACCGGTGCCGCGCGCTGGGTCGTCGACCGGTCGGTCGACTTGATCCGGTCGCGCTTCGGACGTGACGCCATCGGCTACGCAAGCGTGAAGTTCGCGGACGTCGGTCATGTGCCGGACGGATTCAGAGAACTCGCAGAGCACGCACCGGAGTGAGACTCTCGATGTATGAAGATCCGCATCAGGTGCGTGATGGCGACGGCGCTGGTCGTGCTCGGCGTGAGTGCATGCGGCCCCGACCACCACCAGGCCGTGAACTTCACCGGCGCCTGACTCACGCCGGACAAGGGTGAGATCAAAGGAATCCTGACCACGCTCGGCGGGCCCGGTTCGAGCCCCGAACCCGTACAGGGCTCGGTCGATGTCTCCACCGTCGGGGGCCACGACTACGGCACCGTCTCGCCCGGGCCCGCGTGGAACTTCGAACTGAAGCCGGGCGCGTACAGAGTGCAAGCGACCGTGAACAGAGTGGCGTGCGAGCCGGTGGTGGTGAAGGTCGTCAAAGGGACAGTCCAAGACATCGACATCGTCTGCCCGAACGAATAGTGCTAGCGACGCCACAGACTATTCAGGCTTCGGATGCCAGATGCCGAACCGGTTGCCCATCGGGTCGACGAGGTGGGCGAAGTAAAGCTGCCCGTTGTCGGTGAACGGAATCGCGATGGTGGCTCCCAGAGCGACGGCCTGATCGATCGACGCCTGCACGTCCTCGACGTGGACATAGAAGATCGCCCAGTTGGCGCCACCAATATCGGAGGAGTCCCAGAGACCGCCTTCGCCGCCTTGCACCATGGCGTACTTTGCTGGTCCCTCGGGTGGGCCGATCTCCCACGCGAACAGATCCGAGTAAAACGCGGTCGATGCCGCAGCATCGGGTGTACCGATCTCGAAGTAGTCGACTGTGTTCGCCATGCCAGCCTCCGTGCCGGTGTGAGAAGTCCGCTAACGCGAACCTGGCGGCAGCGTAGCTACCCCGACTGACAAAATGCCGCGTCTTGCGAGTGCGCACTACGACAACTGGTGGCGTATTTGGGCATCACGGCCCGCTCGCGAAATGCGATCATTTTTGCCGAGTTGAGGACGTTGTCCGCGCGGCCGCGAAGCACCCGATCGCCGGCTGTTCGGGACCGCGTGGGGGTGTGCGCGGATGCCGAATCTCGACTGTCGTTCGCGCCGGTGTGGGTTCAGCTATTTTGCCCAAGCAGCATCGACGAGGTGCGGATCGAGCGCGATCGCTGCACCGTCGGCCACCAGGTAGACCCGGTCGCATCGGCTGATCAACATCGCGCTCGCGTCGCCGGCGGGGTGAATGTTCGCGTCCAGACAGGCGTATTGGGGCAGTGCAACGTCGGCGCTGGTGCGCGCACCCGTCACTGGATCGACTGTCTTGAGGGCGCCGTTTGGGGGGCAGTCCACGACCACGGCGAACTGACCGGATGTCCCGAGCCAGCTCGCGCCATCGGGCACGCACTGCTCGCTGGGGTTGCCCGACCAGGTCGGGGCGGTGGGCGCTTGGGTCGCGTCGCTGGCAGTGTCGAGGGTTGATGGCTCGCCGCCGATACCGGCGCCAGTCTGGCTGCCCGCGATGTAGCTCAGTCTTCGTCCGTCCGGCGCGAAGGACAGGCTCATCATCTCGTTGACATCAACGTCGTCAACTGGCCACGACCGGGTCGGGCTCGCGTGTCCGGGCATCGCCATGATCCTGATCTCAGCAGGTGTCGCGCTTGGCTGGACTTGCATCAAAGCGATCGCAACGCGGGTGCCATCGGGGCTGACGGCAAGTCCGCTGATAGGTCCCGACTGCGGGAACGTCGGACCGAACGGGGTTACCGCACCCGACGTAGCGACGAATGCGAGCCGGGCCGCTGGTAGCGATTCGCCGTTGCCTGGCGCCGGCGCGTAGGACACCACCCACCCGCCGCGGGCAGATGCGATCAGCGACGGCCCCTGTGGCACGGTCGCGATCGACAATGTGTGCAGCACCACTGCCGACCCGAGGTCCTCGATGCGAAACCGGCCGCTGTCGTCGATCGCCAGCACCACCCCAGACGCCGATGTGCCGAATGAGTGCAGCCCGGACGGGGCGACTTCGTGCGCGGTACCGGAGGAGGCTGCTGTCACCGGATGCGACCCTGACGTGCAGCCCGCAACCAACATCGATAGGGCGACGGTGGCGCTGGCAAGCACGATCGCTGACTGCCTTGTTTGTCGCAACATCCGCATCGGATGGCTCAGCAGCTGAGCTCGGCGAGTGCAACATGATGAGCGGTCGTGTTGGTGCTGTCGTTTCCCGAGGCGAGCCACCAGAGCTGGTCGCCGATGGCGCGCGGACCGCCGTAGAAGACGGAGTCCTGGTTGGTGGTGTCGGGGGTTCGGACGTCACACCAGGTGGTCGCGCCCGGGCGTAACAGCATCCACGGGTCGGTGATGTCCTCGCTCATCGCGAGCAACGATCCGCCAGGTAGGCCGATGACGGCACCGTCGTAGCCGTCGCCAACTGGTCGGTTGGGCACTGGCGGAATTTCGATGTCGGCCCATGTTCGACCGCCATCGGTGGACCGTTCAACGGTGAACGTTGAGGAGCTGTCGACCAGAACCTCAGACCCGTCGGCCGCGGTGAGTAGCTGCGCCGGCCAACAAGCATCGAGGTTCTCATCGAGAGACGTGAGCGCCCAGTGATGGCCGCCGTCGGTCGAGGCAATGACCGGTTGGTATCCACCGTTCTTGGCACAGTTTCCTGGTTGGAACGAGCCGAAGGTGATGCATGGTCCGCTGGTGGGGCAGGTCAGGTTCGTTCCGCGCCAACTAACGCCTGCGTCGCTGCTTGTTTCCACCACCGGCGCCGGGTCGGTCGTCCCGCTAGGAGTGAAGAGCACTGTTACGGCGTCGCCTACATAACGGAACCCGCCGAAGCCGTCGGGTCTTACGCCTCGCGGAGTTGGCACCGGCGTCCAACTCTTCCCACCGTCGCGGGTGAGGAGTGCAACGTCGGCCTCCAGCGGTTCTTGATCGGGTGGCTGGACACCGAACCCAGCCACCACGGCTGGCGCACCGGCGATTCCGTTTCCGAGCAGTGCCAGCGTGTCGCAGGTCAGCTCTGTGTCGCTTTCGCCGGGTGACGGCGGGAATCCCATCGCCGTCAGCGCAGCTTGTGCCGCCTTACCCGTCGGGATCGTGGTCGTGCGGCCATCCACGTCGATTGCGATCGCGCCGCCTTTGCACCACGCAGTCGTGGAGGGCGTCGCTGGATTGGCGGTGATGGGTTGCGACCCGTCGATTGCCTGCGCACTCCAGCTGGCGCTGTTGATGCTCGCGAACGTTGGTGCGGCGGTGATAGTAAGTGCGCCGAGCCCGAAGTACGCCAGCGTCGCTTCCGCTTTACCGAGCGACTGGAACTGCACTGCGGGACCGGCCGCGGGCGCGGGTATTACTTGGAGCTGATAGGCGAAAGGCTGCCCGGCAGCACCAATCGAGGCTATCGGCGCAAACCCTGTGATCGTGATGTCGTCACCGGGCAAGGCGTGAGCAGGGGAAACAGTCAGTTGCGCGCACGAGTCGGCGGTGCGACACCAACTCGGCGCATCCGCCGCGGGGACGTCCAACCGAAAGTTTGTGGTCGCCTCCGCGCCGCCAAGACCACAGGCGTGGGCTTCCTGCAAGCATTGGACGCCGATCGAGTACGTGCCCGACACCAGTGGCACGACACGCGGCGGATACGCCGTCACCCACGGCGCTTGCGGTACGACCATCGTGGTGCGAAACGTAGTCGGCGACAGCCAGTCCAACGTTTCCCCAGTATCGGACAGGCCGCCAGGGCACCCGTCCCAACACAGCGACACACCGCCCGGCCGCGGCGATAGTGGGGTAGTGAGTGTGCCGGTGAGGGCCACCGTTGTACCGGGCGGCCCCGAGGCGGGGGAGGCGGTGAGCTGCAACCCTGGCGTCGTGGGACTTGCCGGCGCCACGTCGGTCGGCGGCGATAACACCTGTTCGAGCACGATGGCGTAGTTGCCGCCGGAGACCCCGCCAACCTGCAGGCACTGCGAAAACCGCCCTGTCACCGATTGCTGCAACGCCAAGCCCGACTGCGGGCAGCCGACCCCGGACCATTGCGGAAGCGCAACGGAATTCATGTCGACAGATGCCGGACCGGATCCGGTCATCGTCGGCGACCCGACTGGTGATTTGACGGCCGACGCGACGGGGGTGGGGGATGCAACGGTCGAGGGATTCGTGCTTGGCGAGGACGGCGGCTGCGAAGGCGCCGCGCTGCGCTGTGCGGCTGGCGGTGGTTGCGGGCTGCACGCGCTCAGCGCCAAACAGCTGACCATGAGCGGCACAAGTCCGAACCAAAGTAGTCTGCGACGCGCCACAGCGAGAGCTCCCCCGCGGGCTCCAACATCCATGCCATGAGGACGCTACAGGCCGACTGGCGGTTGGCCCAACGACCAAAATGGATCAATAGATGCGCACTACTCTGCCGCGTTGACGGTCGATGGTTGTGTCGGGCGGCCTACGTCAGAAGCGCGTTCACGTGAACGCGTTGCTCTTGCCGCGTTCACGCGCGTTCGGTCGTGCCGAGTAGCGGATGTATCCACGGCGGAGGCGAGTCATACTTTCGACTTGGTCGAACGTCGCGAGAACCCATGGCGCGCGCCAGCCGAGGCTCTCGTTCTGTCTTATGTCGCCGACCGGTGGCGCTTCGGGGTGTACAGCGCCGTTAGGCATTCTGGACGGCTCTTCGGACCTTCCCGCGGACGTTGATCCGGCAGCGGCCCAACGGCAGCCAATCGACTTGGTGGAGACGTCGACGGGGCTGACCTACTCCGCGGCGTGGCAGCAAGACAGGCCAGGCCGCGGATTGCGCCTTCAGTGCGATGGTTCGCCGACCGCCGTCGGTGGATCCCGTTACCGTGTCGCCATGCCGAGCGCCGAGTTGCAGGAGTTGGTTGTTGCGGATGCCGACGCGCTGCGCACGTGGTTGTTGGCACACCACGCCACGTCTGCTGGGGTGTGGCTCGCGCTCACAAAGAAGGGCGGCAGGCGTACGACGTTGACCTGGCAGCAGGCGGTCGACGAGGCGCTGTGCGTGGGCTGGATTGACGGGCAGGCGCGCAAGCGTGACGACGAAACGTCTCTGATCCGGTTCACCCCACGTGGGCCTCGCAGTTCGTGGTCTGAGCGCAACGTCGGTCACGTCGCGCGACTGGAGAGAGAGGGCCGGATGCTGCCCGCCGGCCGAGCGGCGGTTGAGGCGGCGAAGGCCGACGGGCGGTGGCAGGCTGCGTACGCACCGCAGTCAGCGGCCGAGATGCCTGCCGAACTGGTGGCTGCGATCGCCGCTAACCCGGCCGCTCAGGCGATGTTTGACGTGCTGACGAAGAGCAACCGGTATGCCCTCATTTACCGCCTTGGCTCGGTGAAGCGACCAGAGACGCGCGAGCGCAAGATCGGCGAGTTCGTCGCCATGCTCGCCCGCCACGAGACGATTCATTCGCAGACCGCGAGGCCCGCGCACCCGCTCCGATGATGTCTCGAGCATCGAGCGAACCGTCGGCAACTGCCGCCGAGCGGCTATGCGGGTGGCGGAGTTTGGATTCGCACAAGCTTGGTGAGCCCGACTAAGTCGGCGGGGTTGCGGGTCCACAGTGTCGCGTCGTGCGCGACGGCAGTTGCGGCAATGAGCAGGTCGGCCATTCGTGCCCGCGGCTTACGTCCGGCGGATACGACTGCTGCGGCCAGTCGCCCGTATTCGCGTGCCACGACTTCGTCGACCGGGAGCGCGTCGAAGGTGCGTTCGATGACGGCGAGGCGACGCAGCCGCTCTGCCCGCGTCGCATCGGAACGGGTCACCAGCACCCCGAAGTGCAACTCAGCTAATGACACCGCGCTGATGGCGACTTCACCCTCGACCGGTCCAGGATCAGGACCTAGCAGCACGCTGGTATCGAGCACGATCCTCATCGGGTAAACGGATCGGTCACGCTTTGGTCGACGCTGTCGCGATCAGTTCGCCAGTCAGGATCAGCCGGCCCGCGAAAGATCTCCCGTACGTCGGCTCCTTGCCTCCATCGGTGGCGGCGCACCGGGCCCAGTTCGGCGACTTCGCGCCCGCTGACGGTAATCGTCACGGTGGCACCCGCTTCGGCCTGTCGGACCAATTCACTGGCCTGCTGACGGAGCTCACGCAACCCAGTCGTCGTCATGGAGCCATGGTAGCGCATGTGCTACAGGGGGAGAACAACTCGAGTGCAGAAAGACAGGCCAGCCCGTTACCGTCTCGGTCATGACCGCGGATGCGTTCGTGCCAGTCGGATTCGATCCGCCGACGTCACTGGCCACTGACCAGTTCCACCTCGAACCGTTGGGACCGCAGCACAATCAGGCCGATCATGCCGCCTGGATGTCGAGCATCGAGCACATTCGCTCGACTCCCGGCTATCCCGACGGCAACTGGCCACCACTCACCGGCATGACGCTCGAGCGGAACCTTGCCGACCTTCGCCGGCACGCCGACGACTTCACCCGGGGCGTCGGTTTCACCTTCACCGTCCTCGACCCAGATGACAACGACGTGATCGGCTGCGTGTACCTGTATCCCTCAGCCTCCGAGAAGTGGGACGTCACAGTGCAGTCGTGGGTGCGGGCCGACAGATCGGCGCTCGACCGGCCACTCGCCGACGCCGTCGCAGGCTGGCTCGCCACCGACTGGCTATGGGTGCGTGTGGATCGCTGCGGTCGCTGAGTCGTGATCGCGGCGATCGGTCCGAGACATTGTTGTCACAAATGTCGATCTGCGAGTGGCGCAGTTCGTCGTCCAACTAGAAGGCCCAGCCGGGCTCGAGCTGACAGGACGAAGACATGGCGAAGTTTCTGGTCTTGATCTACGGCGACGAAGTGCGCTGGAACGCAATGTCCGCGGACGAGATGCGCGCCCACGACGCTGCCCACGTCGCGTTCAGCAAGGCTGCGGGCTCGAGAATCATCAATGGCGAGGAGCTGGAGTCGCCGTTGAAGGCGAGGACATTGCGCCGTCGCCACTCAGCTCGCACTGCCGCTGCGACTGACGGGCCGTTCGTCGAGACGAAGGAGATCCTCGGCGGTTACTACCTCCTTGAGGCAGAAAATCTCGACGAGGTCGAGGCGCTCGTCGCATTGCTGCCTGAGGTACAGGCTGACCACAGTGGAGTCGAGATCCGGCCAGTCGTCGACCACGGGTGATGCCCGACCACCGTTGACCGGTGGCCTGGTGCCTGAACGGTGTAAACGGATGCCGGCGCTGTGGCGTAGTAGGGGTGTGGTGCAACTGGAGTTCGCGGACTTCTACGTCGACAGCCGGGATGTTTGCCTGCGGGCAGTGCTGGCTAGCGTCGTAGATCGCAGCCTTGCCGAGGAGTTGGTGGCCGAGGCGTTCACCCGCGCGTTGATGTCGTGGCCGAAGGTGAGTCAACACCCGGCGCCGCGCGCGTGGGTCGTGCGCACGGCACTCAACACACGGGTGTCCTGGTGGCGCAAACGTCGCAAAGAGGTGCCGCTGGGCATCACCGCCTGCATGACCGCCGTTGCCGAACCGGTGATGGAGGTTGATCCCGGCCTGCTGCGGGTGTTGCGTCAACTGCCTCGTCGGCAGCGAGAAGTCATTGCGGTGCGGGTGTTCCTCGATCTCGATACTCGGGGCACCGCCGAACTCTTGGGGATCTCCGAGGGAACCGTCAAAGCGCACCTTTCGCGCGCCGTCGCGACTCTGCGCGTTCAACTCATCAACCACCAGTAGGCGGAGGTCTTGCCATGACCGAGTACAACTCCGAGTCAGCATCGGTGCTGACCGCAGTACGCGATGGATTCGCACCTGTCACCATGCACACCTCGCTCGACACGGTTGTCGTTCAGGCGGGCGCCCGTCGGCGTCGCCGCCGCGCGATGACCGTCACGGCCGTGACCGCGACCGCGACCGCTCTGGCGGTCGGAGCAGTTGGCTACGGCCAAGGATCGACGCGCTCTGCGAAGTCAGCCACGCCTTCGACTGCTGCACAACCCGTGCACATCGTCACCGCGGCGTACACGGTCGATAGCCGACCGAACGGCTCGGTCACGGTGACGTGGACGAAGCAGGGTTATTTCCAAGACCCGTCCGGTCTGCAAGCGGCACTGCAGACGGCCGGCTTCCCCGTGTTGGTGAAGGTCGGTGAATTTTGCAAGGGACCGAGCGACGACGGCTACCTCGATCCGAGTGGTGTGGGCCGTGGCGTTGACCAAGTCATGCAGGCCAGTACCGACAGCAATGGTCAGGTCGTTTTTACCTTTAACCGGTCTGCGCTGCCCGCGGGTAACGAGTTGTTCATTGGCTATCTCTCGCCCGCACAACTGGCCATTACTCGCGGAGCTCCCGGATCCGTCGAACGGCTAGTCCCCACCAACACGACGCTGACCTGCACGACCACGGCACCACCGGCCCACTCCTGACGCCGAAGTCTCACTCGCAAGTGGTCAAGGCACCGGTGAGCAAAGCGGGGCCCAGCACCGCCCATGCGTCGCCGTAGTAGGTCGGGTTCTGGGCGGCCTGGGTTTGTGCGCGGTCCAGAAGCCCGGTGGCGGCGGCGCGGTCTCCGGCAGCTTGCGCTGACGCCGCGGCAGCGATCGGTGGTAGTGGATTTTGATTCGGATTCGTCACTGCTCCGTCGAGAGTGAGCGCGATGGCCGTGGCGCGGTCGCCAACCGATAGGACGGTCCACCACGCAGCCGCCAGTTTGGTGGCGTCTGCCGTGCAACTGGTTGCCAGCCAGATAGGAACGCGTTGCGCGTCGAGACCGTACTGGACCGGCGCCGATCCGCCGGGCGCGGCGATCGCGGTGAGGGCACCTCC
>Ga0208357_1000781_pt1 | contig 24512 bp, 14 predicted proteins | sample NGESurdeep092012_6_FD_184487 | JGI IMG/M metagenome (GOLD analysis project Ga0208357, IMG submission 184487) | Arctic peat soil microbial communities from Barrow, Alaska - NGEE Surface sample F52-2 deep-092012 (SPAdes) | ecosystem: Environmental > Terrestrial > Soil > Wetlands > Peat ...
AGGTCTGGGGTCGGACGGCCTTGAACATCTGCGCAAGTTTGTGGAGCAGGGAGGCCTGCTGATTACGTGCGAAGATACGGCACAGTTTGCGATCGACACTGGCCTTGCGCCCGGCGTGTCGGTGGTGAAGGGAGATGCGCGCGTGGTGGGAAGTGTTCTGAACACGGTGATCGTGGCGCCGAACGATCCGGTTGCCTGGGGCCTGGGAACGGCCGTCCCGGTGATGAGCGCGAATGGCATGGCGTTCGACATCAGCAACACGGAGGGACGCAGCGGATACCGGCGCTCGCTGATGGATCCGTACTCGCAGCGGCCTACGGGTCGCGGCACGGTGGAGGATAGCGATGTGGTGCAGGGTCGCAAGAATGTTGCTCCCGAGCCACTGCCGAAGCCAAAGCCCTGGGAGGCCATGCCGTTGAACGAGGAGCAGATGCGCAATAATCCGTCGGTGATCCCGGTGGCGTTGCGGCCGGAGGTGATTCTGCGGTTCACGGATGCGAAGGGGATGCTGCTGTCGGGCCTGCTGGATAAGGCGAGCTCGATTGCGGAACGCGCGATTGTGGTGGATGCGCACCTGGGCGACGGCAACGTGCTGCTGTTCGCGAATAATCCGGTGTATCGCGGAGAGACCGTGGGGAGCTATCCGCTGGTGTTCAACGCGATCCTGAACTTCCAGCATCTGGTGCCGGCAGAGAAGTCGGCAGCTACGGCTAAGTAATTAGCTGAGTGTAAGTTGTGGGTGCGAGGAGAGGTGCCGTGCGGGTCTCTCCCGCATGCGCCCGGAGAGTAATTTCGTAGGTCGCGATGACTACTTCGTGGAGGTTTCGTGCGAGTGGAGCGTTCGGCAATTGACATGCTGCTGTGTGTATCGCCCAACTGCGGTCTCGATATCTTGCAATTCCGTTCACCTTGCTGTAGAAAAGTAGGCATCCATAAAGTTCGAAGTCTGCTTTCGGTTGCTATCTGGAAGGCAGGCTGAATCATACTGAGTTTATCCGAGCCCCTAGTAGGCCGAGTCAAGCTGTTATCCCTTTGGAGGAAACTTTTGATGAGACGCATTGGTGTATTCGCCCTCTTGTTTTTGTTCTCCCTTTGCACGGCAACAGGTTTTGCACAGAACGCCACGACGTCGTTGCGCGGAGTCGTCAAGGATCCGAGCGGCGCGGTAGTGCCGGGTGCGACGATCACGCTGAATGCGCCGGCAACGGGGCAGAAGATCGTCACTACTTCGAAAGGCGATGGTGAATACCAGCTGCAGCAGATTCCTCCAGCGAAGTACACGGTTGTGGTCACGGCACCTGGGTTTGGCAGCCAGTCGAAGTCGGCGGAACTGCTGGTAAATGAGCCGGCGACGATCAACTTTGCGCTTTCGGTGATGGGCTCGAACGAGGTGGTGGACGTCACGGAAGCAGCGCAGACATTGAATACTACGGATGCGTCTTTGGGCGGAGCGACGGACAATGCGACCATTCAGGCGTTGCCGAGTGAAGAGCGCAACGTTCCGGATCTGCTCTCCCTGCAGCCGGGCGTGTTGTTCCTGCCGCAGGATCAAACGAGCCGGACGGGCTCGGTCAACGGTGGCCGCTCCGATCAGGGCAACATCACGATCGACGGTGTGGACGACAATGACCAGGTAAATGGCTATGCCTTTACGGGTGTGCTTCGCGAGACGCAGGACTCGGTGGAAGAGTTCCGGGTGACGACGAGCAATGCCGACGCGGATGCAGGCCGTTCCTCGGGTGCGCAGGTTTCGCTGGTCACCAAGTCGGGTACGAACAAGTTTCATGGCGCTGCGTACGAGTATTATCGCGGAACCAACACGGTCTCGAATCAGTACTTCAACAAGCAGGCGCAGTTGGAGAGTGGACTGGCTAACCGCCCTCCGAAGCTGATCCGCCATATCTTCGGTGCGGATGTAGGTGGCCCGATCTTCAAGAACAAGCTGTTCTTCTTCGCGAACTACGAAGCAAGGCGTCAGTCTGAGAGCCAGACTGTATCGGAAACGACACCGTTTGCTTCGTATCAGCAGGGAATGATTCAGTATCAGTCAAATGGTGCCACGGTCGGTCTTACGCCAGGGCAATTTACGCAGCTCGATAAGAATAATGGTTGCAATGTCTGCAATACGGCAGCATATCCAAATGGTCCGGGAGCCAACCCCAACGCGCTGGCCTACTTGAATTCCGTGCCGGCAGCGAACGGCAACCTGTTAGGCGATGGTTTGAACTCGGGTTCGTACACGTTCGTGTCGCCGCTGCCGCAGAGTGCGAATACGTCGATCGTGCGTATAGACTACACGCCGTCCGATAAGCACCGCATCTTCGTTCGTGGCAACCTGCAGAAGGATGTGGTTCCCGGGACGGAGCAGTTCCCGGGGCAGCCGGCGTCTTCCTCGACGATCTCCAATAATAAGGGGATTACGGCTGGCGATACGTGGACCATCAACCAGAACATGGTGAATGATATCCGTTACGGATATACCCGTCAGGGTTCGGGGGTATCCGGTGTGGGCTCGGGAGACTATGTGGACTTCCGATTCCTCGACCACGCGACAGCAGAGACGCGGAGTACCATCTCGAGCGTTCCGGTCAATAACGTCATTGACAACTTCAGTCTCACCAAGGGCAAGCACAACATCGAATTCGGAGTGAACTGGCGTCTCATTCACCAGAATCGTTCCTCGGATGAAAATTCCTACAACAGCGCTTCGACGAACCCATACTGGTTGAAGGGGAATCCACCCGATCCATCGACCCTGGGAGGCGGAGTTCCAGCGGACGACGCCGGCTTCTCGAACTCCTATGAGATTGCCTATGCAAATCTAGTGGGCACGGTTCCCTCTGTGACGAACGTCTATAACTACGAGGTGAGCAGCGCGACTTCAGGAACGCTGCTGGCTGATGGCGCGCCCATCTCCCGTCACTTCAGTGCAAATGAGTATGAGACGTTCCTGCAGGATTCATGGCGTATCCTGCCGAATCTGACGGTCACAGCAGGCGTGCGTTACACGTATCTCCAGACGCCTTGGGAGACCAAGGGGCAGGAAGTGAAGCCGACGATCGATACGCATACCTGGTTTCTGCAACGTGAAACGGCGGCTCTTCAAGGGCAGGTGTATGAGCCGGACCTTAGCTTCGCACCTGCGGGCAAGTTTTACGGCAAGCCTGGGTTCTACGCTGCGAAGAAGAACAATTTTGCTCCTCGTCTGTCAGTCGCCTGGGCGCCGGACTCGAAGACGTCGATTCGCGCCGGTGCCGGTATTTACTACGATCACTTCGGTGAGGGCCTGGTCAATATCTTCGATGAGGAGGGTGAGTTCGGGCTTTCGACAGCGGCAACCAGCGGCGCCGGTCTCCTCACGCTCGCCACTTCCCCTCGCTTCACGGACAGGCATACATTGCCTTTCAGCAATGGTGCTGGAGCCCCCTCGGCTACCTACCCGTTCACTCCTTCCGATGACCCCTTTGGTTCTGGGTTTGCGATCACCTGGGGTCTGGACAGCCAGATCAAGACGCCCTATACCGAGGCGTTCGATCTCTCGCTGCAGCATCAACTGCCAGCAGGATTCACGATCGAGATCGCGTATGTAGGAAGGCAGGGAAATCATCTGCTGCAGAGTCTGGATCTTGCGGAGCCGGTCGATTACACGGATCCGCAGGGCGGCGGAGACTACTATTCCGCCGGTGCTGCTTTGTCCAAGCAGGTTGACATCCACGGGGGAGATAGTTCGGCGACCGTACAGGCTATTCCCTACTTCGAAAATGTGTTCCCCTTCATGGCGAACATAGATTACCCGGGTGAATCGGCTACCCAGGCTATCTATACCAATGAGTGGGCGCCTTACCGCGAACAGTCTGGCGCAACGACTGCGATAGCGGACATCGACATATTCTGCAATTACGGCTGCCCGGATGGATATCAGTCGAAGTTCTGGCAGAACCAATTCTCTTCTCTCTACGCTCTCTCCGGCATTGGCAAGAGCTACTACAACGCGGCACAGTGGACGCTTCGGCATCCAATGAGCCATGGGCTGCAGATGGATGTCAGCTATACGTTCTCCAAGTCGATTGATTGGGGCTCGGAGGCGGAACGTAATACGGAGTTCACCGGACAGCTTGCGAACAGCAATATCATCAACACCTGGAAGCCGTACCTGAACAAGGGCGTTTCGGACTTCGATACTGCGAATCTGATCACGGTCGACTGGGTTTACGAGCTACCCATCGGGAGGGGCAAGGCATTCCTCGGGGCCGCGAACGGCTTCGTCAATGCTCTTCTTGGCGGTTGGCAGTCGTCTGGCATCTTCCGCGAGACCAGCGGCCTGCCGTTCTCGCTGAATGAGCCGGGCTGGAGCACGAACTGGCAGCAGGAGGGCTATGGTGTCGTGACGGGTACCAACGTTCACGCGAAGAAGTACTTTGACTCTACCCGTACACCCCACTATCTCGACGCTAATGCGATCCATAATGGCATCAGCTTCGGAAACCCGATTCGCATTCCTTACCCAGGTGAGACTGGCCAGCGTAACAACTTCCGTGGTGATGGCTACCTGGATCTCGACTCCGGTCTGACGAAGTCCTGGGCGTTTGGGCGTTACGGAGCTCTGAAGTTTGCGTGGGAGGTCTACAACGTCACGAACACCAACCGATTCGATCCGTACTCGATTGTATCGGGTCTGACGAGCGGCAGCCTGGGAACGGCTGGCGCACTTATCGGCGGCAACGGTGCACCTCGTCGGATGCAGTTTGCCCTGCGCTATGGCTTCTAACGTGCAACGTAGAGACTGAACAATCCGATCGGCGGAGGGCGCTTAGAAACATGGCTCCCTCCGCCGATTTTTTCTTAAGCAGGTACACTGTCTGGAATCGATATGACCATGAGATTTGTTTCTACACGCACGCTTCTGCACTTCGCCCTGGTTGGCGCTACGTTCACTGCCTGCTTGCACAGCGTCGAGGCGCAACAGAGTAAGCCGCCGATATCGCTGGATGAGTTTATGAATGCGACCGCGATCGACGGTGCTCGGATCTCGCCGGATGGATCGGCGGTGGTGATTGCGACCGATGCCTCAGACTGGCAGCACAACCGATTCAAGCACGACCTGTGGCTTTGGACGAAGCAGAGTGGGGCAGTGGGAGAGCTGACGAACTCCGGGCATGACTCGTCGCCACGCTGGTCTCCGGATGGACGGACGATTGCGTTTGTATCGGACCGCGCGTTGCCAGAGGATTTGGCCAATGGCGATAGCGATGCTGCGGCGGACGCTAGCAAGGACGGGACCAGCCGGATATGGCTGATCTCCGCGCACGGCGGAGAGGCGGTGCCGCTGTATCGCGAGAAGCTCGACGTACATGCGTTTGCGTGGTCGAGCGATGGTGCGAGCGTGGTGTTTTCGGTGACCGAGCCGCTATCGAAAGACGCAGAGGATGCGCACAAGGCGGAGTGGAAGGATGTGATCCGCTGGCGCGAGCAGGAGCGCGGCGATGTGCTGCTGTCGATGCCTGTAGCGGCGGCGATTGAGGCGAGCACGAAGACCCCTGAGTCGCATCAGGAGCCCAAGCCGGCAGCGGATAAGGTGGAGTATCCGGTGGGTGCTGTGGTGGTGACGAAGAGCGCACTTGAGATTGCGGAGATTGTGCCGTCGCCGAACGGCGAGTCGATTGCGTTTGAGACGGGGCCAGTGTCGCACCGGCTGGAGAATCCGGCGGAGAGTGAAGTGTTTGTCGTTGCCACGAAGGGCGGCAATGCGCGGCAGGTGACGCATAACCAGGCGCTTGAAAGCGACCTGCACTGGACGCCTTCGGGGAAGAGCATCGACTTATTGGTGCATGCGTCTGGCGGGTCAATCGACGGGGCGTACAGGGATGTGCAGGGGCGACTGTATTCGCTGGACATGGCGACAGGGAATGCAACGCGGCTGGGCTCGGAGTTTGATGGCTCGTGGGAGAACCTGGTGGTCACAGCAGAGGGTACGTTGCTGGCGACCGGCCTGAAGGGAATGGATCAGCACGTGTATCGCGTGGAGGGAGAGAAGGCGGTTGGGGTTGCGACGCTGCCGGGGAACTACGCGCATCTGGATGCGGCGAGCCACGGCGGATTGATCTTTACGCACTCGACGATTACGGAGCCGACGCAGGTGTATGTTGCGGCGGAAGTTTCTGCGATGAATGAGGCGAAGGCGGTGACGGCGTTCAATCCGGTGTTTGCAGAGCGCGCGCAGGTGGAGTGGAAGCCGTACAGCTGGAAGTCGACGGATGGGACCGAGGTTGAAGGAGTTCTGATATATCCTCCGGGCAAGATGGGAGAGAAACATCTGCGGATGTTCACGCTGATTCATGGGGGGCCTGAGGACGCCGACGGGGATCACTTTGGTGCCGACTGGTACGACTGGGCGACCTACGCGGCGAGCAACGGATGGCTGGTGTTTCGTCCGAATTATCGCGGGTCGACGGGGTATGGGGATCAGTTCATGCTTGCGATTATGCCGCACCTGGTGTCGGCACCGGGGCGGGATATTCTTTCGGGAGTGGACTCGCTGGTGAAGGATGGAACCGCCGATCCGGACCACCTGACCATCGGCGGATACAGCTATGGCGGCTACATGACGAACTGGCTGATCACGCAGACAACTTGCTTCAAAGCTGCGGTGACGGGAGCGGGTGCGGTGGAGCACGCAGCCAACTGGGGCAACGATGATCTGACGTTTGATGATGCGTGGTATCTCTCGGGTACACCGTGGGAGAAGCCGGAGCTTTACCAGAGCGAGGCTGCGCTGTTCCAGATGAACAAGGTTACGACGCCAACGCACATTGTCGGAGGCAATGCGGATAATCGCGTCAGCTACTTCGAGCAGGTGCTGCTGGAGCGTGCGCTCGAGAAGCTGAATGTGCCGCACACGCTGCTGGTATTTCCGGGGGAGAATCATCCGCTGGATAAGAATCCGTGGCATGGGTATATCAAGGTTCGCGAAGAGTTGAAGTGGCTGGATAAGTACGGGATGCAGTAGCGAGCTGACACTCCTCCGCTGAAAGCGATGCATGGATGGCGGCTGGAGACTCGTGACCGGGAGTGACCGATCCAGTGGGTTGGGAGTGGAGGAGTTCAAGCGCCGACGCTGGGCGGAAGCCTGTTCTTCGGGAACTCGCTGCGTTATGCTTAGACGCAATGCGTACTGCTGCCATCGTGCTTTTACTTTCGTCCTCCTTCGTACTTGCTCAACAGTCGGAGCCCGGTCAACTCTTCAACAGTGCAGTCGCGGCGCAACAACACGGCGACTACTCGACCGCGATCCAGGACTACCAGAAGTTTCTGAAGCTTCAGCCAAACATGGCGGAAGCTCGAGCGAATCTGGGTGCGGCCCTGGCGCATGAAGGAAGGTTCGACGAAGCGATTGTGGAGTATCGACGGGCGCTGTCGTCGGTACCTGGTAATAAAGAAATCCAGATGAACATGGGGCTCGCCTATTACAAGAAGGGCGATCTGGCGCATGCGGGCGGCGTGTTCGACGAGGTTCACAAGGCCATGCCCGAGGATGTTCAGGTTGCCATTCTTCTGGGCGATTGCGAGGTGCGACTTGACCACGCAGCGGCGGCCGCGGCCATGCTCACTCCGATGGAAGGGGCGAATGCAGCGAACCCGGATTTCGAGTATGTACTGGGTACTGCGTTGATCCAGTCGGGAGACCGGCGCGAGGGAGTGAAACGGCTGGAAAAGGTTGCCGAGTCGACTCGAAACGCGGACGCGTATTTGCTGGCCGGTTCGACCCTTATTGACTTGAACGACGCTACACACGCCAAGACAGATCTGGAGGAAGCTCTCAGGCTGAACCCGAATCTTCCTCACGTCTATACCTTGAATGGGATGGCTCTGGATCTGGTGGGAGACGCCACCGCAGCCGTGCCGGATTTTCGCGAGGCACTACGTCGCGACCCGGATGACTTTAACGCCAATATGTACCTCGGAGGCATCCTCCTGAAGCAGCGCCAGATGGAGGAGGCAAAGACGTACCTCGACCGGGCGGTCCAATTGAATCCGGCGTCACCGACTGCGCGGTATGAGATGGCGTTGTGGAACAACACGTCCGGGAAATACGAGGAAGCCGCGAAGGACCTGGAAGAAGTCGTGAAAGTCAATCCGGACTGGCTGCAGCCGCACATTGAGTTGGCGAATGTGTACTATCGCCTGCACCGGCCTGCTGATGGAGCGAAGGAACGTGCGATCGTCGCCAAGTTCAACGCGGCTCAACAGAGCGAGGGGCCTCCGAAGCCCTAGTTCGGATAGGGCTCGTTGGGCCTGACGATCCGTATCTGGTGGTCGGTGAAGACGAAATGGCCTCCGGGGAAAGGCACCTTCGGCATGTGGCAACTGGTGCAGTTCGATTTGGCTACGGGGCAGGTTTTGGCGGGCGGAGAGGTGGGTGCTGCTGCCTCCAGCGCTGGGGAGTGGCAGGCGAGACATTTGCTGTCGTAGTAGGTGACATCGCGCACAACTTTCTCATGCGGATCGTGACAGGCGATGCAGCTGATACGCGGGTCGGCTCCGTTGAAGCATTTGCTGTTCGCGAGGCGGTAGGGCTGGAAACGGACGTTCGATGGACCCTTCCAACCGGCCCTCACGACGAGTTCCCAGCTGCGGTGGCAGCGGCCACAGAAGTTCGAGATGTCCTCTGACGAAAGGTCCGCGAGCGAGGGAGGATCGTTGCTGTGGTCTCCCTTGATTTCACTCTTCAGATGCTCCATGGCGCCGGTGTGGCAGTGTTCGCAGGTGAGACCGGGTTTGAGGGTGGCGAGGTCCAGCTTGTGGTCGACGATGGCGTTGGTGGAGTGACAGCCGAAACACGTCTTGGCATCTTCCTCCGAGAGAGGGCGACCGATCGCGTCTTCAATCGTTTTGGGCGCCAGGGTGTCATCCCCCACGGTGAGGTACAGGCCGTTCAGCGTCGGGTAATAGCTGACCAGGCTCTCGTACATCTGGCCGTTGTGCTCGACGACCCAGGTCTGGGCCTGGGCTCCCATCGCCCACAGGATCGGGAGAGACAGGGTGTGGGTGCCATCGGTCACGCTGTACTGGCTCTGTCCATTCCGCGTGACGACCTCGTAGGTGTAGGCACCGCGCTGGTAAGTCATCTTCGGATGCGCGACCAGGTCTGGATTGTCCCCGGGGAGTTGCATCGCGCGACCCATCTGCGTGCCGGGCTGAGTGGATGCCTGGGAGCGGTGACAGCTGGCACAGGTGACAGGCCCTTTGCCGGGTAGCGGAGGAGTGCTTCTGGATTGCGCGGCTGCGGATTGGGCGAATGCGGCTGCGCAGCACAGCAGGAAGAAGAATAATGCTTTACATCGTTGCATTTGGAGCCGCCCCTTGACCTGAAAGTGCCAGGCACTCAAGGCGTTCCCGCCTTGCATCTTCCGCTCGACCGAGCTTGGAGTACGCCTTGGCCAGCGCCAGATGTGCCTCCAGGTTCTGCGGGTCCGAGGCGAGCATCGCGAGCAAATGCGGCAAACCGCCGGTTACATCGCCCGTTTCTACCATCGCCCTTCCCAGCACCAACTGTCCCATCGGAAGGGAAGGATCTTCCTGCACAGCCTTTTGGGCGTTGGGAAGATCGGCAACATACTCTCCGCGCATTCCATAAGCCCACGCCAGCATGGCATGGGTGATCGCACTGGTCGGCGAGACGGTGAGTTCCTCTTGAAACTGCGCGATGGACTGATCCGGATCGGTGGTGAAGAGAAGATATCCGTACAGGTAATGAAGATTGGGGGTCGTCGGAAAGCGGTCGAAGACTGCGAGAAAGGAGCGATGCGCTCCGGGCAGATCGCCGCTCATGACCTGGCTGGCTGGCCGGCCCACCAGCAAAAGCATCTCCGCTTGCGAGGGATCAATCTCCTGCGGAAAGATCGGCATGCGCAGACCAGCCAGGCCGATGCCGGTGATCACGTCGTCATTCACGGAGCCATGTTTCACCATCAGGGTGTATTGGCCGAGTGCCTCTTCGAATCTGCCTGCCTTCGTCAGCAAAAGCGCCTCATGGTAGAGGAGAATCCCTGCATTTTTGGGCTGGTTCGCTGCACCCAAGGAGATACCCTGCTGAAGGTCCTGAAGCGATTCCGGATATTTGCCTTCTTCGAACTCGCAAAGGCCACGCAGGGCAAGTGCGGGACCGGCATGGGGGGTCAGATCAATGTAGTGAGTCAGGGCGCCTGCGGCTGGCGCGTACGCGTTGGTCCCGTACTGCAGGGATCCGAGATACCACCAGCCATCGGGCCATTGGGGGTTGAGCTGGACTGCCTGCTGATACAGGTCGATCGCTCGAGGGAGGTCGCCCTGGGCGCGAGCCGCGGAGGCAGCCGCAGATACGTCGTCAAAGGTGGGGGGGGTGTCTTGCGCGATGGCCAGCGCTGGCTCCAGGAGCAGCATCGTCAGGAGCAGGATCGTCAGGATCGGGGGGAAGCCTTTCCGCCGGACCCGTCTTGTGGGCGTGTGCCGGCGTCTGGCTGGGTGCATCGCGGACCCGGTCGTCTCGGCAATGCGGAATTCGGTGAGAAAGCGGGAATCGGGGGTTGTCATCGATATCAAAAGGGAAAACGCCTGTTCAGAAACGAATATATCGATTCAGTGGGAGTATATCGAATCGGAGATAGGTTCGGGAACGCGAGCGCCAGTTGCGGAACCACATCGCCCCGGGAGCAGGAAGAATGGGAACGAATCGTGGCCGTCGATCCAGATCGGCTATCTGGGCAGAATTTCGCTGGAGCTCTTTCCTCCCGACCGGTGTCGGCGAGTGGACGCGGTCGGGGCTGGGGTTTGGCGGCTCCGGTCCAGCAGCGTCATAGCCACCCAGAATATGGCAATTGGGGAGATAAAAAGCTATTTAGTACAGGGAGAAACTTTTATCTTGACATCTGTAGTCAGCCGATAGTATTTGTTATCCCCAGCTAAGGAACCTTGTTTAACTTCTCTATCAGCGATCTGCCGATCCGAAAATGGTATCGATATCAGAGAGCGGGAGCCAGTAAAATCAGGTTCGTAGATTGGTAAGGACCGTTTTTATGTAGTGTTTCTAGTGGGTTACATGGAGTCACGATGGGCGGATGATCGTCGCCACGGCCTAAATCGATTCATTGAATCAGTGCGCTATGAAATCAATAAAGCGCAACTTTTGTTTCACCTTTGGAAGGGGGCAGTACACATGCAAAAGACTCGCAATTCGGCACGATTTAATATGCCGGCCAAGTTCAACTTATTTATCTTCCCAGTGGCGCTTCTGGCGCTTCTGGCGTTCATGGTTCCGCAGGGGATGGCCCAGCAAATTACGGGCACTCTGAGTGGTACCGTGGCTGACCGGTCGGGTGCCATTATTCCCGGGGCCCAGGTGGTACTTAAGAACGAGGCCAGCGGTGACGTTCGCAGCGTCAAGGCTGACGGCTCAGGCCGCTTCGTGATCACGGCCATCCAGCCCGCAAGCTACTCCATCAATATCACCGCCGCTGGGTTTACCCCCTGGCAGGAAAACGACATCGTGATGAATCAGGGCGATGCTCGCACCATTCCCAATATCCAGCTTCAGGTTGGAAATGTTTCAAGCCAGGTCGAGGTGATTGCTGGCGGCGCTGCAGTGGTGCCGACCGATACCGCCGAAATCAGCACGTCACTGAATGAGAAGATGATTGACAGCTTCCCACTCCAGGGCCGTGACGCTGGCGAATTGATGAAAATCATGCCTGGCATGGCGCTCAATAATGGCGGCGGTCAGGGTTCGAGCTTTAACGACAGAATCGTCGGTTCTAATAATGGTCCGGTTGGCGCCTACTCCTCCAACGGCACGCAGCCAAACGGCACGATGGCCTACATGCTCGATGGTGCAAACCTCGTCGATCCGGGCAACTTTGGTACGCAGATCGCCAATATCAATCAGGACATGGTCGGCAGCATCAAATTTCTGATGTCTGACTACGGCGCAGAATATGCAAAGGGCCCGTCCATCTTCCAGGCCTTCAGTAAGAGCGGTGGTCAGCAGTTTCACGGCGAGGCCTATCTTTATACGCATAATTCGGCGTTGAATGCTATCGATGCCTACACCAAGAGCCAGGGCGGCACCAACGCGGCCCAGAGCTACTACTACATGGGCGGCAACGTCGGCGGCCCAGTTCTGCTTCCATTTATCAAGTGGAACCACGACCGGAAGAAGTTGTTCTTCTGGGGTGGTTATGAGTACATGAAGCAGCAGCCTGCAGGCTCAATCATCAACTACAACGTGCCGAATGCCGCACAACTCTCCGGAGACTTCAGCAACACGGGAGTCGATCCTTTAGCGGTCAAACAGTGGCCGAAGTTCTACGATACCCTGGCAACGAGCCAGTTGCCTGCCGGGGGCACGCCAACCTCATTTCCTATTGAAGACATGGATCCCAACATCCCGGGAATTCTGAAGCTCTATCCCGCAACGAATGAGACGCCAACGGCTGCCAACGGCTACAGCAACTATCGGTATGCAAACACGTCGCCTCAAAACCGCTGGGAAGCAACCGGCAAGCTTGACTATGCGATCAGCGATAACACCAAGCTGACCGGTTCTTATACGTACCAGAAAGAGGCGGATCTCGCTCCAATCTCTATCTGGTGGGCGACGCCAAATACGCTCCCATATCCGAGTCCAGGTGCCTCGAAGACGGTGACCTATGTCATCCTGACCAACCTGACTCACGTGTTCAATCCCACCACCACGAACGAGGTGGTCTTCACGTGGTCGCACTTCGTGAACCCCTATGCGCTCGCCAATCCCAAAGCAGTCGATCGTACTGCAAATGGATTCAATGTCCCGGGACTTTTCGGGAACACAACATCACAGATCCCGAACTTCGAACCTGATTATTGCTGCAGTGAGCAACTGGCGAGTCTCAACTACTACCCGATGTCCACCGGTTCGTTTGGTGGCATCAAGCAAGTCCCTGCCTTCTATGACAATTTCACGAAGGTGCTTGGCAATCACACACTCAAGGTTGGCTTCTATTGGGACGATAGCCGCAACAGCCAGAACAACAACGCTCCAGACAACGGCACCTACGCCTTCCAAACCTACGGCCAGAATTCGACTACGAACCTCGTCGCCGATATGATGCTGGGCCGGGTCAATCAATACTCACAGCAAAACGTGGACATACCGTCGAACACGCAATTTCACCAAGTGTCGGGTTATGCACAGGACTCCTGGCGAGTGAAGCCTCGGTTTACCGCGAATATTGGTTTACGACTCGACCACATTGGCCAGTGGTACGCAATTGGCTCTAACCCTGGTTTCCAGGTATTCAATCTAGCCAAATATAACGCCAATCCCACGGCCACAAATCCCGGCTTGCTCTGGCACGCGATCGACACAAGCGTTCCTCTGTCGGGTTTCGTAACACCTACGTTCTACTATGCGCCACGCGTCGGATTGGCTTACGACCTCTTCGGAACGGGCAAGACAGTACTACGCGGAGGCTTCGCGGTGTACCGCTACCAGGCGACGAGCGAAACAGCGAGTGCCGAAAACGGGCCTCTCGGATCGTTCGGATATGGCACCACAACTCCCTTCAACGGATATACGAATGTCACCACGTTCACCCCTCCCGCGAGTGTTGAGCAGAACGGCAGCAATGTCTACGCAATGCAGCAGGGTGATGCACGTGCGCCATGGACGGCCGACTATAACTTTACCGTCTCTCAGGCACTGCCTTGGCGGTCGGTGTTTGAGGCGTCGTATGTCGGCAACCATAGTGCTGAAGAATACCTGGATGGATCGAACAGCAATATTGGCAACCTGAATAACAATGCTGTTGGCGCCTTCTTCAATCCGGATCCAATTCTGGGCAAGCTTGTGTCGCCATCATCTCCTTGCGAAACGGGCACCATCGATGGCAACCAGCCGCTGTCCTGCGTAGGTCAGACAACTCCGACGTTCAAGTCTCAGGATTACCGGCCTCTCCAGAGCTACCAGAATGTGATGCTGCTTTCGCACGCTGCCTACTCGTACTACAACTCGTTGCAGGTGACGTTCACGAAGCAGAGTGGCCCGTTCACCTTCCTCGCTAACTACACGTTCTCGAAGGTGCTCGGTATACGTGATGGTGGCTCCAATAATGGTCCTGGAAACGGTTCCGGCGTTGACCCATTCGTGCTGCGCAACAACTACGGACCGCTCGCCTATGATCACACGCATATCTTGAACTTAACGTATAACTGGTCGCTGCCCAGTCCGATCCATGGTTCAAACCTGGGTATGAAGTTGGCCGGCGGTGCGGTCAACGGTTGGAAGTTATCCGGTTACACCACCTACCAGAGTGGCGCGCCACTGCAACTTTCAACAGGTGGCAGTCTGAACACCAGCTATGCCAGCGGTCTCACCGTTCCGACAGTCGCACATCCTAACCTCCCGAACAACGGCATCATGCTGGCAAACGGGCTCGTTGCTACCTCAATCAACCCGTCGAGCTATTTCGGCACCGATGCGTACAAAGTGTTGGTTCCAGCGTTGACGTGCGATCCCACCAAGGGTCTGGCGAAGGGTCAGTACTTCAATCCTAAGTGCTTCACAACCCCGGCTTACGGAACACAGGGTGCGATCAACATGCCCTACATGAGAAATCCTGCGTACTTCGATAGCGATCTGGGACTCTATAAGGACTTCCACTTCACTTCCAGCAGGTACATTCAATTCCGGGCGTCCGCAACCAACTGGCTCAATCACCCGCTCAGGCAGTTTGGGCTGGCAGGCAATGGCGATCAGTCATTGAACTTCCAACTGAGTACCCCCGCTACCTGTGCTGGGTGCGTGGACTCGAATGGCAAGGCGCTCAATGTCATCTCTGAGTCGCCAACCAATGTCAACACTTCAACCACCGGAACGCCTGCCTTCAAAAATGGCTCAAGGTTTGTAACACTGGCTGCGAAGTTCTACTTCTAGAGCAGAACGTTTCAGCTAACATACGAGGGGCGGCTCACGCCGCCCCTTTCCTTTTTGCCTATGACTTTGATGAGACTAATCCGTTACACCCTATGGATAGGCCTCCTGCAGCTTTTCGCAGGCGGCTGCCCGCTTCTATGCCAAGCCCCAGTCGCTCCAGCGGCGCAGGCCGCACCGATCCAGTTTGAGTTGCAGAAGATTCCCTTCCGACTTGAGAATGATGAGACGCCTGCCAGGAATGCTCCCGAGGCGATGGCTGGTGGGGTCGCCGTTTTTGACTACAACGGAGATGGGCGTCCAGATATTTTCTTCGCGAACGGGGCGAATATTGCGACGCTCAAAAAGGATTCGTCCAAGTATCGCAACCGGCTCTTTCGAAATGATGGACACGGAGTTTACACCGACGTAACAGACGCCTCGGGCCTTGCTGGTTCAGGCTATGACATCGGCGTAGCCGTAGGCGACTATGACAACGATGGCCATCCTGACTTATTTGTAGCAGGTATTTATAAGAACACGCTGTACCACAATAATGGCGATGGTACCTTCACGGATGTTACTGCGAAGGCAGGGCTAGCTAACTCCATTGATCCACAATACGGACCGCTCTGGGCTGTTGCTGCTGTTTGGGTTGACGTGAATAACGATGGGTTACTCGATCTATTTGTCGTGAACTACATGCAGTGGAAGTATTCCGATAAGCCGCTCTGCTCCTATCATGGCGTTGCCGACTATTGTCATCCGCGCTACTACAAGCCTACCCCCGACAAACTCTATATCAACAACGGCGATGGAACGTTTACGGACGAATCGGTGAAGTGGGGCATTCGAGATCATCTGGGCAAGGGCATGGGCGTCGGTATGGCGGACTACGATCTCGACGGGCGGCAGGACCTCTTTGTTACGAATGATGCGGGCTATGAGTTTCTCTTTCATAATCTTGGGAATAAGTTTGAAGAGGTTGCCTTTGACGCAGGCGTTGCGCTTCCTGAAGATGGGAACTTTATCTCAGGAATGGGTCTCGACTTTCGCGATTTTAATAATGATGGCTATCCCGACATCTCCTATGTCGCATTAAGTAACCAGACCTTTCCACTCTACGAAAATACGGGAAAGGGAGACTTCCGCGAGGTGACTACCTCGAGCGGTATGCGAGCCCTGACCATGTCGATGGCGGGCTACGGTTCGGCCTTCTATGACTTCGATAATGACGGCTGGAAGGATCTGTTTGTGACGCGCGGTCACGTCGAGTCGATGCCTATTCCAGGTGCGGATATCGACGAGTACAACACGGTCTTCCTTAACTCTGGCAAGAGCGGAAAATTTACGGCGCTCACCGCGGAGGCACGACTTACAGCTTCACCGCCTGCGCGCCATCGCGGGTGTGCGTTCGGCGACCTGGATGGAGACGGCCGCGTCGATGTAGTCGCGACGGCACTCAGCGCCGGCGCAGAGATCTGGATGAACCGGAGCAAGAACAGTAATCACTGGTTGGATATTGCATTGCGCGGAACCAAGAGCAATCGCGATGGCATCGGTGCGCGAATCAAGGTCGTATCCAAGAGTGGCACGCAGTATAACCACATGACCACAAGCGTCTGTTATGCGTCTTCGAGCGATGGGCCTGTTCACTTCGGCCTTGGAGCTGATGCGCACGCGGACCTGGTCGAAATCTGGTGGCCCTCTGGAAGAGTGCAGGAGTTTAAGAACGTTGATGTTGACCGTATTCTCAAGGCCGTTGAGCCTTCAACCTAGAAAATAGTGGAGAGATACCTATCGCTGTTTTCCTTCAATGAGTTGTTCGAAACTGCAGGAGCCTCCTCTGATGAAGAAGTATTTCGCAACCCTTCCGTTACGGGTTCTTTACAACCTGGTGGTTCTGGGTTGCGCTGGCCCGCTTCTCATCGCACAACAAAATGCGGTGCCTTCTCAAAGTGGAGAAGTACCGTCGTACACGCTAACCACTACGGTCAACCGGGTGGTGCTGGATGTCGTCGTAACGGATGCGCACGGTAATCCTGTCCACGGACTTACTCGTGATGATTTTAAGTTGGCGGAGGATGGCGCACCGCAGCGAGTGCTCTCGTTCGACACCGCGAACTTTGATGGGGGGATGACGTACACGCCTGCCGCGCTTCCGCCGCTGCCAGAGAATACTTTTGTTGATCTGCCGCCCTCTCCTGAGCGTGGGCCACTCTATGTGATCCTTTACGACCTTGTAAATATTCCGACCGATGACTAGGTGTTTGCCCGCAAGCAATTGGTGCGGTTCATTCAGAACGCGCCGGAGGGGGCTCGCTTCGCAATCTTTGTTTCCTCGGATGGAGTTCATCTGGTGCAGGGATTTACTTCGAACCGAAGAGAACTCTTTGCGGTGATTGATCCTAAGAGCTCGAGGCCGCACGTTCCTGAAATCTTTCTGATGGGCGTGAACTTCGGTCAGAATGATCCGCTTGCAGCAGCATCGAGGCTAAGTTCCATTGCGGGGTATCTTGCCAATTTGCCGGGACGGAAGAATCTTATCTGGATGGCGAGCATGTTCCCGCTGGATCTCTTCCCATCCATCACGGACACCGAACAGAATAAGGAAGCTGCCAAAAAGGCGCTCGATATGTTGGCCGCAAATCAAATTGCCGTCTATCCGGTGGATGTCAGCGGCGTTGTGCTGACCGAGGTATATGCACCGCCAGAAACAGCTGGAAGCGGCGGTATTTCGACTGATTCTCGCGATTACGGTATGACGAAACCCAGGGTTACCCCGCCCCGCGGCTCAGTACCGACTACCGCGCCGGTCGGAGCATCGGTTAACGGTGGCGCCGGATATTCTCTAACCAATGCCAGTTACCGGCAGCAGGATGAGATCGCGCGAGTGACTGGCGGGAAGGCCATTTATAGCTCGAATGACGTGACGCAATCGCTGGACAAGGTCACGCAAGACGGAGGGAGTTACTACACGCTTACCTATTCCCCGACTAACAAGAATTACAACGGTAAGCTTCGCCAGATCCGCGTGGAGCTGGAGGCGAAGGACGATCATCTTGCCTATCGACGCGCCTACTACGGCGTCGATCCCACTGCTGCAGCGAATGGCGGAAAGGTCACAGCCGAGGAGCGAATCGGAACATCGGGAGATGGATTCGCGGGCAGTATGGAGCATGGAGCTCCAGCTGCACATCAGTTGATTTTCGCTGCTCATGTGCGGACCCTGGGCCCTCCGGCCATGGGCACTCCCGAGCAGATGTCTAGCCTCGCAAGCCAAACATCCTTTCTGAAGGCGGAGCGCCACGGGGGATCGGGGAAGCCTCCAAAGGCCGTACCACTGCAGGTGTTAGCAGTCGACTACACAGTGATGGCGCACCAGTTTGAGGTTGCGGGAGAGACGGCTCCGGATGTCGAGATTGCCGTCGCTCTTTATGATTCCGACGGGCAGGTGCTCGACGCGTCTGTAAGCAAGATGCCGGACGGGAAAACTGGACAGAACTCTGCACCAAGGAATGCATACCGAATGGAGCAGCGCGTGGCTGCACCCCTCAATGCCCGGTTCCTGCGGATGGCAGTGCGCGATGTCAAGACCAACAAGACTGGCGCGATGGAGATTTCACTGCCACTGGCGGCGGAGAGCGAAGTCACGGTGAAGCATTGATGCGCGTGAACATCTATCGGGCAATGGAGGCTCGGATCGCACGGCGCCGTATTAGCGCGCCATCCATCCGCCGTCGACGGTGAGGACCGTTCCAGTGACATAGTCGCTGGCCGGAGAGCTGAGAAAAAGTGCAGCGCCTGCGAGGTCCTGTGGTTGCCCCCAGCGAGCCGCAGGAATGCGCTCGAGGATCTGACGATTGCGCGTCTCGTCGGCCTGAAGGGCTTCGGTGTTGGTGGTTGCAAAGTAGCCGGGTGCGATGGCGTTCACCTGGATGCCCTTGGGCGCCCATTCGTTGGCGAGCGCTTTCGTGAGCTGTGCGACGCCGCCCTTGGACGACGCGTACGCGGGGACGCGGATGCCGCCCTGAAAACTGAGCAGCGAAGCGATGTTGACGATCTTTCCGGCGGATGATGAAAGACAGACATTCGGCTTGCGGGCAAAGATGTCGCGGGCCACGAACTGGGAAAGTTGAAAGACGCTGGTGAGGTTGACCTGCAACACGCGCTGCCAATCTTCGAGGGTTGTATCTTCGGCGGCAGCACGGGAGATGGTGCCAGCGTTATTGATCAGAATGTCGACGCGGCCGAAACGCTCCTGTACGGCGTTGAAGAGGTCTTCCGCACCGGTGGTGCTGGAGAGGTCGGCCTGAAACGCTGCAGCGTTCTTGCCGATGGTTGCGGCGGTTTCATCCGCGGCGCGTCGATTGCCGTGGACCGCGACCGTGGCGCCTGCCTGGGCTAGTGCGATGGCGATGGCGGCACCCAGGCCGCTGGCAGATCCAGTGACAAGGGCGATCTTGCTGTCGAGTCGGAAGAGGTCGAGGATGTTGGCGGTGGACATGAGGTCAACTCTACGTGGGACACGGAAGCAAATGCAAAGAACCGGGCGCGAGGGTATCGTTAGTTCAGGGCTGCGAATCGCGATGAAGTGACGGAAGTCTGTTGGATTACGTATGCTGTTGAACGACGATGACGGAGGGTTTAAGAATGCGATTGTTTGGAGCAGCAACGAATATGATCCTATGCGCCATGCTAGCTGGAGCGAGTTCGTTGGCCCAGGGCCAGCAGGCTGAAGCAGCCAAGCCTCCGACTCCTGTGACGCCTGCAATCCAGACGCAGCCCGACGTGTTGAACCTGGATGCATTGGCAGAACAGGGCAAGGCGCTTCTGGAAAAGGCTCGAGCGGGAAGCGGAAGTGCGGGGATCACGCTGGCGAATTACACGGGCCACCACACCATGCTGACGGCGCGTACCAAGAGCGGCGGTGGCGAGTTGCACAAGCACTTTGCCGATTTCCTCTTTGTGATCGATGGCGAGGGAACCGAGTTGACGGGTGGGACAATGGTGGATGCGAAGGAACTTCCGGGGGGCGAGGTGCATGGGACAAGTCTCGAGGGAGCGACTCCACACGCTCTGCACAAGGGCGACGTGATCCATATTCCTGCGGGCACACCCCACCAGGCAATCGAGGCACCGGGACAGACGATTACGATCTATGTGATCAAGGTCGAAGTGCCGGAGAGCAAACAGTAGACAGTGGCAAGGAGCAAAAGATGAAAATTGTGCAGATGGCGGATGCAGTGCGGTATCCGAGAATGACGACCGCTGAGTTGCGTGAGACGTTTTTGCTCGAGGCGCTCTTCCGCGAGGGAGAGATTGAGACGAGGTACGTCGATCTGGATCGCACGGTGATAGGTGGTGCGGTGCCGACGACCAAGCCGCTGACGCTGGAGACGCATCCTGAGTTGCGCGCTGACTATTTTCTTGAGCGCCGCGAATTGGGGGTGCTGAATGTCGGTGGCTCCGGTACCGTGACCGTCGACGGCCAGAAGTTCGGCCTCGGAAAATTGGATTGTCTGTATGTGGGGCGTGGCAGCAAGGCCGTGAGTTTTGCGAGCGACGATGCGAAGACGCCCGCCGCGTTCTATCTGCTGAGCTATCCGGCGCATACCGAGTACCCGACGAAGCTGGCGAAGTTTGCAGAGTTGGAACCCGTGCATCTGGGATCGGAGGAGACCTGCAATAAGCGGTCGATTTATAAAGCGATCTTTCTGGATGGCATACGCAGCTGCCAATTGGTGATGGGATTCACACTGCTGGCGCCGGGGTCCAGCTGGAACACGATGCCGCCCCACACGCACATGCGCCGCAGCGAGGTGTATTTCTATTTTGATGTGGACCCATCGCAGCGCGTGCTGCACCTGATGGGGCCAGCGGAGGAGACGCGTCACCTGGTGATCAGCGATCGTGAAGTGGTGGTGTCGCCGGGCTGGAGTATTCACGCAGGCGTTGGCACGAAGAGCTACGGATTCTGCTGGGGCATGGGCGGCGAGAACCAGCGCTATGACGATATGGATGTGTTAGCCATTGCAGGTCTGAAGTAATGAGCGATACGGCGGGGTTGGCTCTTCGAGCGTTGAAGGAATGCCGGTGGGACCTGCTCTCGCTGGGCGAAGTGATGCTGCGTTTCGATCCGGGTGAAGGAAGGATCGTCGGTGCTCGCGAACTGCGAGTGTGGGAGGGCGGCGGCGAGTATAACGTAGCGCGTGGATTGCGCCGGTGCTTCGGATTGCGGACGAGCATCGCGACGGCGCTGGTGGACAACCAGGTGGGGCGTCTGATTGAGGACTTGATTCTCCAGGGAGGCGTGGACTCGTCGCACATCCACTGGGTAGAGTTCGATGGAGTGGGTCGTGCGGCGCGCAACGGGATCTATTTTCTGGAACGAGGGTTTGGCGTGCGCGGCGGTGTGGGGATGATGGATCGCGGCCATACGGCGATCGCGCAGTTGAAGCCCGGCGAGTTGGACTGGGACTCGATCTTTGCAGAGGGCGTGCGGTGGTTCCATACGGGCGGCGTGATGGCGGCGCTGAGTGGGGATTCGACTGCGGTCGTGCGTGGAGCCATGGAAGCTGCAAGGCGTCACGGCGCGGTGGTGAGTTTCGATTGCAACTACCGTCCCAGCTTATGGAAAACGCGCGGCGGGCGGGATGGCTCGATTGCCGTCAATCGAGAGCTGATGCCGCTGGTGGATGTACTGTTTGGACACGAGGGCGATCTTGCGACGACGCTCGGTGAGGCATCACGCGGGCCAGTGTGGCATACGCTGGACAGCTTCGGATCCATGGCCGGGCGCGTGGTGGCGGAGTTTCCGAACCTGAAAATCATTGCGAGCACGATGAGGCGGACGATCACCGCGAATAAAAATGGTTGGAGTGCGTTCGGGTTTGCCGAGGGAGATGCGCACGAGGGATTGAAGTTTGCGGAGTTGGAGATTCTGGATCGTGTAGGTGGAGGAGATTCCTTCGCGGCGGGATTGATTTATGGCCTGCTCGCAGGGAAAGGGTTGCCGTGGGCGTTGGACTGCGGCGTAGCGCATGGCGCGTTGGCCATGACGACAGCAGGGGATTCGTCGATGGCGACGCTGGCTGAAGTTGAGAATTTAATTGTAGGCGGAGGTGCTGGAACAATTCGTTAGATCAGAGCCTGTCACTTAGCTCGATACATTTCAGCAGGCACATTTTCTATCTCTCATCATCGGGTGTTGGTTTGACACTCGCACGAAGTCATTACGCAACGATTTTTTATCGCGTCCGCCGCGACCCTAAGGAGAAGCCACTCATGGCTAAGAAGCTCGTCGGCAAAACCGCTCTCATCACCGGAGCCAGTGCAGGTATTGGCTGGGCCACTGCACTTGTACTCGCGGAAGAGGGTGCAAACCTCGTTCTCACGGCACGACGCAAGGATCGTCTGGAAGAGCTTGCAAAACTCGCGCTTGAAAAGGGCGCATCCGGTGTCACGATCCTGCAGGGCGACGGACGTGAAGAGCAGGTCGCCAAAGATTGCGTGAGCGCAGCCCTGAAGGCTTACGGCGCTCTGGACATTCTTATCAATAACGTTGGCATGGGCATCTATAAAGACCTCGCGGAAACGAGTCTCGACGATTACACCACCATGGTGGATACCAACATCCGCACGACCTTCCTCTTCTCCCGCTATGCGGTTCCGCACATGATTGAGCGGGGTCAGGGCACGATTCTGATAATCTCCTCGATGGCCGGCGTCTATGGTTTTGCCGGCGAGGCGGTCTATTGTTCCACGAAGTTTGCGCAGGTAGGCTTTGCGCAGGCGCTCGACAAGGAACTGCGGCCGAAGGGCATCAAGGTGGGCGTCATTTGTCCCGGAGGAGTGAAGACCGAGTTCGCCCTCGGTACGGGCCGCACCGTCAAGGGAGTCGCTGAAAGCAGCATGCTCGAACCCGAAGATGTCGCCCAGGCGGTTCTGCTCGCATGCACGCAATCCCCAGGTTCCCGCATCATCGAGATTCAGATGAGAACGATGGCAGAAGCACTGGCCTAGGTGTCGGTCTCAAGGTTTTGGTGTTGCGGTTTTATTCCCGGCTCTGGAGTGGTTCGGCGGCCGATCTGCGGTGCACCATGGACAGATATTCTCTGATAACTTCTCTTTGAGGTGCCGTGATGTCGGATAAAACGTTAGAGGTTGGCCAACTCTCGGCGGGGCCGGGAGAGAAGCGCTACGGTGTCGTTGAATTTCCAGTTCAGGGGCAGCCTTACAAGCTTCCCCTATGGCTGATCAACGGAGATGGCGCCGGTCCGACCCTGGTTGTGACGGGCGGGGTACACGGCGCCGAATACGCAAGCATTGCGGCTGCACTAGACCTCGGCCGCTCGTTGGATCCGAAGGGCCTGCGCGGAAAGGTTATTGTGGTGCCGGTGGTTAACCTGCCTGGCTTTGCTGCTCGCTCCATCTATGTCTGCCCTCTCGACGGGAAGAATCCCAATCGGGTCTTCCCTGGCGACGCAGGCGGAACGGGGACTGAGCAGATGGCAGACTGGCTCTTCCGCAACGTCATTTCGCAGGCGAATTACTATGTGGATCTGCATGGCGGCGATCTAATTGAGGCCCTCGTCCCGTTCACGATCTTCTTCCGTTCCGGCAATGAACAAGTGGACGCCATGTCGTTCGAGATGGCGAAGGTCTTTGGGATTCGCTACATGGTAGCCAGTGAGATTGCCGGGTCTACCATCGCTGCCGCCTCCAACGCTGGTATCCCCGCCATCCTCGCCGAGTCGGGTGGGCAGGGCATCTGGACGGCGGAACAGATTGCAGACCATACCATCGGCCTCCAACGCGTGATGCGTTATCTCAAAATGATGGATGGCTCCGCGCTGGAACCAACTCCGTTCACACTGCTGGAGCAGTTTCACTGGTTGCGGAGTGAGCATGAGGGCTTCTGGTATCCGCAGGTGTCGGTGGGAGAGATCGTTCGTGCCGGTCAGGAACTCGGATGCATCAAGGATTGGGAAGGGAACGTGTTGCAGACGGGCCTCAGTCCCGACAAGGGTACCGTGCTCTTCATCGTTTCATCGCTGGCGATCCATCCGGGCGATCCTCTCTTCGCCGTCGGCGCATAAACCGGCAGCGCCGCTGGATCACTCAACGCCTCGAAGTTGCCACGACTCTTCCCGTGAAGACAAGTTGCATCTTCACGAAAGCGAATGCATTGCCCGGATTGATTGAACACCCTGTTCAGACTTTTCAAGGCCGCTTATAGTAACGCTCGAACGTTCGACGGGGTAGTTGAGCCGTGGTGCCTCGGTCCGGCCGCGGTTAGATATTCGAGGACTGATGCGGCCTGATTGATTTTAGGAGGAGGAGGGCAGCCTTACGGTCCCCCCCCCGGAATCATCCTCTTCGCTAGAAGTTAAAGCTGGCCTGCAAATCAATGCTCCGATTCGAAGCCGCCGAGTTGAAGAACCCGCCCGCCAGCGCGGTCGACCTCCCGAACAGTGGCGAGCCCAGCACTCCCACCGGCGCCGCCAGGTTCACATGGTTCAGCACATTGTGAGACATCGCCGAAAACGTCAGCGAGTACTTGCGCGGAACCACCTGGTCCAGCCGCGGA
>Ga0208357_1000782_pt1 | contig 24504 bp, 24 predicted proteins | sample NGESurdeep092012_6_FD_184487 | JGI IMG/M metagenome (GOLD analysis project Ga0208357, IMG submission 184487) | Arctic peat soil microbial communities from Barrow, Alaska - NGEE Surface sample F52-2 deep-092012 (SPAdes) | ecosystem: Environmental > Terrestrial > Soil > Wetlands > Peat ...
TCGAGAAACGCCGTGAAGGCGGCCTTCGCCTCCGGCGAGGCGAGGCGCTTGCGGAAGGCCTCGGCCTCCGCGTCGATGTGACCGTCGATCTGCGCCGTCTGGCCGCGCATCAGCCGGCGGGAGGCCGTGACCGCACGTGGCGGCAGCGCGGCGATTGCCTGCGCGGCGGCGAGCGCCGTGCTCTCCAGTTCGGTGGCCGGCACCACCGTATTGACGATGCCGGCATCCTTGGCCACCGCGGCGGTGAGCGGACGTCCCATCACCAGGAACTCGAAGGCGCGCGGGTGCCCCATCAGCCGCGGCGCGATCAGGCTCGAGCCTGCCTCCGGCACGAGGCCGAGCGCGACGAAGGGCGTCGAGAAGAGCGCGTCCTCCGCGGCGACCACGTGGTCGCAATGCAACAGCATGGTTGTGCCAACGCCGACGGCGCGGCCGGCGACAGCGGCGACGAGCGGCTTCTCGGAACGGTTGAGCGCGTGCAGGAAGCGCAAAATGGGCGCACCGAGCGCACCGGTCTTGGTCATGGCGACGAAGTCAGCGATGTCGTTACCGGCGCAGAAGCCGCTTTCGTGTCCGGCGACGAGCAGGCAGGCGAGGTCGTCGCGCGCGGCCGCGCCCTCGATCGCCTCAGCCATGACGTCGTACATGGCCAGCGTCAGCGCGTTCTTCTTCTCCGGCCGGTTCATGCGGATCGTGCGGATCGCGCCGTCGTCGCTGACAATGATGTCGGGCATCGGATGAGCCTCAGGAAGCGGGTGGCCGTGGCAATCGCAAAGGCGCGATGTCGTCGCGTACAGGAGATTACCCATGGCCAAGGCCTATTACAGCACCATCTTCAGGCAGCCGGCGGACGCGGTGTGGCGCCTGATCCGCGACTTCAACAATTATCCGGTCTGGGTCGACGGCGCCGGCGAAAGCGTCATCGAGGACGGCAAGAGCGGCGATGCCGTCGGCGCCGTGCGCAGCGTTCTCTACAACGGCGTGCGCCGGCGACAGCGGCTGTTGGCGCTCTCCGATGTCGAGCGCACGCAGACCTACGAATTCGCCGGCGACATCCCGCTGCCGATCAGGAATTTCGAGGCGACCATCCGCGTCACGCCGGTGATCGACGGCAACCGCGCCTTCGTCGAATGGTGGGCGACCTTCGACTGCGCCGCCGAGGAGCATGACGCGCGCGTGACGTTTCTCCAGGAGTCGTTCGCAGGCTGGCTGGAGTCGCTGCGAAGGCATTTGCAGCAAGCGCGGGCGGCGTGATGCCGCTGCGCGCATAGGGCGCACGTCAGCCAGCGGCCCGTTGCGCCGGGAACCTTTTCCCCCCGGCCCCCATCTAACGGGTATCGAAATACGGCAGTCCCCGCTGCCGCCACATCCGACTGGTGGAAGGTGCCTTCATGAGTTCGAATGTTCACGCGCTGGGTCGCGGCAGACCGTCAATTGCCGAATCGGACCGGCCCGACCGCGCCGAAGTCGAAGCGGCGATCCGCACCATCATCCGGTGGACCGGAGACGACCCGGCGCGCGACGGGCTGATCGAAACCCCGGCGCGCGTGGCGCGTGCGTTCGAGGAGTTCTTCATCGGCTATTCTCAGGATCCGGTCGCGATCCTGCAAAAGACCTTTGAGGAAATCGAAGGCTATGACGAGATGATCGCGCTGCGCGGCATCCGCTTCGAAAGCCATTGCGAGCATCACATGGCGCCGATCATCGGTCAGGCCTGGGTGGCCTACGTGCCGAGCGGCCGCGTCGTCGGCATCAGCAAGCTCGCGCGCGTCGTCGAGGTCTACGCCAAGCGCCTTCAGATCCAGGAAAAATTGACGGCACAAATCGCCAACACGATCAATGAAGTTCTCAAACCGCAAGGCGTAGGCGTCATCATCAAGGCGACGCACCACTGCATGACCACGCGCGGCGTCCACAAGCCGGAATCGGACCTCGTGACCAGCCGCATGCTCGGCTGCTTCCGCGACAATCCCTCGACCCGTCAGGAATTCCTCAGCATGGCGGTGTGACGTCGCGCGTGCATAGCCCCATGCTTTCGAGCGACCGAGGCCACCCGTCATGTGGCGGCCTGGTCACGAAACGCGTCTATTCGGTCGCCTTGTAGCGGTTCGACGCGCCGGCGATGAGCCGCGTGGCGCCGTCGATGGTGCGCGCGACGATTTCGGCGGCCGGAAGGACTTCGTCGATGAGATCGACCGCTTCGCCGGCATGCAGCACCGCCGTGTCGAGGTCGCCGCGCTTCCGCGCCTCCTCGTAGGTCACTTCCTCGCGGGTGAGATTGTGCATCAACTCCGCCTCGCGTCCGCGCCAGCGCGCGGTGAATTCATTTTGCAGTGCGCGGCCGGTATAGGGTGCCGGCCATTCCCTGCGGCGGACGATGTCGAACAAAGTGCTGCGGATCGTGCTGTCGCCGTCAGCGGCGACCACGCGTTGCTTGGCCTCGGCCGTCGTCGCGGCTTCGGTCGAAGCGAGAAAACGCGTGCCCATCAGCGCGCCGTCGGCCCCGAGCATCAGCGCCGCTGCAAGGCCGCGGCCGTCGGCAATGCCGCCAGCTGCGATGACAGGCACAGCGCCTGTGGCATCGACGACCGCCGGGATCAGCGGAAACGTCGCGCGCGAGCCGCCGTGGCCGCCGGCCTCACTGCCTTGTGCGACGATCGCGTCGGCACCCCGCGCGACCACTTCTTTGGCCTGCACGACGCTCTGCACCTGGCAGATCAGCAGCGCGCCGGCGCGCTTAATCCGTTCCGCATGGGGTGTGACTTCGCCGAACGACAGCATGATCGCCGCCGGCTTGCGCTCGAGCGCGAGGTCGAGCAGCCGCGCGTTCTTCGCCATACTCCAGGTGATAAAACCGATGCCGATCCGCGCCTTTCCCGCCGCATCCAGGTCGCGCGCGAGCCGCGCCTCGTCGCCATAGCCGCCGCCGATGATGCCGAACCCGCCAGCATTGCTGACGGCCGCGGCGAGCGCTCCGCTGGAAATCGTGTCCATCGGCGCCAGCAGGAGTGGATGCTTGATCTCGAGCAGTTCGGTCAGCCGGGTGGAGATGGTCATCCCTCAGGTCTCTTTCCGGTTTTCTCGCTTTAAGTCAGCGACAGCAGGCCGCTGCTCGTTGGGAGTTTGGATTATCACGAGGGCGCGCGCTATACCGTCTTCGTCATTTTGCCGGCCCGGGTTCTACTTCGCTCCACCGGCTACATACCCGGATGAGACGCGCTCTGATTCCTGCCATATTGTTCAAGAAAGGTCTGCGTGCCTTCGGGCGTTCGGCGAAATTTGCAGCGGCGTGTGCAGGTCTGTGGATCGGGCGTATTACCGGGAAGGACTGGTCATGCGGTTTGCGACGATGCTTCTGGTCCTGATATCTCTCGTCGGCTGTGCGCAATACGATGCCATACGGAACGAGAACATGGCAGCGACATCGCGCGATAGAGTGGCGTCAGATGAGGCGGCCTGCCAGTCGTCCGACGTGCAACCCGGCTCCCCGCAGTATGACGATTGCCGGCGGCGCCTGGCCAACCAGCACGCCAGCGATACGCGCGGCCACCAAAGGCTCATGGATCAAATGTTGAACGAGAACAACCTTCGGCCGATCGGCCAATAGGGCGGATTGCCGAGGCTTGCAGCGGGCCAGGCGGCTCAAACGTGTCATCGCCGGGCTTGTCCCGGCGATCCCGATCATGGGGCGCGCTTGTGCCCGCCTAAGCAAGATGGCCGGGACATAAAGGCGCTCACGCCCGACGATTGAGACTGTGCTTGGCGCCAATGCCGCGCTCATCCTGCGGAGCGCACCGACAGCTCACAGGCCTGTTGCTCTCCGATGTGCGGAAAGCGCCGCGGTACTGGGCTTTTGGTCGGCTCGTGTTGGAATGCGAAGAGGACGGCCGGCCAGCCGTCGGTAACCGCTGTCGCGAAGTTGTCTGCCGATCAAAACTTTCGTCGAGGCGGCATCAATAGCGATAAGTCCGCAGTCGAAAAGCGTGTGAATGTCGGAGCGAAGTAATAGCCCATTTTGGACGTGATCTGTATCGTCGCCTTTGTATGGCACGATGTGGGCGGCTTCTAGCAAATCCTCAACATTGCACCCAGTAACCGCGCATCGACGGTCGTAAGCTACGAATAACTTTTCCCTAAACGCCCGTTGTCCTCTCCGCAGAACGATCGAGCGATTTACGCGCTCACGCGCATCCACTATGTCGTCAATGCTGAAATCGTCATCAATGGCCGCGTCTGAGCGCAAAAGGGAGTGTGCAAGCGCGACCGCGATTTCAATGTCAATGGCACGCGCAACCGCAGGTTCGAGCCGGATTCCACTGCCCTGAGCACGCCATCGGTGCTCCGGTGCGGGCATGGCGAGGAGTTTTTCCTCCGGCACGAGCAGCTTCTGTGTCGGATCGACGAGGGCTCGAAATGTAATCGGAACTTGCCAAGGATTTTCACCGGTGGATGCCTCCTCATTTTGCACCACCGGGCCTGACACCGTTCCGACCGCGAAAATGCCGCGCGGTGCGTCACCTTGTTTGAACAGGTAAGCGACGTCTCCCTTCTTCACTTGCCTGTGTGCAGCGCACCGCCAAGCCTCAGTCACCTCCAAGCCGGCATCGAAATCGTCAATCAAGGCTCGCAATTTCGGGTATGGCCATTTGTCCACTTTCCATGTGAATAAGTAGTCGTTCGGCATTCCTCACACCCCCTTCGCCATTTCCCTTAATTTAAACTTCTGAATCTTCCCCGTGCTCGTCTTCGGGATGTCCGCGAACACGATGGTGCGCGGGACCTTGTAGCCGGCCAGATATTTGCGGCACCACTGCACTAACTCTTCCGGGGTCGCGCTGGCGCCGGCTTTCAATTCCACGAACGCGCAGGGCGTCTCGCCCCATTTGTCGTCGGGCTTTGCGACGACACCCACGGCCATGACTGCCGGATGCTTGTACAGCGCGTCCTCCACTTCGATCGAGGAGATGTTCTCGCCGCCGGAAATGATGATGTCCTTGGAGCGGTCCTTGAGCTGGATGTAGCCGTCGGCATGGATGACGCCGAGGTCGCCGGTGTGGAACCAGCCGCCGGCGAAGGCCGAGTTGGTCGACGTCTTGTTCTTCAGATAGCCCTTCATCACGACGTTGCCGCGCATCATCACTTCACCGAGCGTCTCCCCGTCATGTGCGACCGGCGCCATCGTCTCCGGATCGCGGAGGTCAAGCGTTTCGAGCGCGCCGTAGCGCACGCCCTGGCGCGCCTTCTTCACAGCCTGCTCGGCGGCGGGAAGCGCGTTCCATTCGTCGTGCCAGTCGTTGACCACCGCGGGCCCGTAACATTCGGTCAGGCCGTAGAGATGCGTGACGTTGAAGCCCGCCTCCTTCATGGCGGCGAGCACGGCCTCCGGCGGCGGCGCCGCGGCAGTGAAGAACTCGACGACGTGCGGCAGCGGCTTCTTCTCGTTTTCCGGGGCGTTGAGCAACGTCGCCATCACGATCGGCGCGCCGCACAGATGCGTGACGTTGTGCGTGGCAATCGCATCGTACATCGCCGCGGCGCGCACGTAGCGCAGGCAAACATGCGTGCCGGCGGCGACCGAGATCGACCACGGGAAGCACCAGCCGTTGCAGTGGAACATCGGCAGCGTCCACAGATACACCGGATGCTTGGCCATCGCGCAAGTGACGACGTTGCCGACCGCCAGCAGATGCGCGCCGCGGTGGTGATAAACGACGCCCTTCGGATCGCCCGTCGTGCCCGATGTGTAGTTGAGCGAGATAGCGTCCCACTCGTCGTCCGGCATCTTCCAGGCGTAGGCGGGATCACCTTCGGCGACGAGGTCCTCGTATTCGATGCTGCCGAACCGCTCGCCTACGCCGGCATATTCCGGATCGTCGTAATCGATGACCAGCGGCTTCACCTTGGCGAGCGCGAGCGCCTCCTTCATCACCTTGGAATATTCGCGATCGACGATGACGACCTTGGCCTCGGCGTGGTCGAGCGAGAAGGCGATGACGGCGGCGTCGAGCCGCGTATTGAGCGTGTTCAGCACCGCCTTGCACATCGGCACGCCGTAATGGCATTCGAGCATTGCCGGCGTGTTGGCGAGCATCGCCGAAACCGTGTCGCCGCGGCCGATGCCGCGCTTGTCGAGCGCCGAAGCGAGGCGGCGGGCGCGGGCATAGAACTCGTCATAAGTGCGCCTGAGCTTGCCGTGGATGACCGCCGTGTGCTGCGGAAACACGCTCGCCGCGCGCTCGAGGAAGCCGATCGGCGTCAGCGGCTGGTAATTGGCCGGATTGCGGTCGAGATCGACGTCGTAGGCTGTTGTCGCCATCGGGTGGTTCCCCTTCATGACCGACAAACTACGAAGGGGAGGGGCGGGGATCAATCGTGCCGTCACCCTGAGGAGCGCGCGAAGCACGCCTCCAAGGGTCCCTGACGCACAGGTCCTTCGAGGCTCGGCGCTGTCGCGCCGAGCGCCTCAGGACGACGGAGAGGTCAATGCCACAATTGGAGCACGCCCTCGCGCGTCAGCTCGACCGAGATGATGAGCATCAGGATCAGCGTCAGCCGGTAGAACAATTCCTGCGGCGTGCGGCGCACCAGCCAGAAGCCGAGCTGGTTCGCGGCGAGCGCGAGCGGCAACAGCGCAAGCGACGTTCCGAGACCCTTGGTCGAGAACTGGCCGAGGGCAAAATAGGGCACGACCTTCGCCGCGTTGAGCGAGGCGAAGAACATCGCCGTGGTGCCGACAAACATCATCTTCGGCAGCTTCTGCGAGAGCACGTACATCTGGTAGGGCGGACCGCCGGCCTGGCAGATGGTCGAGGTGAAGCCGGACAGCGCCCCCCAGAAGACGCCTGCGGGCACGCTGCCCGCGCTCGCCGGACGCGGCAGCCGCATCATCACCGTGAACGAGTAGACGACGAAGAGGATCGTGGTGAGGCCGATGAAGACGCGCACCGCCGCGTCCGAGATATAGGCGGCGAGCCAGCCGGCCAGCGCCACGCCGATCAGTGCGCCGGGCATCATGATGGCGAGGATGCGCCTGTCCCAATCGCGCCGATACACCCAGACGGCGTTCCAGTCCTGCACAATCATGATCGGCAGGAAGATGGCGGCGGCCTCGAGCGGCGGCATCACCAGCGCCAACAGTGGCGTCGCCATCTGGCCGACCCCGGCGAAGCCGCCCTTGGACAGGCCGAGCGCAACCACGGCGGGAATCGCCAGTGCGTAGAACAAAGGATCGGTGATGATCGTCACGGGCGGAGAGAACCGGAAAATTTGCGCCGGATCAAAGCCTAAGGGCCGCGACCGCGCCAGCCTTGTTTGCACATGCCGCCCGTTCCACTATTGCGGCCAAAGCCCAGGGAGCCCGCAGAAATGGACGTCCGCGCCAGCCGCTATCACGAGACTTACGCCCACTGGCAGCGCACGCCGGACGAGTTCTGGGCCGAGGCCGCCGCCGACATCGATTGGTTCGAGAAGCCGACGACCATCTTCGACAAGGATGCCGGCATCTATGGCCGCTGGTTCACCGGCGGGGTCACCAACACATGCTACAACTGCCTCGACCGCCACGTCGCCGCCGGCCGCAACGACCAGGTCGCGCTGATCTACGACTCGCCGGTCACCGATACGGTCAAGACCTTCACCTATGGCCGCATGCTGTCCGAGGTGCAGCTCCTCGGCGCCATGCTGCGCGACTTCGGCGTCGCCAAAGGCGACCGTGTCATCATCTATATGCCGATGGTGCCGGAGGCGGTGTTCGCGATGCTTGCTTGCGCGCGCATCGGCGCCATTCATTCCGTGGTGTTCGGCGGCTTCGCGGCGAAGGAGCTTGCCACCCGCATCGACGACGCGCAGCCCAAGGTCATCCTGTCGGCGAGTTGCGGCATCGAGGGCGCGCGCGTCGTGCCGTACAAGCCGTTGCTCGACGAGGCGATCAAACTCGCCAAGCACAAGCCGCAGGCCTGTATGGTGCTCCAGCGGCCGCAATGCGAGGCCTCGCTGGTGAAAGGCCGCGACCACGACTGGCGCAAGACGTGGGAGCATGCGGTCGAATATGCCAAGACGAGCGAATGCGTGCCGGTCGCCGCCACCGATCCGGTCTACATCCTTTACACCTCGGGCACGACCGGCATCCCGAAGGGCGTGGTGCGCGACACCGGCGGCCATCTCGTCGCGATGAAATGGTCGATGAAATATTTCTACGGCATCGACCCCGGCGAAGTGTGGTGGTCGATGTCGGACCTCGGCTGGGCCGTCGGCCACAGCTACATCGTCTATGGGCCGCTCGTTCACGGCTGCACCACGATCCTTTACGAAGGCAAGCCGGTCGGCACGCCCGACGCCGGCGCGTTCTGGCGCGTCATCTCGCAGCACAAAGCGGTGGCGCTGTTCACCGCGCCGACCGCCTTCCGTGCCATCAAGAAAGAAGACCCCGACGGCAAGCTGATCAAGCCCTACGACCTCTCGAGCTTCCGCACCTTGTTCCTCGCCGGCGAGCGCGCCGACCCGCCGACCATCCAATGGGCCGAGCAGATGCTGCACGTGCCGGTGATCGATCACTGGTGGCAGACCGAGACCGGCTGGTGCATCGCCGGCAATCCGCTGGGCCTCGGCATGCTGCCGGTGAAATACGGCTCCGCCACGGTGCCGATGCCGGGCTACGATGTGCGCGTCGTCGACGAGAGCTGCAAAGAGGTGAAAGCCAAGACGATCGGCTCGATCGTGATCAAGCTGCCATTGCCGCCCTCATGCCTGCCGACCCTGTGGAACGCCGACGACCGCATGCGCGAGAGCTACCTCACGGAATTCCCGGGCTACTACAAGACGGCCGACGCCGGCTTCAAGGACGAGGACGGCTACGTCCACGTGATGGGGCGCACCGACGACATCATCAACACCGCGGGCCACCGCCTCTCCACCGGCGGGATGGAGGAGGTGCTCGCCGCGCATCAGGACGTTGCCGAGTGCGCCGTGATCGGCGTCGCCGACGCGCTCAAGGGCGAGGTGCCGGTCGGCTTCATCGTGCTCAAGGCCGGCGTCAACCGGCCGCCGTCGGAGATCGAGACGGAGATCGTCGCGCTGGTGCGCGAAAAGATCGGTCCGGTGGCGGCGTTCAAGCTCGCCATCACGGTGGCGCGGCTGCCGAAGACGCGGTCTGGCAAAATCCTGCGCGGCACGATCAAGAAGATCGCCGACGGCGAGCCGTGGACCATGCCGGCGACGATCGACGATCCGGCGGTGCTCGACGAGATCGGCGAGGCGTTGAAGGAGAAGGGCGTGGGGAGGTAAGTTGCCATGGCGCCCTTGCCGAACGCCAGCCGTGCCATCATCGATCTTCAGAAGATTGAAGATTATTGCCTTGACCCGACTCATCCGCGTGGACGGCACAAGGCGCGCGTCTTCCGCCAAAATCGACGAGCTGTGATAAGAACGGTGTGGATCGTGAGGAGCGGCGAACAGATGCCACGCTTCGTCACTTGTTGGGTGCTTTGATGACGAATCTCGACCGGGAGGCTGATGTGCTCGATGTTGTGGCGCTGCTGGCCGACCGTCCCGGGGACGGGCTCGCGCGCGGTCAAGTCGGCACCATTGTCGAAGAGCTAGATGCGGGCACGGTACTCGTGGAGTTCAGCGGCGACGATGGTCGAGCTTACGCAATAGAGCCATTGCCGCGTGCCGACCTTCTCATCCTGCACTATGTGCCCGAAGCAGCGGAATAACCGGTCGTTCGACGTCAACCCGCCCCCTCCACCACGCGCATGTCCCTCTCCACATTCCCCGTACCCAAGAGCCTGAGCGCCTCCGTGTAGCCCGGCGTGTCGTGGCAGGCGACCGCGGCCTCCAAACTGTCGAACTCGACCAGCACGACGCGTTGCTCCATGCCGGCCTCCCAGATCTTCTTCGGCATGCCGAGCGCGAGGAAGCGCCCGCCGGCCGCTTCGATCGCGGGCACGGCGACCTTCGCGTAGGCCTTCCAGGCTTCAGGGTTCTTGATCCAGCGATAGGTGACGACCCAGTAGGCTTTCGGCATGGCGTTCTCTCCCGACAATATCTTAGCTGCTTTGATTGCGCGTCAGCGCGTCTTGCGCTGCTTCTCCGCATAGGCGTCGACGAGCGCGCGGATCATGCGCTGGTAGGGCACGTGCTGCGACTTCGCCGCGCGCTTGAAGAAATCGACGCTGCGCCGTGACAATGACAGCGTGATTTTCACGGTGTCTTCGCGCGGGACCAGTGTCTCGGGTGCCGGCAGGAAATTCTCGACGATGCGGACGCGGCCGATCTCGCTTTCTGCACCCCTGTTCGATCTCCCGTGCATCCTCAGTCCCCGGTCATGCGCGGGCTCGACCCGCGCATCCATGATGAATATCCCAGACCGATTACATTACTGCGGAATGAGCGGAGTCGCCTCATGGATTGCCGGGTCAGGCCCGGCAATGACCGAGTTGCGAGCAGCAGACCAAAAGCCCGTTGACGAGTGTAAAAACCTATGCTTATAATCGCACTTATATACTTGACTGAGCAAAAATGTGCGACTATCCAGATTCCGACAGGGCAGCAAGGGCGTTTCCGGAGGAAGCTATTCTTCGGGCTTCCGATTGTCTTTCAGGCGCTTTGGAAGCGGGTGTTCCTCCGGAGGATTATGCAGAGGCGGCTGAGGTCTTTGTTTCGGAGTTGGTACGTTATGGCTGGGCAGTGAGCCCGCCCGCACACGAAGTTCATGTTGCAACCACCACAGGTAAACTTGAGTATTTGCGAAGAACGCCTCTTGCCGGGCGAGGAGCGCATCGTCAACGTGATTGAAGGCTAAGATAATCTCGCCGCTTTTCTTCTCGGCAGATGGCTCAATGTTCGCAAAAAACAGCCCGTCGCTTTCGTCGCCGATCCAATGGCAGTGGGCATATTGATTGCGTATTTTACGGCAGTAGTGTGCGGCTGAGATGGCTTCCGTCTATTTTACCGTTAGCTCGTATGAATCACATACCTCGCGGAGGATGGCGTCTGCGATATCCAGGCGCGTCTTTTCGCTCCGGACGCGGAAAAGGAGTCGCGCCGCTATGGTTGATCTTCCAAGGGCGACTTTAACGCATTCATAGACGATGAACTCTAGCTCGCCATATCCTGCTAAGAGCCGGCCTATGATTTCCGCTTCCTTTGGCCTGATACTGAAAGCGGGCATTATTTGAAGGCGTGGCATGGCAAAAGACCCAACGAAGGACTCGGAATTTAAGCGCGTTCTCGGCAACTTGCTGAAAGCAAAGCCGAAGCCGCATTCGGAAATGAAGGTCGGGAAGCTTAAAAAGAAATCTAAGTCTGGCCCACGTAATAAATCTGCTCGCCAACAGGCGGCGAAAAGTCGGCAATAGATTCGGCTAAGCCAGCCTTTATGGCGTCATCTGCGGAGAGCCAGAGGTCGGCTACCTTATGCAGCGCCCATTTTTCCTCCGAGAGCGTAATGCTGTTGTGCAAAACGGATTCGATCCGCTGATCATCTATGGCGGCGGCGTTTGCGGCTGACTGAAGGCGATCAATCGTCGCCCCAACGGGGCTGAAGGTGGTCTTATGGATCATAAATGTGCCCCCGGAACTCGTTTTCCGCTGGTCTGCTCCGAGATATGCAATTACCCCAATCGAGGCGACGGTGCCGACATTGTAAAGAATGATCTCCATCGGGAGGGACCGGAAAAGATTGTACAGGCATACACCGTCGCCAACCATTCCTCCGGCTGTTTGAAACAAGAGATGCACCTCCTGAACTCCCTGTTGGGAGGCGACGGCGAGCGCATTCCCCATCCGTTGAACAGCTATCTGGTCAATTACCCCCACAAAAATAGCATGAACTTGCTTGGGTTTTGCGGTTTCGACAATTTGGTCACTCATGGCGCTTCCTCCATGCGAGGAAACGTGCACGAAACTGACGCTTATTGCGAATCTTAGTTAGGCCGTCGGAATGTCAGTCGCTTTCCTTCCGCGCCTTTCAGGATCAGCGCGGCGCGGGCGGTGTCATTGATGCCGAGGCCAGAGCGGTTTGAGTAGCGGAACGAAAATTCGTTCAGGTAACGCTGCAAGTGTTGCTCGCCGCAGAACGTGTAAGTGCCACGCATTCCGCGCTTGAACACGCCAAAGAAGTTTTCGACGGCATTGGTAGTCTCGCCGTCCTTGCCAACGTAATGCGGGCCGGGGCGCGAGCCGTGATAGACAGCCTTATGTGCGGCGAACTCTTTGCCGACGCGATTGTATAGCGCGCTTTCGTCGGTATGCAGTTCGGATTTGCGGTCGGCGTTCGCAACGAGAAACTCGCGAACGTCAACGGCGGAAACGCCATGAACGATGTGTTTGGCGCGGACACGGCCCGAGGGCTTTTCGACAAGGGCGACAACGGCCGCCTTGGGCGTGCCTTTCTTGTAGCCCTTCGCGCGCTTCGATGTGTTCAGGTAGTACGTTTCATCCGCTTGAATGCTGGAGCCTTCGCCGCCAACGGGCTTCGGTGGGGTCTTAGACTTGGTTTCGTCCATCGCCTCACGAATGCGATGGGCTAGGAACCATGCTGATTTGTAAGTGATGCCGAGCAAGCGGTGCAGCTCATGCGCCGACATGCCGTTTTTGGCGGATGAAATCAGATGGATTGCAAGGAGCCACTTGTGAACCGGAATGTGGCTGCGCTCCATGACCGTGCCAGTGCGGCAGGTGAACTTGTCGCGGCAGTCGTTGCACTGGAAATACCCTGCTTGGGTCTTTCCGGCCATGCGGTGGACGTTGACCGATCCGCAATGCGGGCAGTTGACGCCATCGGCCCATCGGGAGGCTTCCAAATGGGCGATTGCTGCGGTTTCGTCGGTGAACTGGGGGGCGGAAATGGCGGACATGACTAGCTCCTGTCCCTCCTTATCGCCCATCCGGCTCGCTAAGTCAAGTATATAAGTGCGCTTATAATCCATTTGCCTGCTCATGAGGGGCGCTTCTAGAGGCGATCCTGAGGTGGAGCAGCCCGACCGGAAGGCGCCGGAGATTTGGCGCCCAATCCGGGCGGGGCCGGCACGGGGCGACCCGTTCCGGTGAGCGCGGCGCCCGCGCGCGTGCTTCGCACGCATGCGCCCGGGAGGTCCCGCACAGCCGCCCGCCGGCATTACGACCGGCTGCCCGAAAGGGCTGTACGCGGCGGAGACGAAGGAGGCGGCGGGAGCTGCCTCCGGGTCGGGGGTGCCGCGTGCGGCGTGTCCGTCTGCTCCGCCCGGAAGCGCGGCCAAGGGGCCCAAAGTCGCCGCATGTGGAGCGCCGGGTGGCGAGCGCGCCGATCGCAAGGCGCGCCTCCGCCCACAAGGCGGAAAACTTCTGTAGCGCCACGCGGCGCTCCATCCCCTCGCTCGTTTTCTGGAGGGGAAAACGGAACGACGGCGTACCCGGCGCCGCAAAGAATACGGGCGATGACGCGCGTCTGCACCGCGCTCGGCGTCATGCCCGGACTTGTGCCGGGCATCCACGTCTTGCTAGCCGTTGAACAAAGACGTGGATGGCCGGGACAAGCTCGGCCATGACGAGAAGAACGGAAACGGTCATGCCACTTTTCATCTGCACCGCCTGCGGCACGCAATATCCGGAATCGCCGCAACCGCCCGCGCAATGCCCGATCTGCGAGGAAGAGCGGCAATACGTTCCGGCGCGCGGCCAGACGTGGACGACTTTGGATTCGCTCAAAGCGGGCCACATGAACGCCTTCGACGAGCACGAGCCGAACGTTATCGGCATCGGCACGACGCCGAATTTCGCCATCGGCCAGCGCGCCATTTTGGTGCGCACGGCCGGCGGCAACGTCTTGTGGGACTGCATCGCCACGCTCGACGATGCGACGATCGCGCTGATCAAGGGCCTCGGCGGCGTTCAAGCGATCGCCATTTCGCACCCGCATTTCTACACGACGATGGTGGAATGGAGCCGCGCCTTCAACGCGCCGATCCATCTGCATGCGGCCGACCGCGATTGGGTCATGCGCGAGGACGACGCGATCCGTTATTGGGACGGCGAAACCTTGAAATTATCGGACGGTGTCACGCTCATCCGTTGCGGCGGGCATTTCCCGGGCGGCACGGTGCTGCATTGGCAGGACGGCGCCGACGGCAAAGGCATCGTCTGCTCCGGCGACGTTCTCACCGTCACCGTCGACCGCAAATGGCTGTCCTTCATGCGCAGCTATCCGAACCTCATTCCGCTGTCGCGGCGCGAGGTCGAAGGCATCGGCCGCGCGATGGCGCCATTCGCGTTCGAACGCATCTATGGTCACTATTTCGACCGTGTTATTGCATCGGATGCGAAAGCGGTGATGGAGAAATCCGTCGCGCGCTACGTCGCCGCCGTCGACGGGACAAGGGAGTATTGAGCTTGCGGCCTCTGGTTCGAGACGCGCTGCTGCGCAGCGCTCCTCACCATGAGGCTAAAGGCAAGCGGCCGGGACGAACCCGGCCGCTTGCAAATTGCAACTCCGAGAGGCGAGGGCGCTTACTCCTCGTCCTCCTTCTTGCCGCCGCCGAGTTGCTTGAGCTTGGCAAACACGGCGCCGACATCGAGGGCGCCGCCCGGCTTGTGCTCGGCTTCGGCGGCCGCGGCCGCTTCCTCGGCTTCCTTGCGCGCGGTCGTCTCGGACGCCGGCAAAAGCGTCGCGCCGGTTTCAACCGGCACCGGCTTTTCCTTGTTGGCGCGCTGGACCTCGAGATCGAGATCGATCTGCGAGCACAGGCCGAGCGTCACCGGATCCATCGGCGCCAGGCTGGTCGAATTCCAATGGGTGCGGTCGCGGATCGAGGCGATAGTCGACTTCGTCGTGCCGACCAGCCGCATGATCGCGGAATCCTTCAGCTCCGGATGGTTGCGCACCAGCCACAGGATCGCGTTCGGACGATCCTGGCGGCGCGAGACCGGCGTGTAGCGTGGGCCCTTCTTGTTGCGGTCGTGACCGGCGAGCGGCACCTTGGGCGAGTTCAGCGACAGCCGGATTTCCGGATTGGCCTCGGCGTTCTCGATCTGCTCGCGCGAGAGCTGGCTGGTCAGGATCGGGTCGAGGCCCTTGATGCCCTGCGCGGCGTCGCCGTCGGCGATCGCCTTTATTTCCAGCGGATGCAGCTTGCAGAAATCGGCGATCTGGTCGAACGACAGCGCGGTATTGTCCAACAGCCAAACGGCGGTGGCCTTCGGCATCAGGGGTGCTGCGGCGGCCATGATAAATCTCCTCTAAGCTTCGCCCGCCCGGCGGGCGAAGCAGTCGGATCATCGATGATGATCGGGAATACCAAGAATATAGGCGGCGCAGCACACTGACGCAACCGTCCGACTTGACAGAACCGGGCGGCGCGCCCCATGTCGGGTTCTTGGGCGTGGCGGTCGCGAGCCGCGCATTCGAGGACGCCTGCCGTGCCCGACAGCCAGGAAAAACCGTTTCTTCAGGTCCTGCTTTGCTCGCCGCGCGGCTTCTGCGCGGGCGTCGTGCGGGCCATCGAGAGCGTCGAGCGGGCGCTCGCGATTCATGGCGCGCCGGTCTATGTCCGCCACGAGATTGTCCATAATCGCTACGTCGTCGACAGCCTGCGAAAAAAGGGCGCCGTCTTCGTCGAGGAACTTGACGAGGTCCCGGATGACGGGCAGCCCGTCATCTTCTCAGCGCACGGGGTACCGCGCGCGGTTCCGGCCGATGCCGGGCGCCGTAACCTGTTCGCGCTCGATGCGACTTGTCCCTTGGTCACCAAGGTGCACCGCGAGGCCGAGATCCATCACCGCAAAGGCCGCGAAATCGTCCTGATCGGCCATGCCGGTCATCCCGAAGTCGTCGGCACGATGGGCCAATTGCCGGTGGGTTCGATCACGCTGGTCGAGACGCCCCAGGACGTCGACCGCTTCGTGCCGAAGAATTCGCGCAAGCTTGCCTACCTGACGCAGACGACGCTCTCGGTGCAGGACACGCTGGCGATGGTGGAGCGGCTCAAGGGCCGCTTCCCCGACATCGTCGGGCCGCATAAGGAAGACATCTGCTACGCCACAACCAATCGCCAGGAGGCGGTGCGCCGCGTCGCTCCGATCGTCGACGCCATGGTCGTGGTCGGGGCGCCCAACTCGTCGAATTCGCAGCGGCTGAAGGAAGTGGCGGAAAAGTCGGGTTGCGCCTTCGCCGTGCTGGTGCAACGCGCCGCCGACATCGACTGGTCGCGCTTCACCGACGTCACCCGCCTCGGCGTCACCGCCGGTGCCTCGGCGCCAGAGGTACTGGTTGAAGAGGTGCTCGACGCCTTCGCTCAGCGCTACGCGCTCAGCGTGGAGACTGTTTCCGCTGCGACGGAGGACATGTTCTTCCCGCTTCCCCGGCCGCTCCGCGAGCAGGCGGCCGAATGAGCCGTTAGATGGCCGTCTACACCGACGTCACCACCGACGACCTCGCCCGTTTCCTGTCCGCCTATGACATCGGCGAATTGCTTTCGTACAAGGGCATCGCCGAGGGCGTGGAGAATTCCAATTTTCTCGTCCACACGTCGACCGGAAACTACATCCTCACGCTCTATGAGAAGCGCGTCGCCGAAGCGGACTTGCCGTTCTTCATTGCGTTGATGGAGCATCTCGCCACGCGTGGCATCAATTGCCCGCAACCGGTGAGGAATAAACAGGGCAGCATGCTCGGCCGCGTCGCCGGCCGGCCTGCCGCGATCGTCACCTTTCTTGACGGTCTATGGATGCGCCGGCCGAGCGCCGGTCATTGCGCCGCCCTCGGTGAGGCTTTGGCGCAGCTTCATCTTGCCGGAGCCGATTTTGCGATGAAGCGCCCGAACGCGCTGTCGGTCGAGAGCTGGCGAGCGCTATTCGAACATGCCGGGCCACGCGGCGACACTGTGCGGCCAGGTCTATGCAACGAGATCGTCGCCGAACTTGACGTGCTGGAACGATCATGGCCGCGCGGCCTGCCGCAAGGCGTCATCCACGCCGATCTGTTTCCGGACAACGTCTTCTTCCTCGGCGACACATTGTCGGGTCTGATCGACTTCTATTTCGCCTGTACCGACACGCTCGCTTACGACGTCGCGATCTGCCTCAACGCTTGGTGCTTCGAACCGGATCGTTCCTACAACATGACCAAGGGCCGCGCGCTGCTGAAGGCGTATCAGAAGGTGCGGCCACTGTCGGCGCCAGAGTGCGATGCGTTGCCGGCGCTGGCGCGCGGCGCTGCGATGCGCTTCCTGCTGACGCGGCTTGTGGACTGGCTGGCTGTGCCGGACGGTGCGCTGGTCAAGCCGAAGGACCCGCTCGAATATTATCGCAAGCTGCGCTTCCACCAATCGGTGACGCGCGCGGCCGATTACGGCGTCGAGCCATGAGCGAGCAACGCGTCACCGTCCACACCGACGGCGCCTGTTCCGGCAATCCCGGCCCCGGCGGCTGGGGCGCAATCATGTCCTTTGGCGAGCATCAGAAGGAATTGATGGGCGGCGAGCCGCATACCACCAACAACCGCATGGAATTGATGGCGGCGATCTCGGCCCTCGAGACGCTGAAACGGCCCTGCATCGTCGACATCCACACCGACAGCCAGTATCTGCGCAACGGCATCACCAGTTGGATTCATTCGTGGAAGCGCAACGGCTGGCGCACTGCCGATAAGAGCCCGGTCAAGAACGTCGATCTATGGAAGCGGCTCGACGAGGCGCTCGGGCACCACACGGTGCATTGGCACTGGGTCAAGGGTCACGCCGGCCATGCCATGAACGAGCGGGCCGACGAGTTGGCGCGCGATGGTCTTGTTGCTGCACGCGCCGGCGCCAAAGGGGCGATGAAGACCAGCTGAAATGCGCATGGCCGGGACATGCCCGGCCATGACACTTGGATCCGTAGATCAGATCAGATCAGATCAGATCTGCGCCAGGAGCGTCTGGCCTCCGGAGACGTCGCACTTGCCCGGCGCTTCCTCGATATTGAGCTTCTTCACTACGCCGTCCTCGACGAGCATGGAGTAGCGCTTGGAGCGGTGTCCAAGTCCGTTGGCCGAGGCGTCGAGGACCATGTCGACAGCCTTGGCGAAGTCACCGCTGCCGTCCGCGAGAATATCGATCTTGCCGTCGGCGCCGGTCGCTTCGGCCCACTTCTTCATCACGAAGGCATCGTTGACCGCGGTGACTGCGATAGCGTCGATCCCCTTCTTCTTGAAGGCGTCGATGTTGTTGAGGAAGCTCGGCATGTGCATGTTGCTGCAGGTCGGCGTGAAGGCGCCTGGCACTGCAAACAGTGCGACCTTGCGGCCCTTGAACACCTCGTCGGTGGTCTTCGGCTTCGGGCCTTCGGCAGTCATCGTCCGGAAGGTCACGTTGGGCAATTTGTCGCCGACTTTAATGGGCATATGGGCTGCTCCTCATTATGTTCAATGTTTACGTGCGTTTCACCGGAGCGGGTACTTACGCCCCCGGCCGCGTTTAGTCGAGGCGGGCCGTGACTTCGTAGGCGTGCTGGCCCTCCACGACGGTGAAGGTCAGGTTGAAGGGGCCCTTGTTCGGGTCGACGCCGGGCGGCAGCCCGTCAAGCTGGAAGCTGAAATGCCGGCGCCCCGCGGGCGCGCCTTGCACGGGCTTCGGAATGGGTAGCGCCCATTCGGGACTCGGTCCCTCGGCAAAGACCGACACCGGAACGCTCCTTGCCTCGGGCAGGTCGACGATTACCAATGGCTTATCACCGCTGCCGACGCGGTTGACCGTCAGGCCGGCGGTCTTCGCATCGATGCGTTGCGGCACGCGGGCGAAAGCGGCCTTGAGCGCGGCCTCTTCGCTGCTGGCGCCCGGTGCGAGCGAGAGCGCCAGGCTGCCTTCGGCCGGCACGCACAGCTTCTCGCACACGGCATAGTCGATCTTGAGCTTGAGATTGACAGGCTTGCCCTGCTCCTTCGCCGTCACTTCAACCGGAAAAACGACGCTGCCTTCATAGCCGATGGTCGAGCCGGCTTCGTCGCTATGCAATTGCGGCGCTGGGTAGAGTACCGTCGCGCTTTTCAGATTGTCCGAGCCGGAGAAATCGAAGCGCGGGGGCACGCCGGAATCACCGGGATAGCGCCAATAAGTGTGCCAGCCGGGCAGCAGCTTCATCTCGATGCCGGCATGCAGCGGCGTTTCGCCGCTCGTATTGGTGCCGCCGATCAGGCGAACCGATGAGCGGGCGTCGTTGCTCCAGGGCGAGGCGTCGTCGGCACCTGCGGCGCCTGAAACGGCAAGTGTAACGATAGCGGCGGCTACGGCGAGGCAAGGTTTGCGGGGCAAGACGGTCATGTCCGCCTCGTAACGCGTAACGTCATAGGCGGCCATTGAAATCATCGTGAGCCGGCAACCCGGGCAGGCGATTTTGCCGCAATTATGCCGTTTGATGTTCGCCGTTCGTGGGAAAGTGCGCCACCAGTGGCGTCACGATTGAACTTTTGCCGCGAAGCGTCGTTTGCAAAGACAGGTCGATCGGATAACCTTTTAGCTATGAAGAAACCGCGCAAATCCAGCGCTCCCGGGCCCAGCCGCGGCTTTCTCGACGGGCAGATGCTGATCGCGATGCCGGCGATGAGCGACGAGCGTTTCGCGCGAGCGGTCATCTATGTCTGTGCGCACTCTTCCGAAGGCGCCATGGGCATCGTCATCAATCAGCCCGCGCAGAGTATCAAATTCCCAGAACTCCTCGTGCAGCTTGAGGTGATCCCGGCAAGTGAGCGCATCCAATTGCCGAACGCCGCGGAGGCGATCAAGGTGCTCAAGGGTGGCCCGGTGGAGACCGGCCGCGGCTTCGTGCTGCATTCGTCCGATTTCTTCATCGAGAATTCGACGCTGCCGATCGACGCGGGCATCTGTCTCACGGCGACACTCGACATCCTGAAAGCAATCGCACATGGCACCGGCCCGCAAGACGCCGTCCTGGCGCTCGGTTATGCCGGCTGGGCGCCGGGCCAACTCGAGGACGAGATCCAGCAGAACGGCTGGCTCAACTGCGCCGCCGATCAGGAACTGATCTTCGGCAAGGACATCGAGCACAAATATGAGCAGGCGCTGAGCAAGCTCGGCGTCAATCTCGGCATGCTGTCGAGCGAAGCCGGTCACGCCTAGGCTTGGCTATTCCCGCACGCCAGCGGCGCTCATTGTCTATTCTGCAATCTTCAGGACGCGCGGCCGTGCCGCGGGTTTGTCGGCGAGCAGGTCGTGGGCCGCTTCGGCGGTCATAGGCTCGCCAAAGGCGTAACCCTGCGCGTATTCGCAGCCGAGGTGATAGAGCTCGACCGCGTCGGAATCCGTCTCCGCGCCTTCGGCAACGACGTCCATGCCGAGGTCATGCCCCAAGGCGATAATGGAGCGCAGGATTACCGGCCGGGTGCCGCGCGCGGTTGTACGCACGAATGACTGATCGATCTTGATCGTGTCGAAGGGGAAGCGCTGGAGATAGGCGAGCGAGGAGTGGCCGGTGCCGAAGTCGTCGAGCGACAGACCGGCCCCCAGCTCCTTGATGCGGGTGAGCATCTGTGCCGCATGCTCGGGGTTCTCCATTACGAGAGACTCGGTAATCTCGAGCTTGAGCGAGCCGCGAGCGAGCGACGTGCGGCCAAGCACGCCACGCAAGTCCTGGATCAGGTCGTGACGCAGGAGCTGGCGCGAGGAGACGTTGACGCTAGCGAATAGCGGCTCCTGAGAGCGGCTTGCCTCGGCCTGCCAGGATGCAAGCTGGCGCGCAGTGCGGTCGAGCACGAACAGGCCGAGATCGACGATGAGGCCGATCTCCTCGGCGATGGAGATGAACTCGACCGGCGACAGGCGGCCGAGCTTGGGGTGGTCCCAGCGCGCCAGTGCTTCGAACCCGGCTATCGCGCGATCCTCCAGCCGCACTATCGGCTGATAGAGCACCTTGATTTCCTCGCGTTCGATCGCGCGGCGCAATTCGGATTCGATGGTCAGCCGGTCGGTCTTGCGCGAGCGCATCGCCGGCTTGAAGATTTCGATGCGGTCGCCGCCGATACGCTTGGCGTGATACATCGCGAGTTCGGCGTCCTTCAGCACCTCATCCGGTCGCATCGACTGGTGGTCGTGCAATGCCAACCCGATCGAGGCCGTGAGGAATATCTCGCGGTCGTTGAACGCGATCGGCGCCCGCAGCGCGCGGCGCATGGTTTCGGCGAAGCCGACGACGCGCGTCGATTCCCGCTCCGACATCAGGATCAACGCGAACTGGTCGCCCGAAAGACGCGCCATAGTGTCCTGCGGCTTTAAAAGCCGCGACAATCGCCGCGCGATGGTGAGCAGGATCGAGTCGCCGACGGCCATGCCGACCGAGTCGTTGACCTGCTTGAACCGGTCGATGTCGATGACGACGACCGAGGGCTTCAGGTTGGGATCGGTCTTGGCGAATGCGAAGGTCGATTCCATCCGGTCGATGAACAGTTCGCGGTTTGGCAGACCGGTGAGGTTGTCATGCACAGCGTCGAACAACAGTCGCTCTTCCGCATTCTTGAAATCCGTGACGTCGGTCAGCGTGCCCACGAGGCGAACGACTTCGCCGTCGGAGCCCACGACCGGACGCGCCTTCAGGGACAGCCACACATAGTGACCGTCGGAGGCGCGGAGGCGGAAATCCTGATGCAGGCGGCCGCGGCGCTGCTCGACCGCATTGTCAAGCGCGGCGCGGAAGCGGTCGCGGTCGAGCGGATGCAAGACATCGAGCCACGCGGCGGCGGCTCCTTCGAGCGTGCCCCGTTTCAAGCCTAGAAGATGCTCGGTCTCGGGGCTCGTGTAGACTTTGTCCCCGGATACGTCCCAGTCCCAGATCAGGTCGCCGGCCCCGGTCATAGCGAGCGCCCGTCTTTCGACGTCGGAGACGATGCCATGCGTGATGCCGCCGGCGAAGGCGTGCTGCATCACCGTGAATCCGATCAGCATCACGATCAGCACCAGGCCGCCGAGCAGCGCCGGGCCGATGATGTCGTTGGTAACGACGCCGGTGACGCACAGACCGGCGGCAAAGGTCCATACGACGAGCAGAAGCCAGGTCGGAATCAGCAAAACCGCACGGTCGAAGCCATGCATCGACAGGTAGATCACCAGCGCCAGTCCGGCGACGGCGATGAGGGCCAGCGACAGGCGCGCAATGCCGGACGCTATCGCCGGATCGAACACCGCGACCGCAATGAGCGCGGCCAGGGCCGCGAGCCAGGCGATCGTGATGTGGGCGTAGCGCACGTGCCAGCGCGACAGGTTTAGGTAGGCGAACAGGAACACGAGCAGGGTGGCCGACAGGATCGCTTCGCCGCAGGCGCGCCAGACGCGTTCGGCGCCGGCCGTCATATCGAACACCTTGCTCCAGAAGCCGAAGTCGATGCCGATATAGATGAGCACCGCCCAGCCGAGGGCCGCGGCAGCGGGAAACATCATCGAGCCCTTCACCACGAACAGGATCGTCAGGAAAAGCGCCAGCAGGCCGGCGATACCGATGACGATCCCGTAGTAGAGGGTGAAGGAATTGACCTTGTCCTTGTAGGCGTCCGGCTCCCACAGATAGATCTGCGGCAGCTTGTCGGTGCGCAATTCGGCGACGAAGGTGATGACGGTGCCGGGGTCGAGCGTGACGCGGAAGATATCGGCCGTCGTGCTCGCCTGCCGCACCGGACGGTCTCCCGTCGATGGCGTGATCGATGCAAGGCGCGACAGGCCGAGATCGGGCCAGATCAGCCCCGAGCCGACCATGCGATAATGCGGCACGACAATCAGTCGATCGATCTGCTCATCGCTGTTGTTTGTGAGCGCGAAGACGGCCCAATTGGTGTTGTGCTCGCGGGCGCGAACCTCGATGCGGCGCACGATGCCGTCGGGGCCGGGCGCGGTCGAGACCTGGATGCGGTCGCTCTCGGTATGCTGGAGGTCGGTGGCGGCGGTGAGGTCGATCGCTGGGGCGTCGAGGCGAACATTGACGGCTTCGACGGCGCGCGCGGCCGTACCGGCCATGACGGCCGTGAGCGCGATCAGGCCGGCCAAGGCCGCCACAATTCGCCGATCAGTCAATCCGAGTCCCCCGGCCGCGGCGATTCCGCCGGGCCCACAGGCTCCGCCGGTTGAAGTCCGTCATCAAGCCACACCTGCTCGCTTTTCGTCCGACATTGTGCCCATTTCGCGGCTCGTAGGCGAGCGGGCTTGTCCGTGCCGGCCGACGCCAATTCAGGCCGTCAGCACTATCTTGCCGATGTGAGCGCTCGACTCCATCAAAGCGTGGGCGGCGGCCGCCTCGCGCAGCGGAAAAGTCTTGTAGAGAACAGGCTTGACCTTGCCGGCGGCGAGCAGCGGCAGAACCTTCTCCTCGACGGCGCGGGCGATGGCGCCCTTGTCCGCGACCGAGCGCGCGCGCAGCGTCGATCCGGTGTGGTGCAGCCGCTTGAGCATGATGCGGCGGAAATCGACCGTGGCCTTCGGCGAGCCCTGGAAGGCGATCTGCACGATGCGGCCCTCGACCGCGGCCGCCTCGTAGTTGCGCTCGATGTAGTCGCCGCCGACCATGTCGAGGATGACGTCCGCGCCCTTGCCCTCGGTCGCGATCTTCACCGCGGCGACGAAGTCCTCGCTCTTGTAGTTGATGGCGAGATCGGCGCCGAGCTTGCGGCAGGCTTCGCATTTCTCCTCGGAGCCGGCGGTGACGAAGACCCTGGCGCCGAACTGCTTTGCGAGTTGAATTGCGGTGGTGCCGATGCCGGAGGAGCCGCCGTGCACGAGCAGCGTCTCGCCTTCCTTGAGACCGCCGCGCTCGAACACATTGTGCCACACGGTGAACGTCGTCTCCGGCACCGCGGCCGCGTCGATCACGGGCAGCGTCGAGACCGGCAGCGTGTGCAGCGCGTAAGCGAGGCAATATTCGGCGTAGCCGCCGCCGACGACCAGAGCCATGACGCGGTCGCCTTCTTTCCAGCGCTTGATGGCCGGACCGAGCGCGGCGATCTCGCCGGCGACCTCGAGGCCTGGAATGTCCGGCGCGCCTTTCGGCGGCGGATAGAGGCCCTGGCGCTGCATGACGTCGGGACGGTTCACACCGGCCGCGCGCACGCGGATCAGGAGTTCGCCTTCGCCGGGGGTCGGAACCGGCCGTTCCTCGGGCACCAGCACGTCGGGTCCGCCGGGCGCCTTGATGCCGATGGCGGTCATGCGGGTCGGGAGCGTACTCATGGGAACCTCGTCGACGGGCTTCGGCGTCCTGTTTAGGCGGGCGGCGGCGGTGTGACAACCCGCGGGGCGGGCTCTAGATTTGAGCCGACACGGGAGTTTTGGCGATGCCGGCGATCGACGAGGATGACAAGCCGAAGAAGAAAGTGGCGCATGAGATCGGCCAGGACCTGACCCTGCTCTCAGTCGAGGAACTCGCCGCGCGCGTTGCGCTGCTGAACGAGGAAATCGCACGCCTGGAGGCCGATATGACCAAGAAACGCGCCACGCGCGCGGCCGCCGATCAATTCTTCAAGCGGTAATGGAGCGCGTGTCCGCGAATTTAATATCACCT
>Ga0208357_1000784_pt1 | contig 24456 bp, 23 predicted proteins | sample NGESurdeep092012_6_FD_184487 | JGI IMG/M metagenome (GOLD analysis project Ga0208357, IMG submission 184487) | Arctic peat soil microbial communities from Barrow, Alaska - NGEE Surface sample F52-2 deep-092012 (SPAdes) | ecosystem: Environmental > Terrestrial > Soil > Wetlands > Peat ...
CGTACCAGCTGCCGCTCCATTCGAGCGCGGCGGCGGCACCCTGCAGCTCCGGCGACTGTGCAGCGAAGCTGGCGTAGTCGTCGGCGATGATGGCGCGCAGCGGCGTCGCCCGAAACGCACCGGGCGCATAGCGCTTCACTTCGGCCGTGCTTTCGGGATCGATGCCGCCGCTGGCCGGCAACGGGTTGCGCGGCTTGAGGTCGGCGGAAAGTTCACCGGACTTCAGCGCCAGCCACACGATGCTGTCGCGGCCCACATTGCCCGCGCGGCCGTTGCCGATGCGCAAGGCGGCGCGGAAGAAATCGCCAGCCTGCGGCTGCGTGCCCTGCACGCCATCGCCGAAGCGCAGGTGCGCGTCGCCGTCGTCGTCGACCTCGACCACGACGTGGCGGTCGTCCGGGCCACTCTCCAGCAGGTCGTACACCGGCTGCCACTGCCAGCGCGGATCCGGCTCGCCGGCGACCAGCACCGCGTCGAGACGGCCACCGTAAATCGTGACTTGCGGCAAGGCCAGGCGCGGATCGCGGGCGAACAACTGGCACACCGGCGCCGCGGACGGCAGCGGTTCGGCCCAGGTCAACGGCGCGTCCGGAAGCACGTGGCCGGTATCGGTGGGCGGGCAGCGCACGTCCTGCACAGCACCCTCACAACGGCAGCAACCGTATTGCGCGCTGCCGGGCACCAGCCAGCAATCTTCGACCAGCGAGCCGCAGCGCATGCACGCATCCGGCATCGCGGCGAGTGCGGCGGTCAGGCCGGGATAGTCGCCATCGCTGTCCTGTGGTGTGCAGATCGCGACCGACGCGCACTGCCCGCGCACGTGTTCGCCGTGGTCGACCAGCAGCACGTTGCCGCGGACCAGGCTGACATCGTGCAGCCACGCACAACCAGGCGACGGCTGGCGCACCGACAGGCACAGGTCAAACGGTAATGCGTCGCACGCATCCCAGGCGATCTCCAGCAACAGCGTGCCATTGAGCGGATCGACGGACGTCTGGACGTCTGTCAGACGCAGCGCATGCCGATGCGCCGGATCGGCATCGGCGGGATTGCCGGTCTGCGGTCCCAGCACTTCCTCGAAGATGAGCAGGTCGCCGGCCGCCAACTTCAACGCACGCTGCGCTGGCGCGGCGGCGGCCGCGGCGGCCGGGGCGGGATCGTTCGCCGCCGGGGATGTCGACGGAGGAGCCGATGCAACCGGCGGCGGTGGCGATGGCGGGGCTGGTGCCGGTGGCGGCGCGTCGACCAGCGTCGCGCGCGTGCTGCCACGCGGCAGGCAGCACATTTCGTCGCCCCAGGTGTACAGGCGGATCGCGCTGTGCGCGGCGACCACGTTGAAGGTGGTCGCGCCATCGAGCGGCAGCGGCTCGAAGATCAATGCGCCTTGCGCCCGCGCCGTGTCGAGTGCCACTGCATCGATCACGCCCGGCTGCGCGCTGCCCTGGCCGGCCGGTGGCACCAGCAGCAACAGGTTTTCCAGCGCCAGCGGCAGGTCGTCGTCGCCGGCGTAAGCCAGCGTGACTAGCGCGCGCGCGTTGCAGCCCTCGTGCATGCGGTAATCGACCAGCCGCGCATGCCGACGTACCGAGATGCGCCGGCGCGCGGTGCCGAGATAGGCTTCGGTGGCGACCGCATCCTGGTAATAGCTGAGGTAGTCGGCGGTGTACGCCAGCACCTCGACCAGGGTGATGCCGAGGTCTGCCGCGTGGCGCTCCTGCCATGCCGGCATGTCCAGCGCCATGCGATCCAGCAAGAGCTGGCGGAAACTCTCGTAATCCTTGGCCAGGTAATTGATTTCGGGAGGCGCGATGGCCGCGGGCACGCAGGGCTGGTCCTGCGCGCAATCCAGCGCGTTCGCGCAATCCAGGCGAAACCGCAGCGTGGTGCAGGCATAGCGCGGATCGAAGCCCGGATACGCCAGCCAACTCGCCGGCTGGTTGCCGGAGGACGCATCGACCAGGCACAGGCAGTACGCGGTGTGGTCGCCTTCCCGGTCCAGCACCACGCGCAGGCAGGCGTCATCGTGCATGTCCGGTTCCAGCTCGGGGGTGACACTGAGCACGCGCAAGCCAGTGATGCGATCGCCACCGCCCAACCGCACATTGGCCACACCCAGCCCCTGCGGAATTGCACCGAACAAATGCACGCACAGGCTCACGCCGTCGTCGCCCACTTCGACATAATCGATGCCGTTGAGCGTGCCGGACAGGCGCAGTCGCTCGCGCCGCGCCGGCACGCTGCAGGCGGGCAGGAGTGCGCAGCCGACCGGACCGAGGCTGACGGCAGCAGCCGCGGTGCTCATGACACGCTCCGCGCAAAGCTGTCGGTGCGGGCCTCGCCGGTCGCCAGCACGGTGTAGCTGAGCGTGACCGTGAGCGTCGCGTCGTCGCTGTCCACGTTCAACGCGCCCACCCCGATCACGTCGCCGAGCCAGCGCTGCAGCGCCGCCTGCACCGTGAACTGCAGCGCGGCGGCAAGCTCCGGGCTGTTCGGCGCGAATACCATCTGCAGCAGGCCGCTGCCGAAGTCCGGCCGGTTGACGCGCTCGCCCGGGCTGGTGAACAGCAACTGTTCGATCATGTCGCGCACGTGGTCGTCATCACCGGTCGCCGCGGTGCGACCGCGCGGGTCGAAGTGGAACGGATAGTCGATGTCGAGCGTTGCGTTCATGACGTCCTCACATCGCGCTGGCGCGGGTCTGGCTGGCGACGATCAGCAGCGGCGTGCCGGTCGGCGCGCAGATCGCCTGGCTGTCGAACAGCAGCAGCGGCTGGCCGTTGGAAGTCACCCGCGTGGCGGCGGTGACGAACTGCGCGGTGACACATGGCCCGTTCGCCGCCGGTGGCGGTGGCAGCGCGCAGCCGGCGACCAGCCACGGCGCCGGCATCATCACGCTGGGCTGGCCACTGACGGTGACACGCGGATTCGGCGCGGTGGCCTGCGCCTGCCCACCGTGCGAACAGAGCACGCTGGCACCGACATGGATGAGGAAGCCCGGCATCATGCATCTCCTGGGAGTGTGGGTGGTAGAAATCAAGGGAGCGAGGCAAAGCGATTTTGAGTCAGGTTTTTCGATCGTTTGAGGAAGATAGCCGTAGCTATCTGACGAGAAGGAGCGGAAAAGCTGGCCAAAAGCGCGAAGCCGCAGCCCCTTGAATTTCTGCCGCCCACGCTCCCTATGTCACCACCAGCGCACCGTTGTTGATCGTCACCGTCGGGCCCGCGAGCACGACGGTGGCACCCTGTCCATTCGAGATCGTGATGCCGACCTCGTTGATCGCGATAAACGCACCGGTCAGGCTCTGCAGCAGAATCCCGCCGATGGGCCCCGGCTGGTCGCTGATCGAAATCGTGTTCTGCAAACCCGACTGCAGCACGACACTGGGACTGAGCGGATTGCCCGCCAGCGCCAGCGCGGGCAGTTCCGCTGCCGCGCCCCAAAAGCCGCCGACCCAGATCGGATAGTCCGGATCACCCTGCTCGAACTCGATCCACACGCCGGCGCCGATCTGCGGCAATACATAAATGCCGCTCTGCTTGCCGGCGATCGGCATACACGGCATCGCCCAGCTCGACGGCAGCAGGCCGGACACGTCCGGCACCAGCGCCTGGATGCGGCCACGCTGTTCCGGATCCACGTTCTGGATCACCGTACCGCGGTACTTGCCAAAAAATTTGTTCATGGCGGCACCAGCGGCACGGTGGAGAGCAGGCCCTTGCGCGACAGCTGGAAGCTCTGCCTGTACTGCCCGCGCTTGATCGTGTGGCGCACCTGGCTGACGTAGTGCAGGCCGTCGAACGCGGGGCCGACTCCGCGCACGCCAACCAGCTGGCGCGCCTTCAGCACGCGGCCGTAGCGGGTGACGTCGAGGCTGCCCTGGCCAGTCACGGTATCTGCCGATTTCGCCGCCTCGGCCATGCCCAGCAGCATCGCGCGCTGCGGCGAATACTTCGCGGTCTCCGGCAGCGGATTGAATTGCTGCGGCGGCGGATCGATCAGTCCCAGCGGCGGATTGAGCGGACCGATGTCCGGGATCGGGATCGGCAGCGGAATCTTGGTCTGCTCGTTCTGGATGTAGACCACCGGCAATTGCCGCGCGTTGCCGTTGTAGCTGAAGCTGAGCTGCTCGACGTTGCTGGCCGCGTCCATGTCCGCGTTCAACGCCGGCTGCGGCACGCCCACCTTCACCTTGGGTCCCCAGTACGCGATGCTCATGCCGGGCGCCGGACCCGGATCGAGATAGAACACGTAGCCGACGCGCGCAGCCAGCAGCCGGATGTATTCCAGGTCGTTGCCCTGCTGGGTCGGGATGCGGTTGGTCGGGATCGGCACATCGATCGCGATGCTGGGAATCACCAGCGGCACGATGCCGAGGAAGGCGTACTTGGCGAGCAGCAGGACGACGATCGCCTCGGCCGGCATGGCCGGATACGGCAGGCCCGGCAGCCCCGAAAACTCCAGCTTGGTCATCACCGCGGTGAGGTCGTCGCCAGTCACCTGCAGCGTGGTATGGCGCTGATCCGACCCCGGCAGCACTTCGGTCCTGGTCACTACGCCGTCGATCAGCACCTGCGGCGTGCCGTTGAGCGTGATCACCACGATGACGCGCAGCAGCGGCACCACGCCGCCGCCGCTGAGCAGGAACAGGGTTTGCAGTGGCGATCGCACGCTGAGGGTGAACTGCAGGGTGAACGCAGCGGCGCCTTCGTCGGGCGTATTCACCTCCAGCTGGGTCAGCGCATCGAGCACGAGCTGCGGCACCGGCACCGGCACCACCGGACCGACCAGCAGGGTCAGGTGTATTCCCTCAAGCACGGGGCACCCCCGGGATGCCTTGCGGCAAGGTGATGCGCAGCGACCGCCCGACGGTGTCGGTCAGTTCCTGCGGACGCAGCGCGCGATTCGCGTCGCACAGCTGCCAGAACAGTTCGGCATCGCCCACGAAATTCGCGGCGATCGTGTCCAGCCGCTCGCCCTGCAACACCCGGTGCCACTGCAAGGTGGCGAAACATTCCGGCGGCGGCACGAAACGGCGTGTGAGACAGGTCACCGACGTGCCGTCGGAACGCACGAAGGTTGTGGTGGGTGTCAGCGCGTAGCGGCTGGTCGGCGGGAAGGCGGGACTCATCATGGCACTCCGGTGATGCCCAGTGCGGAAAGCGGCTGGCTGGCGCTGCTGCCGGCCAGCTGCTCCTTCTGCTGCAGGTAATTCATGAACAGGCTGGCCGCCTTGTGACCGCTCGGCACGTCGTCCACCGACAGCACGCGCAGGCCCAGGCTGACCTTGGCGCGGATCGGATTCAGCGCCGTGTCGAACGCCTCCTCGGTGATGCTGAACTCGGTGATCCGCACCGGCAGGATGCGCGACTTGCTCCACACGAACAGCGCCAGCGGCGTCTCCATCGGCACGATCTCCAGCGTGCCGATCTGCGCCAGCGCGTCGTTCGCGCGCAACTGCGCGCTGGTCGGGTACAGCATCGTCTCCAGCGCGGCCAGCGAGGCGAAGATGCCGGACTGCGTGGTGACCTGGTTCTGCTCGGGAAACTCCAGCTGGTCGGTGGCGTCGATCTCCGCCTCCAGCTTCAGCGTCTCCACCGGCGGCCCCTTCAGGCGCAACACCTCGGAACGATCGCCGCCATCCGCGCTGACCGCCTGCACCTGCAGCGAGCGCGTCAGCGAGTCGGGGTTGTACTGCAGCGCGATCACCCGCAACACCGCCGAGGTGGCGGCATCGATCAGCACGATGCCGCCCTTGAGGATCCGCGGTGATCCGGGAAATGCGCTGCTCATGGCACGTGGCCGAAGCCGAGCAGCTTGTCCATCCGGCTCAGCACATAGGAGAAGCCCTGCACGCGCGGACTGCGATTGCCCTCGATCGTGTACAGCATGCCGTCCTGCACCGAATGCACCAGGCCGGTGTGACCCAGCCAGCCGGCCAGGCTCACCCGCCACCACACCACCACGTCGCCGGGCACCGGCACGTAACCGCTGCCCGGTGCGTTGGACCAACCCCGCTGTTTGAACTCGGCCAGCAGGCTGCGTGCACTGGCGATATAGGGGAACGGCAGCGCCGCCTTGTCGCCGGCCACCGCCTGCAGAAAGCACCAGCTGGCGAACGACGCGCACCACGACTGACCTTCATCCAGACCGGCCGGCGCCAGATACTTGCGGACGAAGGGTCCGCAATTGTTGCCACCCTCTTCGCAGGCACCGGCCTTCAGCTCGCCGATGGCCGCGGCGAGCGCCGCGCGGCCGAGCGTGCTGCCGCCATCCGCCGGCAGCGTGGCGTAATCGACCGCACTCGGCGTGTCGATGGAGGGCTTCGGGTTCTGCAGGCTCCACCAGGTCAGCGGCCCGGCCACGCCGTCGACGACCAGTGGCTGGCCGTGCTGATCGAGGTTCTGCGTCTGGAACGCGCGCAGCGCCTGCCAGGTCCTGGTGTCGAAGCTGCCGCTGGCATCGACCGCATAGCCGCGCTGCGCCAGCAGTTTCTGCAGCTGGAGCACCTGCGGTCCCTGATCGTTCTTGCGCAAGGTGTCCATCGTCATCGCTCCCGCGGCCATGCCTGACCATCGGGGATGTTCTTCGCGTCCATCACGGCTTCCCCGGCGTGTCGAAATTGAATGGCCCCGGCGTCTTGATGCCGAAGGATTTCTGCGCCGCTTCCAGCACCCCGGACGGGCACTCGACCGGGGCCGGATCGTCGCGTGCCGGAACACCAGGCACTTTTTCGCGCACGACCGTGCTGCGTTCGAGCACGATGGCGGCGCGACGCATCAACTCGTAAGCCTGCTCGCGCTGCTTGCCGAACGGTTGGCGCTGGAACCTTGCGCGCGCGGCAGGATCCGCAGGCGCCAGCGGGTCGGGCGTGCCCTGCTTGCCGAGGAACTCGTCCACGGCGCCGCGCTCCATGTCCGGTCCTTTCGGCTCGGGCTCCTGCCTGCCCTGTTTCGGCGGCAACTCGCTCTCGCCGCTTTGCCGGGCGCCGGACAGGTCGCAGTCGGCGCACACCTTCGGCTCCGCCAGCCAGTCGCGGGCTGCCTGTGCCCGTTCGATGGCCAATGCCTCGTTGCCCTCGAACTGCGGCGCATGCTCGGCGCCGCGCGGCCCTTCGGGCGAGGTGAAACCCTTGATCTCGGTGACCCGATAACCCTGTTCGTTCAGCGCCTGGATATCGGTGGGCAGACGGAAATCCTTGCGAACCTCGTGCCGGGCATGGCGGAAGAACACGTAGCGCGTCTGCTCGTCCGTCTGCGTCAGCGCCGGCACCTCCGGCACTGCGGGCACGTGGGTGATCTTCTCGCAGGCGAAGGTCAGTTTCTGCTTGCCTTTCTTTGTGCAGTCGACATTCTTCGTGGTCGCGCCACCGCTGAAGTCGAGGGTGAACATGCACGAACCCGCCCGCGGGTCGCAGCTGGCGCCGCCCTTCACGGTCACGTCCGGGGTCTGCACCTCGACCGAACCGCCGGCACCGGCGACGCCCTTTTCATCCAGTTTGACCGACGGCGTGAGCGACACCGTGAAGCTCGAACCCTGGATGAAGGTGATCTTCAGCCCGGGATTGAGCGCAACCCCTTTCAGCGCATCGGCGCCCGTCACCATGTTGGCGACCACCGAGCCAAGCGCCTTCGGTATGTCCACGCCCGGCTGCAGGTTGACCTGGATGTTGCCCTTGCACAGCGAGATGTCCAGCCAAATCTCCTTTAGGCTGGCACCGGGCGTGACCGAACCGTGGAAGCCCGGGAAGCGTGGCCCATCGACCGCGGTCATCGTCACCCGGTAATCGGAACCGTCCGGGCAATGCACCTCGCGCACATCCGGGCTGTCGCCCGCGGACGCGGCGCACCCGCGCATCTGGCGGCGTACCACCCCGCTCCCGCCGGGCGAGACCGAAGCGCGTTCGCCACGCATCACGGCGTCGGCGGCCCGATCGGCAGCGGTCTCTGCGGCATCGCCGGGCGAACCGATCGCCAACGATGCGTGCAGTCCGCCGGCGCCGGGGTCCTGCAGCGTATGCGCCAGCTCGTGCGCGAGCAGGCGACGACCCGCCGGCATATGCGGCGCGTATTGGCGGGTATCGAACACGACATGGCTGCCCACCGCGTAGGCCAGCGCGCCCACCGCGCGCGCGGATGCAGCGGCGTGGCCGTCGTCGTGCACGCGAACGCGGCTGAAGTCGCTGCCGAAGCGCGGCTCCATCCATTGCCGTGTCGCGGGCTCGAGCGAACGGCCGGGGCTGGCGAGCACGTCCCGCACGAGCTGTGGCACCGCGGGCGCGGGCACCGCGTCGCGAGCGCTTCGTCGCAGCCGCTTCTTCGCGCAATCGGCACATTCGGCGCCGCCCGGCGCATGCGTGCCGCAGGCGCACTTGCGCTGCAGCCAACGACCGGGAGTCGGTGTCGCGGCGGGCATGGCGGAATGGCTGGTCTGTTGGTACACGGCTCTTCACCTGGCATGCGTTATCGGTTTCAAGGCTTCTGGCGTGCGGCGACGCACGTGGCCACGTCCAGCCCCGCCACACGGCAAACGTCGTCGTTCAGCGGATGCGGGCCGCTGGCCATCAGGGAGGCAGGGTTGTCGAAACCGGCGGGCTTGGTCAGCTGCGCGGCGAACCAATGGAGGCGATCGGCCACCAGCATCGAGGAGTTCCGTGCATGCGACTGGATGTAGTCGTAGCGATCGAGCTCGTAGGCGAACATGTGCAACAGCTCGTGGGCGAACCCGGTCGGATCGCCGCCGGACCAGTTCGTCGCAACCTCCCACTTCGACGGATCCACGTCCGCGGTGAACGTGTCGGCGTCGGCCACGTCGACGAAGCTGACGTCGACACTGAAACCGGGGCGCGATGCGGCCTTCTCGATGGCGTCCTCCATCGACTTGATGTTGGCAATGTCGGCAGCCGTGCCGGTGCCGGCCTTGCGCAGCAGCACTTTTGCCCGGACGACGATGTTCTTCGGATCGCGCCGATCGACCTCGTAGGTGCCGCCTCCGAACTTGCCCTTGATCTTCACGTACACCCGCGCGGGATCGGCCGAAGCCTTTTCTTCCACGTCGAGCTTCTTCGCCTCGGCGGGCTTGGCGACGCGCGCCTGCTCCTTGCCCGCCGCGGCCACGGTCACTGCCCGGGTCTCCACCGAGATCTGTGCCGGCGGCTTGTCCCTGGTGGTGAACAGCGCCAGCAGCTCGCCGATGTAGTAGAGACAGCCGGCCTTCTTCTTCGCGTCGGTGATGATGCCATCGGCGACAGCCTTGTCGGGCGCCGCCAGCGTCGTGTAATCGGGTTTGGTGCGGATGGATCGGCCGACCGAGTCGTAGATCGGATCGTTCTTGCCGGGATTCACGCAGCGCCGGATCACGCCCGGCGCGGACTGCTGCACGACGTGGGTCAATTCGTGCGCCAGCAGGCGCTGGCCCGACGACGCCCGCAATGGCGGGGCATCCGCGCCCAGCACGATGTGGTGGCCGGCGGTGTAGGCACGGGCCGCGACATCGTGCGCCGATCGCGCCGCCGCCTCGCCCGTGTGCAGGCGCACCGCACTGAAGTCATGGCCGAAACGCTGCTCCATCTCGCGGCGCAGCCCGGTCGGCAGCGGCTGGCAGGAGGCGCCAAGCACTTCGTCGACGCCGTGGGGTACGGCAACCCCTGTGGCCTCCCCGCTGCCGAAGCTTCCGACCCGCGGCAGGGTCGGGCTGTCTCTGCGCGCCGTCGAGCCCGCCATCACCTGGTCGGCCACGCGATCGGCTTCGGCTTCGAGCGGATCGTTGTTCGCACCGATCACCAGCTTGGGTTGCACGACGACGTGCCTCTTCGCGCATCCCGCGCATTCGGCATGACCGTGGCTGTGCGCGCCGCAAGCGCACTTGCGCTGCAGCAACCGGCCATGCCCGCGCAAAGCTGCCGCCGGTTTCATCGCGAGGCTGGCACTGCGCTCAGCCATGCCGGGCTCCGGCGCGCGGGGCCGGCTTCTTCGCCGGCTTCGGTTTCGGCTTGCGCAAGGCGGCGAGGAAGGCATCGAGCTTGCCGGCGTCGAGCGCACGCTTCTTTTTCGCGGTATCAATCGCATCGATGATCGCGTAGGCCTCGTCGCAGTATTTGGCGAAGAAGGCCCAGCTCATCTGCTGCTTGCGGCCCCAGGTGACGCAGACCGGACCGCTGGTGGTGTAGCCGGGCACGTAGACGTAGTGGCCGCTGTTGGGGTTCGGCTTGCCGGCCTTGCCGCCGACCACCGACCACGGCTTGCCGGCATAGAACTGCGGCATTGCCGAGTCCGGCAGGGTAAGGCCGAGGCCGAGCCCGATGTCCATGAATACCGCGCGCTTGACCTCGGTGTTCTTGCCGCGGTCGATCTCCGCGAATGCCTTGATCTTGTAGCGCCGCTTCGCCGCGATCCAGCCGGTGCTGCGCCACTCCTTCAGCGAATCGAGCACGACCAGGCCGCTGTCGGCACCGCCGCTCTCGCTGAAGTATTCGTGCAGTACGTCGTTGTCGGTGATCGCGATCAGCTTGTTCTGCTCGGCCTTCTCGAAGCGCAGAGTCTGGTGCGCGCGCCCGGCCATCACGCAGTCGCCGTACTGGTCGTTGCCGAACATCGGGGTGGGGATGCCATTGTGCGCTACGTCGAAGTCGTACTCGGCCGGCAGCGCCGGCGGCGGCTTGAGCAGCATCGCGAACATCAGGTTGCGGCCGTCGCGTTTGGCCTTCCGTTTGCCAAAACGCACGATGCCGCCGGGACGGGGTTTCGGAATCGCTGACATTTCAATGCTCCTAGTTTGCACTGTGTGGAACGGAAGGGATACCGAGGCCCTGCTGCACCGCCATGGCGATGCGCGGGCCCAGCGTCTGCCGCGGATGCATGACGGCCGACAGCGTCGTCGGCGGCAGTGCAGCCACGACGCCCAGGCTGCGCAGGGTGGCGACGGCACCGGGTTGCGCCAGCCGCTGGGTCAACTCGCGTTCGAGTGCATCGCGCACGCTGCCGGCGCGCTCGCCGCCGAGCAGCGCCTCGTCGATCACCAGTCGCTCGATATGCAGCACGATGCTCATGGGAACCTCGAATAGCCCGGTTTTTGTAGCGCACCCTGTGCGCGAATCGCGCACCCAAGTCGCAGCATGCTTTCGCGCACAAGGTGCGCTCCTACAGGCGATCTCAACGAGGTTTTTCGAGATTGCCTCATGGCTTGGCTCCCGCACTTTCGAGCCAGCGGAAGTCAGCTTCGTTGACCGGCTTGTCGAGCTTGCGGTATTCGGCGCGGGCGGCGTCGAGCAGCAGTGGCATGCCGATCTGCACACCGGCACTGGCGGCCATGAATGCGGCGTTGAGCGCGATGCCCTGGATGCTGCCGCCGGTGAGTGCGAGCCGCGCCAGCCGCTCCAGGTCCAGCGCGCCCACCGCCGCCTGCGCGGGGAACACCGAGGCCCAGATCGCCCTGCGTTCGGGCACGCCGGGAAACGGAAAGTTGATGACGAAGCGCAGCCGGCGCAGGAACGCGCTGTCGAGCGCGCCCTTCATGTTGGTCGCCAGGATCGCCAGGCCCTGGAAGGATTCCAGCCGCTGCAGCAGGTAGTTCACCTCGATGTTGGCGTAGCGGTCGTGGCTGTCCTTCACTTCGCTGCGCTTGCCGAACAGCGCGTCGGCCTCGTCGAAGAACAAGATCGCACCGCCGCCCTCGGCTGCGTCGAACAGTTTGCGCAGGTTCTTCTCGGTCTCGCCGATGTACTTGCTGACCACCGCCGACAGGTCGATGCGGTACAGCGACAGGCCGAGTTGCTGCGCCAGCACTTCCGCCGCCATCGTCTTGCCGGTTCCGCTCTCGCCGGTGAACAGCGCGCTGATCGACAGGCCGCGATTCATCCGCTGGCGGAAGCCCCAGTCGTCGTAGACCGTGCTGCGCTGGCCGACCTGACCGGCGATCTGGCGCAGCAGAGTCATCTCGCTCTGGGGCAGTTTCAGGTCGTCCCATCCCGCCTTCGGCTCGATCCGCTGCGCGAGCTGATCCAGCGCCGGCCGTGCATGCGCCAGCGCGCCTTGCCACAGCGTCTGCGCCAGCGCTTCGGGCTTCTGCTCGACGGCGGCGAGTGCGGCATGCGCGATCTGCTCGATCCGGCCGAGATTGAAATCGAAATGGCCAGCCAACTTTTGCGGCTGCGTGCCGGCCGCGTCACCGAGCAGACGCTGCCACAGCGTACGTTGCTCGACCGCGGTGGGTTTGGCCACGTCGACGCTGAGCGCATGCGTCGCCGCACTCGCCCACGGTTCGCGTGCATCGATGAAGCTGAGTCCGCCCGCACGCGCGAGGAAGCGCTTGACCAGCAGCGCCGTGGCATCGCCGCGCTGGACCTCGGCCGCGTCCAGGTACAGCGCCAGCGGCAGCAGCTGGCTTTCACGCTGCCACAGCCGCAGCAGGGTTTCCTGTTCGGCGGTCGCACTGGGCAACAGCTCGGCAGAGAGCCGATAAGCCTGCGCGCCGAACGCGGCGGCAATCGTCTGCGCGATCGCCTGCTTGCTGACGCTGTCGCTGCCGAGCAGTTGCAGCACCGGCAGCGTGTCGCCCACCGGTACATGGTGCAGTGCGTCCAGCAGCTGATCGGCGATCGCACGTTGCGACGGCGGCAGCGTGGCTGGCGCCAGCGCAGTGAGCAGCGGAGTCAGCCGGTCGTCCAGATAGTTCATGCCCTTGACGAAATTGACCACGCGCTCGTCGGCGCTGAGCGCCGCACCGATCAACGGTTGCGCGCCGGGCTGATGGATGTCGAGCAGGCGCCAGTAGCGCAGCGGCCGCTCTGGCGACAGCGCATCCCAACTCGGCTCGTCCAGCACGGCGAAGGCCAGCGCGAAGGTCGGATACGGCCTGGCCGGATCGTGCTGCGCCTGCGCGCACAGCGCGGGGAAGCGCGTATCCAGTTCCATGCCGATGCACAGCAGCAGCAGGTCGCGCTCGAACGCGGACAGGCCGAGCCGGTTCGCGAGCACGCTCAACGCCGGCGTGTGACTGTTGTCGTCGGTGACGGTGCCGGCGGATGGCGCGGCGGCATCGGTCGCGCCGGCATCCGGCACCGCGACAACCAGCGGCAGTGCGGCCGGCGGCGTGTCGACGACCTTCAGTTCCGCGTTCGACAGCGGTGTGCGTGCCGGGTGAGCGTGAAACATCCGCGCGAACCAAGAGTGCTTCTGTCCGTCCGGCGCGCTCACCGCCGGCGCGGATTCCATCAGCGCGGTGGCGGCTGGTGCTGGAGTTGCCGTGGCAGGCGTGTCATGCGCTTGCGCCGCACCTTGTAGCCGCGTGCGCAGCTCTGCCAGCGCGTCGGCGAGGTACTGGTCGTTCGCTGCCAGCCACGCGGCGTAGTCGCTCATGTCACGACCACCTGCTGGTTGCTGGCGAACGCCGGTGCGCTGCCGCTGAAATCGACCGGAATGCTGTCGGCGCCATCGACGCGCAGGCGCACGGTGCAGGTCCCGGCAGTCACTCCGGGCACCTGGAACACCAGCGCGCTGGGCTGATGCAAATCCGCTGGATTGCTCATGCTCGTCGGCGCCAGCAGGCGATCGCCGAACAGCAGGAACACCCGCTGGCCATCGCGGATGCGCGGCAGGCAGGTCAGGTTCACCGTGATGTCGCCAGCGGCCGCCGTCAGCGCGCCCAGGGTGATCAGCGGCGCCAGCACCAGTGGCAGCTCGTTGCTCGATAGTGGTGGCAGGCCCGGCGGCTGAAGGAGCAACGCCACCGTATAAATACCCGGCGCCCAGCGCGAGGCGGCGGCGGTATCTTCAGTGGTATCGGCCAGATGCGCACCCAGCGTGCCGGCCATGGTACCGGCCAGTGGAACCAGATCGACTGGCGCGTCCAGCCGCAGGCTGCTGAAGCGGAGCAGTGCATTGGTCGTGGTCAGCTGGCGGCCGCTGAGCAGCAGATCCTCGCCCAGTCGCAGTGCCGTCTGCGCGCGCGGATAGCTCAGGCTGTCGAGTACCGGCGCGGCACCGGTGGTGGTGATCACCCCGCGATCCTGCGCCCCGCGCCGCAGCACCGGCAGCGAAGCCCGCGTCGCCGCCTGGCTGTCGATCAGCACCACCGCCGCCTCGTAGGTGGCCGATACCCGGTAGTTGGTCTGGAACGCGGTCCACAATTTGGACAGCTCATCCACACTCTGCGGCAACGGGGTGAGCCGCACGTGTTCGAACTGGCTGGCGAGGTCGTTGTCGGGCAGCGCATTCTGGATGTCGGTGCCGTCCAGCACGGCGCGATCGTGCAGGGTACTCATCGCGGCGGCCAGCACGCGATGGCTGAGCGCGTCGCTGTCGCTGTCGCCGCGGCCCCAGGCCGTGATCAGGTAGTGCAGGTTCAGCGCCAGGGCGGGCGGCGCCGTCTCGCCGGGGCGGACCCGGCCGGGCATGTCGAGGTTGCTCCAGGCCGCGTTGGTGATCACCTGGAACAAAAACAGGTTGAGCTGCGACTTGCTGATGCCCTTGCGCGCGATATCCGGCGGCTGCAGGGTCACCTCAAGGTCGCTCAGCTCCGCGTCCAGCGCGGGGATCTGTGCCAGCAGCAGGTTGCGCAGCGTGCGTGTGGTGGCCGCGATCGCCAGTACATTGCTCATGGCGACGCCTTGTCGCCGCGCTGGCGCAGGTAGTCGTCGAGGCTCGCCGGCTGCGGGCCGGGGCGACGGCGCGATGGCGCCGCCGCGGAAGGTGCCGCGCGCACTTCGAGTCGTCCGATGCTGACGTGTACCACCGACTCACTGGCCGGCGCGCGTCTGCTGCCCGGCGGCGCGGCGCGCCCGTGCGAACCGCTCGCGCGGCCGGGCCGCACGGGCTCCGACGATGCGCGCGGTCTGGAGAACACCGGCTCCGGTGCCGGCCACAAGCTGCCGGCCACCGGCACCGGTTTCGCTTCAGGCTGAGCCACTTCGATACGCGTCTGCCGTGGCTGCACCGTCGATGATGTCCGTGCTTTCGACAATTCCTCCGATCGCACCGGCTCGGCAGAACATTCGACCATGGCCCCGCGCAACACAGCACTCGCGACCGGCGCTGGTGGACTGGCAACATCCCGCGGGATCGCCACTGCCGACACCGGCTCTGACAACGCGCGGCGATCCGGCGACATGACGTGCGGGGTGCTTCGCCGAATCGGCTCGACGGCATGTGCCGACGGTGGCCGCACCGCGACTGGCGTGGCGACGGTATCCGGGGTCTTGTCGGCGTCCCGCGCGCGCGCATCCCCAGTCTCGGTCAACGGCATGATGGGCGTCGACTGCGGCGACTCGAACAGCGACGGCAACCGCGGTGCCAGCATGGTCTCGCTGCCGATCGCACGCGCTGCCAGGCGATCGAGGAAATCGCTCATGGCGCGCACAGCTCCAGATAGGCCTGGCGGCGGCGCGGGCTCAGCGCCAGGATGTCGCCTTCGGCCCAGTGATAGGACTGCGCCAGCGTGTCCACCTCGCGCAGGATGTGCAGCGCCCAGGCATGCACTTCCTGCCACAGGAAACGGGCGATATCGAACATCGGCTGCCATGCATGGCCGCAATCGGGACAGCGGAACGCCAGTTGCAGGTCGGCCTGCGGATCGGCCCGGGCCATCGCCTGCGCCAGTTCCGCCTGCAACTCCTCCGGCAGTACCTGCACGGCCGCCGCGCCCCCACTGCGCTGCACGGCAAGCACGCAACGTTCGAGCAGCAACTGGCGCGCCGCCGCCGCATCGCTGCAGTTTTCCAGGGCCAGCAGATCGCCGCTGTCGGGCAATCGAAACTGCACGCGGATGTCGTGCGCGACATATTCCAGCATCGGCGCGCTGAAGTCCTCGTCCGACGCGGCCAGCAACAGGTCGTCGCAACCGAAGGTCGCCTCGACGGTGGCCGCGCAGTGCGGGCAATGCGCCACGGCGTCGATCGTGCTGCCGAACAGGCGCGCGCGCAACTGCAGCAGCAGCGCGTCGCGTCGCCCCAGCGGCAACGCCGCCAGCGTCTCCATCGACAAATCGTCGCAACTGCCGCCGAGCAGCAAAAGGCCGCGCGCCGCGGCGGACGGATCAACCCCGCGTTCCCAGACCTGCAGCAGCTGCGCGGGCGTGGGCGTGCGCATGACGATCAGCCAGCTGGCACGGTAAAGCTCGGCTCGGATGGCTCGGGCACGCTGACGTCGCGCTCCCAGCCTTCGTTCTCGAGCTTCAGGTGCTGGATCGCCACGGCATTGGCGTTCGCGTCCAGGTCCGGCATCGCCTGGTATTCCGACACCCAGCAGCGATACAGCTTGTAGGCGAGCGCGAGTTGGCCCGCCTCGTTGTAGACCTCCAGGATGAGGTCCTTGCGGAAATCCTTCAGCGAGACCTCCGCACCGAGGCCGGCACCGAAGTTCCACACCTTGTTCGCCCACTGTTCGAAGGCGAGATCGTGGGTCACGCCGCGTTCGATGGTGATCGCCTCGTACTCGGTGCGCCCGGGCGACTTGCGCGTGCTGCTGGGATCACCGCCCTCGCGATGCTTGACCACCTCGGTGGTGCGCTTCAGGCCGGACACCTTGCTGACACCGGCTACGTAGCGGCCGTCCCACTTCACCCGGAACTTGAAGTTCTTGTAGGGATCGAAGCGCTGCGCATTGACACTGAACTGAGCCATGACATTTTCCTCAGAGCCTGTTTGTGACCTTCGCGTAGCCCGCATCGGGAGCTGTTTGCGCGCAGATCGAGGAAGAGTGAGGGAGTGGACGTCCGTCCACGACCGAACGATGACGAAGGGATGCGGGCAAACAGACCCGACCCGGAGGGTTGCGGTTGACTGGCCACCTCTGGTGGCCAGTCAACCGCAATGCGAGCCACGTGGAGGTCATGAACAGGCTCTCAAGTCGAGATCTGGCCGGCCATCTGCTGCAGCTGGATGACCACGAATTCGGCAGGCCTGAGCGGCGCGAAGCCGACCAGGATGTTGACGATGCCCAGGTTGATGTCGTTCTGCGTGGTGGTCTCCTTGTCGCACTTCACGAAGTAGGCATCGCTCGGTGTCGTCCCCTGGAAGGCGCCCTGGCGGAACAGGTTCTGCATGAACGCGCCGATGTTGAGCCGGATCTGCGCCCACAGTGGTTCGTCGTTCGGTTCGAACACCACCCACTGGGTGCCGCGATAGAGGCTCTCCTCGATGAACAGGGCAGTGCGCCTTACCGGCACGTACTTCCATTCCGATGCCTGTTCGTCGTTGCCCTGCAGGGTGCGGGCGCCCCACACCACGGTGCCGTAGACCGGGAAGTTGCGGATGCAGTTGATCGCCAGCGGATTGAGCACGCCGTTCTCGCCATTGGTGAGCACGGCGCTCGCGCCGAGCGCGCCGGTGAGGCTGGCCTCGCTGCCCGCGGGAGCCTTCCACACGCCACGCGCCGCGTCGGTACGTGCGTAGAGACCGGCCACGAAGCCGCATGGCGGAAACGCCTCCGGTCGGTTCTGCTGCAATGGATCGGCGGCGATCACCCACGGGAAGTAGAACGCCGCGTTGATCGAATCGCTGCCGGTGATTCCGCCCGGACCGCCCTGCAACGAGTCGACCGTGGCACCGTCGACGCTGTCGGCAATCAGGAAGGCGCGGCGGGCGCGGCAGAACGTCTCCAGGCTGGAGATCACGCCGGTACTGGTCTCGCCGGGTACGCACAGCAGGTTGAACAGATCAACGCGGTCGAGCTGATACAGCCCGCCGCTGCCCGCCAGCGGCAGCAGCGCGGTCTCGAACGCGGGATCGTTCGGCGCCAGCACGGTGCCGTCGACGCCGCCGATCAGCTTCGCGCCGTCGGGAACGTTTCCGGCGACGGTATCCGCCGGCGGATCGGTGGCGCCACCTTGCACGGCAGCGGTGACGTAGGCGGACTGATCTGCCAGCACGCTGGTGACGAAGCGGGCGTCGTCGGTCTTCATCGACAGGTTGTCGAAGGTTTCCGCCATCACGCCAGCCGGGTCGAGCTGCCAGTTCACCACACTCAGGCGGAAGCGGCTGGGGTCGAAGCTGGATTTCTTGATGACCACGGCGAAGTCGTTGGCCCAGATGCCCTCGCTGCTGGCGCTGAGCACCAACTTGCCGTCCAGCGTGACCTTGGCCGCCTTCGCGGTGGCATCGACCAGACGCACGATGTACGCCCGCTGCCCGCCGTTGGCGAAGAACTGGTTGACCGCGTAGCCGAGCAGGCTGCGGCTGTCGATGCCGCCAAACTGGCGCGCGAAGTCGGAAAAGCCGAGCACCAGCCCCGCCTGGGCGGTCGGCCCGCGCGGCGCCCAGCCGGCGAACGCCGCGATCGACGTGGCCACCCCGGTGATGGTGCGTACGCCGCTGGGGATTTCCTCGATGTAGACGCCCGGATAGGTGAGCGCAGATGGCATGGGATCAATCCTCCGTCTGGGGAGCCGTGCCGCCGTCAGGGCGGCGATGGCGGGTTCGTTGGGTCGTTCAGCGCGTACAGGATTTCGCCTCCGGGCAGCCGATCGCGGTGCAGCAGTCCTTCGCCCACCAGCCCGTCCAGGGCTTTCTCGATGCGCTGGCAACTGTGGTCGTAGCGCTGCCGCGGCAGCCACCAGTTGACGATGCCGCGCAACGTGTCGGCCGCCTGTGGGTGGGCATGCAGATACGCGAGTACCGAGTGCCTGATTTCGCCCTCATCGTCCACGGCCGACCTGGTGTTCGATCGCTTCGTCATGGCGTCTTCCCGCACACAAGCACGCTCTTGCAACGAGCAGGCCAGTCATCGCGAGCACGGGAATGAGCTGCCGCAACGGCTGGGCACCGGCCGAACCGGGTTCGACGGGTCAAAACTGACCCGCTTCGCAAGCGCAGCGCGAACGTTTGCACCCGGCTCGCGCGAACCTGCGGGCCGCGCACCGCGACGCAAGCCGGCGATAACGGCATCACCGCTACTTCGCCACTCGCATTCATGACGGACACCGGCCGCCCCTCAATGCGCCGTGCCGAAACCGGCGAAGTATTTCTTGAAGGCGCCGATCTCCATCGCGAACACACCGTCGTTGTTCTTCAGCGTGATCGGTCGCCACCAGCTCACGTCGTAGCCGGCCGCGCACAAAGCACGAGCACCAACGCGGAAAGATGACGCTCGGGATGTTCAATTCCAGCACCGGCTTGCCGACCAGCAACCGCGTCGGTTTGGCATAGCCATCCATGCGCTTGAGCGCGGTCGCCGTGGGTGTCGGCTGGCCCTTGTCCACGCGCGGACCGAGGATCACTTCCAGCATGCGGCCGTCCAGTTCGGCGGGTACCTCCACCACGGCACCGCCCTTCTCCACGACGGCGCTGCCCAGCAGCTTGCCCTGCGCGGTGAACGCATAGGCCTGCAGCGACGGCGCCTCACCCTGGTCACTGAACTGCAGTTTGATCTGCAGCCGTACCGGCTTTTCGGATTGCATGGAAAACCTCCTGCGACGACCCGGTGACCGGGTCCGGCGATGCTTCGATGGACGACGTCCGGATGTGCACGGCGGTCATGGCCGACACTTGCCCAATGCCTGGCATGCGGCACCCTCGCTGTCCGGCAGGCGCCGGTTTGCGGGCGTGTGAGTCAGTCGTCGTCGCTCGCCGCCGCGGGGCAGCAGCGGTATTCCTGCGACTTTTCCAGCAGATCGATCTGCTTCTTCAGCAGCTGGTTTTCGAGATCCCGGTGCACCAGGTCGAGCGCGATCTGCTGCTGCAACTCGGGTTCGCAGATGTCGCACGCATCCAGGCAACCCTTGACCAGCACGCCCGGGGTGGGAATCGTCATCTCCCGTTCCCAGCCCAGCGCCTTCTGCGCCGCGGGGGAAACGGTGCCTCCCACCTTGTCGAGCAGCCCCTCGTGCAGCAGATCCTGGTCGACCTGCTGTAGCGCGGCCTGCCGCATGTCCACCGGTATCGGCGCGGTTTGCGCGAAGTTCGCCAGCGATCTGCTCAACAGCGCAGCCGCGGGCTGGCTGGCGCCAGCGTTTTCGACCGCGACGCTGTCGAGCGCGCGCCGCGCCACGTCGAGCCGATTCGCCCCGGTGGCGAGCACGGCCGCCGGACGCACCGCCACCCCGGTCGCCGGAACCGGCGGGTTCAGCGCCACCGCGGTGGGCGCCAGCGGATCGTCGACCTGGCGCTCGATGCCGACCAGCTCGAACTTGACGGTCTGGCACTTGTTGATGCGATAGAAGTAGAACGCGATCGCGTGGCAATGATTCGGGTTGCTGAAAGTGCGCGAGGCCGATTCGTACTGGTCCTCGGACTCGCCCTGCTGGTGGCTGCGTGTCGCCACCTCGCCGACCGAGGTCGACGCCGCCGCGTGGGTGCTCACCTCCATGTGCTGCTGCAGCGACTGCGCGTGGCTGCTCAGCGAATGCGCCAGCGCGCTGGTCGAGTTCGCATCATGCGAACTGGCGGCGGCCGAACCGCCGATGCTGACGAAGCCGAGATCGATGCCGGCGCCACCGCCGCCGCTGACCGATGACGAGCTGAACGAGGAGCTGGACTTGGTGGTGTCGAGCACATCGAGGTTGCTCATGCCGTACGCCATGCCCGCCGCGTAGTAAGACTCTTCGGAGGTGGCTTCGTTGCGGTAGCTGAGGTTGGTTTCGCTGTCGAAACTGAAGCGGGTGTGGCGGTCGCTGGAGGCGAGCTTCACCTGCTCGCCTGGCAGCAGCGTCGTGGTGTAGATCACATCGCCCAGCGACAGCGGCCCGGCGCAGCGCGTGAGGCGAAAATGCAGCGCGACCTCCACCGGCACGATCTGGCGCCGATCGCCGACGGCCACGACCGGGCGGAACGGCAGTCGATAGATGAAATTGAGCACGTCGCACACCGCGCAAGACGTCAGCGACGGACAGCACGGCACGGTGGTCGCGCCCGCCTCTTCATGTTGATCCATCTCGGTCTCCCTCGGCCACGCGCTCAGCAGCCGCGCAGCGCCATCCGCCAGCCTGGTCTCGCCAGCAAGTCATGCATGCGCCAGGCAAGGAGTGAACTGGCAACAGGCGTGCCATGCGCAGGGAATCGCAAAATGGCTTGCCACGTGGGGGCGTGGCGACGCGGCCATCGACGATGGGGCAACGCTGACCCGTTCCAGCGGTGCCGTGGGTGTCGACGCACCCGGGGCCGATGCCACTCGCGTTCAATCAGCCGAGATGCTGGGAGCGAACGGGCGCCTGACTCTTGCCCGTCCTCAGCCAGCATGCCGACCGTGCCGCCCTATGGCGGGCGGAACGGCTTGATCCCGATGCCGTGCTTGACCAGCAGCTTGCCCAACTGACGGCGCTCGGTGCCCGACAGGCGCGCCGCGGCACTGATGTTGCCGCTGGCACGCTGCATCAGCTGCACGAGATATTCGTGTTCGAACTGGTGGATGGCGCGCGTCTTGGCGACACGGAAGCCGATCTCCGGTTCATTCGCCCGTCGCCTGGGCTGCGAGCGCGGGCCGACGAAGGCCGGTTCGGCGGCGGCAAGGTCGGTCAGGCCAACGATTGTGTCGTCACTGCACATGTAGGCGCGCAGCGCGATGTTGTCCAGCTCGCGCACGTTGCCCGGCCACGCGTACGCCTCCAGCGCCCGCATGGCGGCCTCGCTCCAGTGCTTGAACGACCCGCGCAGCCGGATTGCCACCGCGTGCAGGAAGTGTTCGGCCAGCAAGGCGATATCGCCGTCGCGCTCGCGCAGCGGCGGCAACTGCAGGTACAGCGCATTGAGACGGTATTGCAGATCGCGCCGGAAGCGCCCGGCCTCCACCTGCCGCGCCAGGCAGCTGTTGGTGGCCGCGATGATGCGGGCATCCGAGGTTCGCATGGCACCGCCGCCGACGGGGCGGTATTCACTGTCCTGCAGGAATCGCAGCAGGGTCACCTGGCCCTTGACGGAGAGCGCGTCGACTTCGTCGAGAAACAGCGTGCCGCCGCGCGCGTGATCGATCAGGCCGGCCTGCGCGGCCTTGGCGTCGGTGAAGGCACCGCGGCCGTGGCCGAACAGCTCACTCTCGATCAGGCTGTCGGGGATGGCGCCGCAGTTGACCGGCACAAAGGGGAGATCCCGGCGCGCACTGGCGTAGTGGATCTCGCGTGCCGCGACTTCCTTGCCGGTGCCGGTTTCGCCCTCGATCAGCACCTGCACGTCGCAGGCGGCAAAGCGCTGAAGCTGTGCCCGCACCGCGATGATTGCCTGGGATTGGCCGATCATGACCGGCATGGTTGACTCCCGAAGTCGCCATCAAGAAACCCGCCGCGTCTTCCCCGACGCGCCCTGGAATCCCCCTGGCTTCCTTCCCCACCCGGCATCATTCCGCCGGACCGGAGTAACGGTGGCAGTATGCGCAGCATCCGGCTGCAGTTCAAGAAGACATCCGCATCGCCGCTGGCGTATTCTCCCGGGTGGATTTTCGCGTTCACTCGCTGGCCCGGAATGGCGTCGCGTCTGTGCGCACCGATGGCGAGTCTGCGGCGACCTTCCCGGTCTGGACAGGCGGGAACGACGCTGCAGGCCAGCCCGGGCAACTTCAAGAGACCCAAGCAAGATGGTGGCAATGGCAACCGAGCACGTGATCGACGTGCAGCACTGGAACGACACGCTGTTCAGCTTCCGCACCAGCCGCGACCCCGGCTTCCGCTTCGACAGCGGGCAGTTCGTGATGATCGGCCTGCAAGGGGAAACCCGCCCGTTGATGCGCGCGTATTCCATCGCCAGCGCAAGCTGGGAGGAACACCTGGAGTTCTTTTCGATCAAGGTCGCCAACGGTCCGCTGACGTCGCGCCTGCAGCATCTCCAGCCGGGAGATCCGCTGATCGTCACGCGCAAACCCACCGGCACCCTGGTGTTGAACGACCTCAAGCCCGGTCGCCACCTCTATCTGCTCGGCACCGGCACGGGCCTGGCGCCGTTCCTCAGCATCATCCGCGACCCGCATACCTACGAGCGTTTCGACCGGATCGTGCTGGCCCACGGCGTGCGCCACATCAGCGACCTGGCCTATGCCGACTACCTCGAGAACCAGCTGCCACAGCACGAATACCTGGGCGCGCTGGTGCGGGAGAAGCTGATCTACTACCCCACCGTCACGCGCGAACCGTTCCGCCACCGCGGCCGCATCACCGACGCGATCGTCGACGGCGTGATGAGCGACGCCACCGGCCTGCCGCCGCTGAACCCGGCGACCGACCGGGTGATGCTGTGCGGCAGCCCGGCGATGCTGGATGATCTATGCGCGCTACTCGACGGCCGCGGTTTCCACGCCTCGCCGCGCACGCGCGAAGCCGGCGATTACGTCATTGAGCGCGCCTTCGTCGAACGGTAAGAGCCCGCTCGCGGGCGATGCTCCTGCAGGCACAATGGAAGATCAGAACAACAGCATCGCCCGCGAGCGGGCGCCTACCTCTTGTTCAACGGAATGCCCATGCTCGATATCGCGCTGTATATCCTCGCCGGCTTGCTGATGCTTGGCGGTCTGGCTGGCTCGGTGCTCCCGATACTGCCGGGCATACCGATGGTGTTCGGCGGGATCTGGCTGGCGGCGGCCGTGGATGGCTACCGTCACCTTGGCCTGTGGTGGCTGCTGATCATCGGCGCGCTCGGTGCGCTCGGCGTGATCGTCGACTTCGTCGCGGGGGCACTGGGCGCCAGGCGTGTCGGCGCCAGTCCACGCGCGCTGTGGGGCGCCACCATCGGCACCATCGTCGGGATCTTCTTCGGCATTCCCGGGCTGCTGTTCGGGCCGTTCGTTGGCGCGCTCCTTGGCGAGCTGGCGTCGGGCACCAGTGTGCTGCGATCGACGCATGTCGGGATAGGCACCTGGCTCGGCCTGCTGTTCGGCACGCTGCTCAAGCTGATGCTGTCGTTCCTGATGGTCGGCCTGTTCGGGGTCGCCATGCTGTTCGGCTAAGTCGCGCGGTCAGCCCGCCGGCCCGGGGATCACGTACAGCAGCACCGCGAGGAAATGCAGCACGCTGCCCGCCAGCACGAACACATGCCAGAGCGCGTGGTGATACGGCAGCTTGCGCCACAGATAGAACGGCACACCCAGCGTATAGGCCAGCCCGCCCGCCAGCAGCAATGCGGTACCGCCCGCCTGCAGGTGCTTGCTGAGCGGCTCGAACGCCACCATCCCGATCCAGCCCATGCCCAGGTAGAGCAGCACGGCCAGCTTGTGGTAGCGCTTGAACAGGCCTAGCTCCAGTGCGCTGCCGGTCAACGCCAGGGCCCATACCGCAGCAAACAGGCTCCAGCCCCAGACACCCGGCAACGCGATCAGGGTGAACGGAGTGTAGGTGCCGGCGATCAGCACATAGATCGCGATGTGATCGAGCGCGCGCAAGGTCGGCTTGGCAGCCGCCAGGGAGATCGAGTGGTACAGCGTGGAGGCGGTATACAGCAGCACCAGCGACGTGCCGAACACCGCGCACGCGACCACCGCGAGTGCATTGCCGTGCAGCGCGGCGAACGCCACCAGGATGGCCAGCCCGGCGATGCTGAGCACGATGCCGAC
>Ga0208357_1000785_pt1 | contig 24448 bp, 14 predicted proteins | sample NGESurdeep092012_6_FD_184487 | JGI IMG/M metagenome (GOLD analysis project Ga0208357, IMG submission 184487) | Arctic peat soil microbial communities from Barrow, Alaska - NGEE Surface sample F52-2 deep-092012 (SPAdes) | ecosystem: Environmental > Terrestrial > Soil > Wetlands > Peat ...
CTGGCGCTGCGCGATGTGGTGCTGTTCTGGATCGCTGAAGGGGTGCGGATTTTCCGCGTCGATAATCCCCACACCAAGCCGCTGCCGTTCTGGGAGTGGCTGATCGCCGATGTGCGCGGCCGCTTCCCCGAGGTGATTTTCCTGGCCGAGGCGTTCACCCGGCCGAAGCCGATGTACCGGCTGGCGAAGCTCGGCTTCACCCAGAGCTATTCCTATTTCACCTGGCGCAATACCAAGCGCGAGCTGACGGACTATATGATGGAGCTGACCGCCAGCCCGCCGAAAGACTTCTTCCGGCCCAATTTCTTCGTCAACACGCCCGACATCAACCCGTTCTTCCTGCAAAGTTCCGGCCGCCCCGGCTTCCTTATCCGCGCCGCGCTTGCCGCGACCCTGTCGGGCCTGTGGGGCATGTATTCGGGCTTCGAGCAATGCGAGGCGGCACCGCTGCCCGGCCGCGAGGAATATCTCGATTCCGAGAAGTATCAGATCCGTGTCCGCGATCCGGCGGCGCCCGGCAACATCGTCGCCGAGATCACCGCGCTCAATCGCATCCGGCGCGGCCATGTCGCGCTGCAGAGCCATCTCGGCGTCACGTTCTACAACGCCTTCAACGAGCAGGTGCTGGTCTACGGCAAGACCGCGCCGCATCGCCACGACGAATTGCGCGAGATGATCCTGGTCGCGGTCAACCTCGATCCGCGCGAGGTCCAACAAGCGACCTTTGAATTGCCGTTATGGGAATTCGGTCTCGCTGATCATGACTCGCTGTCGGCCGAAGATTTAATGCGGGAGCGGACCTTTACCCTGACCGGAAAAATGCAACAGCTCACGCTCGATCCGAACGATCTGCCGTTCGTCATCTGGCGCCTGTCCTCGGAGAATCGGTGAATGGACACGCTTGCCACGCAAAGCGTCGTCACGACGACGGCCAAGGCGGCCGAGGCTCCGCCCTGGTACAAGGATGCCGTCATCTATCAACTGCATGTGAAATCATTCTACGATTTCAATGGCGACGGCATCGGCGATTTTCCCGGCCTGATCTCGAAGCTCGACTATATCGCCCAGCTCGGGGTCACGGCGATCTGGCTCCTGCCGTTCTATCCCTCGCCGCGGCTCGACGATGGCTACGACATCGCCGAATATCGGGGTGTGCATTCCGATTACGGCACCATGGCGGATGTGAAGCATTTCATCGCCGCCGCGCATAAGCGCAATATCCGCGTCATTTTCGAGCTGGTCATCAATCATACCTCCGACCAGCATCCCTGGTTCCAGCGCGCGCGCAAGGCGAAGCCCGGCTCGTCATGGCGCAATTTCTATGTCTGGTCCGACAGCGATCAGAAATATGCCGGCACGCGGATCATCTTCGTCGATTCCGAACGGTCCAATTGGACCTGGGACCCGATTGCCAATGCCTATTACTGGCACCGCTTCTATTCGCATCAGCCCGATCTGAATTTCGACAATCCGCGCGTGGTGGAAGCGATGTTCAGCGTGATGCGGTTCTGGCTGGAACTGGGCGTCGATGGGCTGCGGCTCGACGCCGTGCCCTATCTGGTCGAGCGCGAGGGGACCAGCAACGAGAACCTGCCGGAAACGCATGCGATTCTGAAACGGCTGCGGGCCGAGCTTGACCGGCAATTCCCGGACCGCATGCTGCTGGCCGAGGCCAATCAATGGCCGGAGGATGTGAAGGATTATTTCGGCGCCGGCGACGAATGCCATATGGCGTTCCACTTTCCGCTGATGCCGCGCATGTACATGTCGATCGCGCGGGAAGACCGGTTTCCGATCACCGACATCATGCGCCAGACGCCGGAGATTCCACCGACTTGCCAATGGGCGATCTTCCTGCGCAACCATGACGAGCTGACGCTGGAAATGGTGACGGATGCCGAGCGCGATTATTTGTGGCAGGCCTATGCCTCCGACCGGCGCGCCCGCATCAATCTCGGCATTCGCCGCCGCCTGACGCCGCTCTTGGAGCGCGACCGGCGCCGCGTCGAATTGATGAGCGCGATCCTGTTCTCGATGCCGGGCACGCCCGTCATCTATTACGGCGACGAGATCGGCATGGGCGACAATATCTATCTCGGCGACCGCGACGGCGTGCGCACGCCGATGCAATGGTCGCCGGATCGCAATGGCGGCTTTTCGCACGCCGATCCAGCCTCGCTGGTGCTGCCACCGAACATGGATGCGCTGTATGGCTTCGACATCGTCAACGTCGAGGCGCAGACGCGCGACCGGCACTCGCTGCTCAACTGGATGCGCGTCATGCTGGCGGTACGCAAGCAGCATCCGGCGTTCGGCAACGGCGTCTTCACCCTGCTCTATCCCAAGAACCGCAAGATCCTGGCCTATCTGCGCGAATACCAATCCGAGACCATCCTGTGCACCGCCAATTTGTCGCGCACGCCCCAGGCGGTCGAACTGGACCTGTCGCAATATCAGGGGCGCGTGCCGATCGAAATGACCGGCGATTCCGTGTTTCCGCCGATCGGCCAGCTGACCTATCTGCTGACGCTGCCGCCATACGGCTTCTATTGGTTCATTCTTGCAAAGGAACATGAATGGCCGTCCTGGCATACGCCGGCGCCCGAACCCATGCCCGAATATGAAACCATCGTCATCCGCGACAGCCTTGCCGAGATGCTGACCGGCACCGCGCGCACCGCCTTCGAGCATGAAACGTTGCCGAAATACCTCGCCAAGCGGCGCTGGTTCGCGGCCAAGGATCGTCGCATCGATTCCTACCGCGTTGCGTCGATGACACCGCTCGCCAAAGGCGCGAGCGAGCCGCTCTTGGCGGAGATCGAGGCCAAGAGCGGACAGACGATTTCGCGCTGGCTGCTGCCGCTGGGCGCGTGCTGGGTCGGCGATCCCCCCGCCTTGCAGCAGCAGCTCGCCTTGGCCTATGTGCGGCGCGGCCGCAAGACCGGCCTTCTGACCGACGCCTTCGCGCTGCCGACCTTCGCGCGAGAGATGGTCATTGCGATGCAAGAGGCGCGGGTGGTACCGGGCGCCGAAGGCGAGCTGCGCTTCATTCCGACCAGCGCGATCGATCCGATCAAGATCACGGCCGACAGCGAAGTGATCTGGCTGTCGGCGGAGCAATCCAACAGCAGCCTGATCGTCGGCGATCAGGCTGTGGTGAAATTGTTCCGCCGCGTCTCGCCCGGCTTCCACCCCGAGGCGGAGATGGGCCGCTATCTGACCGAGCATGGCTTCGCCAATGGCGCCGCGCTGCTCGGCGAGCTGGTCCGCGTCGCGCCCGATGGCGAGCATTATGCGCTGGCCATCGCCCAAGCCTTTGTCCGCAACCAAGGCGATGCCTGGGGCTGGATGCTGGAGCGCCTCGCGCATGTCATCGACGATCTGCGGCCCGAGCAGCATGAGGGCCAGGGCGAGGAAGAGCATCTCGGCACGCTGGAGGAATTCGCCACAATCATGGGCCGTCGCCTCGGCGAAATGCATGCGGTGCTCGCCCAGCCCTCGGACGATCCCGCCTTCGCGCCGGCCGCGGCCGGCGACGCGGAAATCGCGGGCTGGGTCGCCCGCGCCGAGCAATTGCTGAACGCGGCGTTCGATCTGGTGGCGCAGCAAGCCACCTGGGAGACCGAGGCGGATGCCGCGACCGCCAAGAGCCTGCTCGGCCGGCGCAAGACGATCGTCGGCGTGGTGCATAAATTGGCGCGCGCGGCAAAACGCGTGCCGACGACGCGCATCCATGGTGATTTCCATCTCGGTCAGGTGCTGGTCGCGAACGGCGATGCCTACATCATCGATTTCGAGGGCGAGCCGACCCGCCCCGTGGCCGACCGCCGCGCCAAATCCAGCCCGATGCGCGACGTCGCCGGCATGCTGCGCTCGTTCGACTATGCGGCGGCGATGACCGAGCGGCGCGGCCAGTCGAGCCAGGCGCATGTCGCCGAAGCCTCGCGCATCAAGCTGATCAGTGAATTTCGCCGGCGCATTCCGCGGGCGTTCCTCGATGGCTATCGCGGGGTGACCGGCGACGGCCACCCCGCGGAAAATGCCGCGCTCGATCTCTTCCTGATCGAGAAGGCGGCCTATGAAATCGGCTATGAGGCGGCGAATCGCCCGGCCTGGCTGCGGGTGCCGGTCGCCGGGTTCGGCGCGATCGCCGCCCGTCTCCTCGATGGAGGCAAAGATGGCTGACGCCTCGACCCTGGTTCAACGGCCCACGCTCGATCCCGAGATCGCCGCCGCGCTGGCGGCGGGCCGGCACGGCGATCCCTTCGCGGTGCTGGGCCCGCATCGCACCGATTCGGGCTGGATCGTGCGCGCCTTCCTGCCCGGCGCCAAGCGCGTCGCGCTGTGGTCGCGCGACAAGACACGCAAGCTCGGCGACCTCGCGCCGATCGGGCCCACCGGCGTGTTCGAGGGGCCACTGGCGGAGGGCACGGATTACCTGCTGGCGATCGACTGGCCCAACGCGGCGCAGGAGACCGAGGACCCCTATTCCTTCGACCTGCTGCTCGGCGCGCTCGACCTGCATCTCTTCAGCGAGGGGCGGCATCTGGAGCTGGGCGCGCAATTCGGGGCGCGGCCGATGACCATCGACGGCGTGCGCGGCGTGCGCTTCGCGGTCTGGGCGCCGAACGCGCGGCGCGTGGCGGTGGTCGGCGATTTCAACGGCTGGGATACGCGCCGCCACCCGATGCGGCTGCGGCCCGAGGCCGGGGTGTGGGAAATATTCGTGCCGCGCCTCACCGCCGGCACCAAATACAAATACGCGATCATCGGGCCCGATGGCGCGATCCTGCCACTCAAGGCCGATCCGATCGCGCTCCAGACCGAGCCGCCGCCCGCCACCGCCTCCATCGTCGCCGACCACGCGCCGTTTCACTGGCGTGACCAGGCATGGATGACGAGCCGCGCCGAGAAGCAGACGGTCGCGTCGCCGATCTCGATCTACGAGGTGCACCTGCCGTCGTGGCGACGCCCGCGCAATCGGCCCGACGGCATCCTGCGCTGGGACGAGCTGATCGACACCCTCATTCCCTACGCGGTCGATATGGGGTTCACCCATCTGGAGCTGATGCCGATTGCCGAGCATCCGTTCGGCGGCTCCTGGGGCTATCAGCCACTGGCGCTGTTCGCGCCCAGCAGCCGCTTCGGCACGCCCGATGGGCTGCGGCGCTTCGTCGATGCGGCGCACGCCGCCGGCCTCGGCATCATTGTCGATTGGGTGCCCGGGCATTTCCCGACCGACGCGCACGGCCTCGCGCGCTTCGACGGCACCGCGCTCTATGAGCATCTCGATCCGCGCGAGGGCTTTCACCACGACTGGAACACCTACATCTATAATTTCGGCCGCCGCGAGGTCAGCGGCTTTCTGATCGCCAGCGCGATCCACTGGCTGGAGCAGTTCCACATCGACGGGCTGCGTGTCGACGCCGTGGCGTCGATGCTCTATCGCGACTATAGCCGCGAGGCCGGCGAGTGGGTGCCCAACATCTATGGCGGCCGCGAGAATCTCGAATCGATCGAGCTGTTGCGCCGGCTCAACGAGACGGTGGCCCAGCGGTGCCCCGGCGCCATCACCATCGCCGAGGAATCAACCGCCTTCCCGCGCGTCTCGGGCGCGGTGGCGGAGGGCGGTCTCGGCTTTTCCTTCAAGTGGAACATGGGATGGATGCACGACACGCTGCATTATCTGTCGCATGATCCGATCTTCCGCCGCTATCACCAGGACGAAGTCACCTTCGGCCTGATCTACGCTTTCCTCGAGAATTTCATCCTGCCGCTGTCGCATGATGAGGTGGTGCACGGCAAAGGCTCGCTGATCGGCAAGATGCCGGGCGACACTTGGCAGCGCTTCGCCAATCTGCGCGCCTGTTTCGGCTTGATGTGGGCGCATCCCGGCAAGAAGCTGATTTTCATGGGCGGCGAGATCGGCCAGTGGCATGAATGGAATCACGATGGCGAGGTCGATTGGAATGCCGCCGACAATCCGATGCATGGCGGGGTGCGCCGGCTGGTGCGCGATCTCAACCGGCTCTATCGCGACGAGCCGGCGCTGTGGGCGCGCGATTCCGAAAGCGAGGGCTTCCGCTGGCTGGTCGCCGACGATCACGACAATTCGGTGTTCGCCTTCATGCGCATCGGGCCGGAGGGCAGCACGCCGATTCTCGCGGTGTGCAACATGACGCCGGTGCCGCGCCGCAATTATCGCGTCGGCGTGCCGCATGCCGGCCAGTGGCGCGAACTCCTCAACACCGATGCCGGCCTCTATGGCGGCTCCAATCTCGGCAATGGCGGCAGCGTCGGCACCAGTGGGACGGCAAGCCACGGTCAAAGCCAATCGCTGGAGCTGACCCTGCCGCCGCTGTCAGTGCTCTATCTCGGGCCTGCCCGCTAACCATGCCGGCCTTCGCCGATGCGCTCGAGGCCGGACATCCCTATCCGCTCGGCGCCACCTGGGATGGCATCGGGGTCAATTTCGCGGTGTTTTCGGGCCATGCCGAGGCCATCGATCTATGCATCTTCGATTCCTCCGGCCGCCGCGAGATCGCGCGCATGCGCCTGCCGGAATGGACCGACGAGGTCTGGCACGGCTATCTGCCAGGCGCGCAGTCCGGCCTGCTCTATGGCTTTCGCGCTCACGGCCCCTACGAGCCGGCCAGGGGCATGCGCTTCAATCCGCACAAGCTGCTGCTCGATCCCTATGCGCGCCGGGTCTCGGGCGAGCTGCATTGGACCGATGCGCTGTTCGGCTACCGCGTCCATTCCAACCGCGCCGACCTGGCGATGGACCGCCGTGACAGCGCCGTCGCGATGCCGAAATCCATGGTCGCCGACGACGCCTTCAACTGGGGCGACGATCGCCACCCCCACGTGCCGTGGCACGAGACAATCATCTACGAGGCGCATGTCCGCGGCCTGACCCTGAAGCGCCACGATATCGCGCCGGAGGAGCGCGGCTCCTTCGCCGCGCTCGGCAATCAGCGCGTCATCGACGATCTGCGGCGGCTCGGCATCACCGCGATCGAGCTGATGCCGATCCATTATTTCGTCCAGGACCGCACGCTGCTCGAACGGAATCTGCGGAATTATTGGGGCTATAACACGCTCGGTTTCTTCACCCCGGAACTGCGCTATCTCTCCAGCGGCTCGGTGAACGAGATCAAGGTCGCGGTGCGCCGGCTCCACGCCGCCGGCATCGAGGTGATTCTCGATGTCGTCTACAACCACACCGCCGAGGGCAACGAGCTGGGCGCCACCCTGTCCTTTCGCGGCCTCGACAACACCAGCTATTACCGCCTCGTCGATGGCGACCCGCGTCATTATGTCAACGACACCGGCACCGGCAATACCGTGAACCTCGCGCATCCAAGGGTGTTGCAGTTAGTAATGGATTCATTGCGCTATTGGGTTACCGAATATCATGTCGATGGCTTCCGGTTCGATCTCGGCGTCACGCTGGGCCGGGAGCATGAGGGCTTCGATCCCGGCTCGGGCTTCTTCGACGCGCTGCGCCAGGACCCCATCCTGGCCAAGATGAAACTGATTTCGGAACCGTGGGACATCGGTCCCGGCGGCTATCAGCTCGGGCGGCACCCGGCCGGCTTCGCCGAATGGAACGACCGCTATCGCGATGGGCTGCGGCGTTTCTGGCGTGGCGATCCGGGCCAGCGGCCCGACTTCGCGGCGCGCCTCGCCGGCTCGGGCGATCTCTTCGACCGCATGGCGCGGCGGCCCTGGGCGTCGATCAATTACGCCGCGTCGCATGACGGTTTCACGCTGGCGGACGTCACCAGCTATGCCGAGCGTCACAACGAAGCCAACGGCGAGGATAACCGCGACGGGCATGGCGACAATTGCTCGGCCAATTGGGGGATCGAAGGCCCGTCCGACGATCCGGCGATTCTGACCATCCGCGCGCGCCTGCAACGCGCGATGCTGGCGACCCTGATGTTTACCCTGGGCACGCCGATGCTGCTGGCGGGCGACGAGTTCGGCCGCACACAGCAAGGCAACAACAACGCCTATTGCCAGGACAATGATGTCTCCTGGATCGACTGGACGCAGGCGCATTCGGCCGAGGGTACGGCGCTGACCGCCTTTGCCGCGCGCGTGATCGCCTTGCGCAAGCGATATTCGATCCTGCGCTGCCGCAATTATCTCTATGGCAAGGAGGAGACCGCGCCCGGCGTGCTCGACATGGCGTGGTTCGACGAGCAGGGCGGCACCATCTCGCCCGAGGAATGGAACAACCCTGACCAACGGTGCCTGGTGTTGCGGCGCTCGGCCCGCATCGACGGCTCCGTGGCGATCGTGACCCTGCTGCTCAACCCGACGCCGGAGGATCGGCGGTTTCTTCTGCCCGAGCCGCATTTCCCGCGACGGGTGCTGATCGATACCGCCGACCCGGAGGCGCCGGAATACGATGCCGACGGCGACGATGTCCTGGTGGCGGCACGGAGCGCGGTGCTGTCGATCGCCGAGATTGCCGCCCCATCATGATCGACCGGTTCAGCTACGCCGCGTCGTTCGGCGCGAACTACATCGGAAACGGCAGGACGCGGTTTCGGTTTTGGGCGCCGACACAAAAACAGGTCGCACTCGTGCTGAGTAATGCCGGCAACATCGCCCTGCCGATGGATATTCAGCCGGGCGGCTGGTTCGAATTGGAGGCCGATTGTGCCGCCATGATGCCTTATCGCTATCGTCTTGATAATGGAATGTTAGTCCCGGACCCCGCCTCGCGGCTCCAACATGATGACGTGCGTGATCCCAGCATCGTGGTCGATCCCGCCGCCTATCGCTGGCAGCATGCCGATTGGCCGGGACGGCCATGGCACGATACGGTGCTCTATGAGCTGCATGTCGGCGCGCTCGGCGGCTTCGTTGGGGTGCGGCGCGCGCTGCCGCGCCTTGCCGCGCTCGGCATCACCGCGGTCGAGCTGATGCCCATCAACGATTTTCCGGGCCGGCGCAATTGGGGCTATGACGGCGTGCTGCCCTACGCGCCCGATACCTCTTATGGCTCCCCCGAGGAGCTCAAGGCGCTGATCGATGCCGCGCATGGCCTTGGGCTGATGATCTTTCTCGATGTCGTCTACAATCATTTCGGCCCCGACGGTAATTACTTCGGCGCCTATGCCCCGCAAATCTTCCGCGCCGATTTCCATAGCGCGTGGGGCGCCTCGCTCGATTTCACCCAGCCGGAACTGCGCCGCTTCTTCACCGAGAATGCAATCTACTGGCTGATGGAATATCGCTTCGACGGGCTGCGCTTCGATGCGGTTCACGCCATCGGCGACCCGACCTGGCTGACCGAGACAGCGACCGCGATCCGGCGCGCGGTCGAGCCCCGACGGCAGGTTCATCTGGTGCTTGAGGACGACCGCAACGAGGCGCATCTCCTGAAGCAGGCCTATGATGCGCAATGGAACGATGACGGCCATCATGCGCTGCACGTCCTGCTGACCGGTGAAACCGACGGCTATTACATCGACTATGCCGACCGGCCGGCGGCTCGGCTGGCGCGCTGCCTCCAGGACGGCTTCATCTATCAGGGCGAGCCGTCGTCCCACCGTAACGGCGCGCCGCGCGGCGAGCCCAGCGGCGCGTTGCCGCCGACCGCCTTCGTCCTGTTCCTGCAGAACCACGATCAGATCGGCAACCGGCCGCTGGGCGACCGGCTAACCGCCGGGGTCGCGCCCGCCGCGATCGAAGCGGCGCTGGCGCTGCTGCTGCTGACGCCGCAAATCCCGATGCTGTTCATGGGCGAGGAGGATGCGAGCCAAACGCCGTTTCTGTTCTTCACCGACCATCACGGTGCGCTGGCCGAGGCGGTGCGCGAAGGCCGCCGCCACGAATTCGCGCACTTCGCCGCCTTCGCCGACCCGGTCAACCAAGCCCGCATCCCCGACCCGAATGCCGAGGCGACGTTTCTCGCCTCGATCCCCAAGCCCGATCCCGAGCATGCGACGGAACGCTTCGCCTTCATCCGGCGCCTGCTCGGCGTGCGCCGCGACACCATCGTGCCGCATCTCGACGGCACGCACGCGCTCGGCGCCAGCGCCATCGGGCCCGCCGCCGTCACGGCCGCGTGGCGGCTCGGCGACGGCGCGGTGCTGACAATCATCGCCAATCTCGGCGCCGACGCGGCCGCTGTGCCGGCACCCGACGGCGCGTTGCTGTTCGAGAGCGGCGACGGCGTCGCGGCGCGTCTCGCCGAGGACGGATTGATGCCGCCGCATGCGACCACCGCCTATTGGCACGCGCCCTCGTGACCGACGCCGCGATCCAGGATCTCGCCCGCCGCGCCGGCATTCTGGTGGAATGGATCGATGCCGCCGACCGGCCACGCACCGTCGGCGTCGAGACCCTGCGCCAAGTGCTGACGGCGCTGGACCTGCCATGCCGAAGCGAGAGCGACCTCGCCGAGAGCAATTCCCGGCTGGCGCCGGAGGCAAACGCCGACGACGGGAGCGTCGCCGGCACGGCATCGGAACGCTGCTTCACGATCGACGATATCGCGCCCGAGGGTCGGCTGTGGGGCGTCGCCGCCCAGCTCTATGGCCTGCGCCGCGCGGGCGATGGCGGCATCGGCGATTTCGGTGGCGCGGTCGCGTTGGCGCGCGGCATCGCGCCATTCGGCGCCGACGCGCTGGCGCTCAGCCCGACCCATGCCCTATTCAGCGCGCGGCCCGGCCATTATGCGCCCTATGCGCCCTCGAGCCGGTCGTTTCTAAATCCCCTGCTCGCCGATCCGGCGCTGGTGTTCGATGCGGACCGGATGCGGCGGGCTCAGGGAAGAGACGGCGCGGCAAATCCCGCCGGCCTGATCGATTGGCCGGCGCGATCCGGCGAAAAGCACGCGCTGTTTCGCGCCCTGCTGGCGGGGCTCGATGGCGATCCGCTGGCCGCCGATTTCGCGCGGTTTCAGGCCGAGGGCGGTGTGGCCCTGCGGCGGCATGCGCTGTTCGAGACGCTCGACGCGCGCGCCGAAACGCATGATTGGCGCACCTGGCCCGAGGCATGGCGCAACCCCCCGCGCGCGGAGGCGGCGCTGTCCCCCGCCGATGAGAGCGAACCGCGCTTCCATATGTTCCTGCAATGGCTGGCCCGGCGAAGCATGGCGGCGGCGCAAGGGGCGATACGCGACGCCGGCCTGCGGATCGGGCTGATCGCCGACATCGCGGTTGGGGTCGATCCCAGCGGCAGCGACGCCTGGAGCGGTCAGGCCGATATGCTCAACGGGATCAGCATCGGGGCGCCGCCCGATCTATTCAACCCGCGGGGACAGAATTGGGGCCTGACGGCATTCTCGCCCCGGGCGCTCAAGCGGGAGGGCTATGCGCCCTTCATCGCGACGCTGCGCGCCGCCATGGCCGACGCGGGCGGCGTGCGCATCGACCACGCGATGGGAATGCGCCGGCTATGGCTAGTGCCGGACGGCGCCGGTCCCGACGACGGCGCCTATCTGACCTATCCGTTCGACACCTTGCTGGAACTGATCGCGCGCGAATCCCGGCGCCACCGCGCGGTGGTGATCGCCGAAGATCTCGGCACCGTGCCGCCCGGCTTCAGCGACCGGCTCAACGATGCCGGCATTCTCGGCATGCGCGTGCTGTGGTTCGAGCGCAAGGACGGACGGTTCATTCCGCCCGAAACCTGGCGGCGCGAGGCCACCGCCATGACTTCGACCCACGACCTTCCCACCCTCGCCGGCTGGTGGCGGGGCAGCGACATCGCCGCGCGCGACGCTATCGGCCTCTACGCGACCGGCGGCACGGTCGCGCAGGCCCGGGCCGCACGCGGTGTCGATCGCGCCGAATTGTGGCGCGCGCTGAAGGAAAGTGGATGCGCCGAAGGCCGGCAGCCGGTGCCCCGCAGCACCACCAAGGTCACCGAGGGTGCGCTGCGCTTCGTGGCGCGGACCCCATCGCGGCTCGCCCTGGTGCCACTCGAGGATTTGGTCGGCGAAAAGGACCAGCCCAACCTGCCCGGCACGGTGACCGAGCATCCGAACTGGCGTCGGCGGCAGAAGGCGTCCACCGAAAAGCTGCTGACCGCGCCGAAGGTCGCGTCGCGGCTGGCGGCGGTGCAGCGGGAGCGCGGCCGGCGGTGATCCCTAATGCGACGTATCGGCTACAGTTGAACGGGGATTTTACCTTTGCCCATGCAACCCGGCTGGTGCCGTATCTCGCCCGGCTGGGCATCAGCCACGTCTATGCGTCGCCCATCCTGGCGGCCCAACCGGGTTCAAAACATGGCTACGATACCATTGATTATAAAACAATAAACCCTGAACTTGGCGGCGAGAGTGGGTTGCGGGCACTGGTTGTGGCGCTGCGCGCCGCCGGTCTCGGCCTGATCGTCGATTTCGTCCCGAACCATATGTTCGCCGGTCCCGGCAATTCATGGTGGGACGATGTTTTACGGCACGGCCGCGCCAGTCCCTATGCCATGTACTTCGACATCGATTGGAACTCGGATGGCCCTGATCTTAAAGATAAAGTCCTGCTGCCGATCCTTGGGCGGCCCTATGGCGAGGCGCTTGCCGCCGGCGACCTCAAACTCGAACCCACCGCGGATGATGGCGGGGTGATCCGTTATTTCGACCGCGCGTTGCCGGTCGCGCCCGAATCGATGGCCGTCCGGGACGCCGGTCTGCCGGCTTTGCTCGACCGCCAGCATTACCGCCTGGCCTGGTGGCGCGCGGCCGCCGACCAGATCAACTGGCGGCGCTTTTTCGACATTTCCGACCTAGTTGGCCTGCGGCAGGAAGAGGCGGCGGTGTTCGACGCCACCCACGCGACCTTGTTGCGCCTTTATGCGGAAGGGCTGATCGACGGGGTGCGGCTCGATCATGTCGATGGGTTGGCCGACCCTGGCGCCTATTGCCGGAAACTCCGCGCGCGGCTGGCGGCGGTTGAGCCGGCACGGCCAGCGTCGGCGCTCAGCGGCCCGGCCTATCTGGTGGTGGAGAAAATTCTCGGGCGGGGCGAACAATTGCCGAGCGGCTGGCTGGTCGATGGCGCGATCGGCTATGACTTCATGAACGAGGTCAGCGGCCTGTTCCACGATCCCGCCGGCGAGGCGCCGCTCACCACGCTGTGGACCGAGATCAGCGGCCGTACGGCCTCCTTCGACGCCGAGGAAACCCAAGCGCGCGGCGAGATTCGCGAGCGCAGTTTCGCCGGCCAATTCGAGGCGCTGGTGTCGCGGCTCGCGGCCGTGGCGGGGAATTCGCCGGAGACGCGGGACATCGGACGGCCAACCCTGCGACGCTGCCTCGCGGCATTACTGGCGAAATTCCGTGTCTATCGCACCTATCCGGGCGGCAAGGAATCCAACGACCGGTTCCTCGATGACGCGCTGCGCGCCGCGCGCCCGCTATGCTTTGCCGGCGATGGCGACAGCCTTGACCTTCTCGGTCGCTGGCTGCGGCACGGTTCGGATGATGCAGCCCACGACCGGGTACGAACCATGTTCCAGCAGCTAACCGCGCCGTTGGCGGCAAAATCGGTTGAGGACACCGCGTTCTATCGCTATGGGCGGCTGCTGTCGCGGAACGATGTCGGCTTCGACGCGGCGCGCTTCGCCATCGCGCCAGCGGAATTTCACGCGGCGATGCGCGAGCGGCTGAGCCATTTTCCCCACGCGTTGCTCGAAACCGCGACCCACGATCATAAGCGCGGCGAGGACGTCCGGGCGCGCTTGGCGGTGCTGAGCGAGCTTGCGCCCGAATGGCGCGAGATGGTGCGCGCGGCGATGGACCTCAACGCGCCATTGCGTCGGATGATCGATGGCGCACCGACGCCCAGTCCCGGCGACGAATACATGCTTTATCAAACCATCGTTGGCGCCTGGCCCACCGAATTGACGCTCGACGATGCCGCCGGCTGCGAGACTTTTGCGGGCCGGCTCCTTGCTTGGCAGCAAAAGGCCGCGCGCGAGGCCAAGCTGGCAACGGATTGGACGGCGCCGAACGAGCCCTATGAACAGGCGGCGCGCGATTTCCTGACACGCCTCTTCGCCGAGAAATCGGCAAGCCTCGCTTTATTGGCTGGGTTCGCGTGGCGCATCGGCCCGGTCGGCGCGGTCAACGGCCTTTCCCAGCTCCTGTTGAAGCTGACCGCGCCCGGCGTGCCCGATCTCTATCAGGGCACCGAGTTCTGGGACCTCAGCTTGATGGACCCAGACAATCGCCGCCCGGTTGATTACGCGCCGCGCCTGGCGGCCCTCGACCAAGCGGAGTTGCCGCTTCAAGGCGCCGCCCCATGGCGCGATGGCCGGTTCAAGCTCGGCGTGATCGCACGCTGCCTGACGGCCCGCAACCGATCGCCCGCGCTGTTCGCGGCCGGCGACTATCAGCCCTTGGCGGTGACCGGCGCGGCCGCCGACCATGTCATGGCGTTCGCCCGCCGCGACGCGGACGCCGTGGCAATTGTCGTCGTCACCCGATCGGCGAGCCACCTCCTGTCGGGGGACGATCTTCTTGAGATCGCCCGCAATCGTTGGCGCGATACGCGCCTCGAATTTACGAGCAAGGAATCCGCCGGCCGCGAATTCGAGGATGTGCTGGGCGGTGGCACGATACGCATCACCTCGGATATGCCGATCGGGGACCTGCTGCGCGGCCTGCCGATCGGGCTGTTCATTCGCCGCTGAGCCGACTCGGCCAACCTTAGACGAATGCGGTCCCGTCGGCCGATGACGCCACCGCGCGCGGCAGATAGAGGCGAATCTCGCATCGATCGTCAGGTCCGGGGACGGCGGTCAGCCAGCCGTTCGCGTGTTCGGCGAAATGTTGCAGCAGGGTCGCGTCGAGGAGCGGCACGCTATCGCTCGGCAGGCCGTCACAGCGCAAGGACAGCACGATCCGCGCGTCCGCTGCTTCAGGCGGCGATAGCTCTCCGGCGGCCAAATCCCCCGCCTTCAACAGGATGGTTCCGTTGCGGGACATACTGCGCGATAGCGTCGTCACGAGGTCCAGCAAGCTGAGCTCCAGCAATGTCGCATCGACGATCACCGGCCCGACATCGCCCGCCTCGTAACTGACGCTGAGATCACGTCCGACCGAGACCGATGCCGTGGCGAAAATGCGCGCCAGCAACTCCGCCAAATTCACCAGGCCGGGATCGTAGACACCGTGTCCCGAATATTCGAGGACGCGTTGCAGCATCGCGGCCGCCTTCATCGCCGAATTGATCGCCGTCTTCGCGCTCTCGGCTTCCTTGCCACCCGGGGGAAGCGTGCGGGCCGAACGCTCGAGGCTCCAGACCGCGACGGCCAGGGCATTATTGGCGTCATGGATGATGCCCGCGGTCACTTGACCCACGGCCATCATGCGCAATTGGTGCGGAAGCGCGCTTTCAGGATCTCGTTGCGACAAATTCTTGTCCTTGGCGATCAGACCGACGTTTTTTCGATGATTGGCGCCAGACTGCTATCTTCGTTCTGATCGCGCGATATTCAATCCACGCGATCATCCGCAGCGTCCGTCCCTAGTGGAAAAAAAGTAGCGGCGTTACTTTCTTTCGGCAACGCATTTTTTCGTACGACATAAAAAACCCGGGTATTTCCTAATGATTGGAGAGTTACGCTAAATGCGCACCACTATGACGTGGCATTTGCTCCGCCTTCGTCGAGAACCCGACGGATTTTCGCCGCCAGGCTGGCAAAGGTAAACGGCTTCACCAGCAATTCAACCCCCGGATCGAGGCGGCCATGATGAACGATGGCGTTTCGCGCATATCCACTGGTGAATAAAATCTTCAGATCCGCCCTGCGGCGGCGCACCTCATCGGCCAATTGCCGCCCGTTCATACCGCCGGGCAAGCCGACATCGGTGAACAACAGCACAATGTCGCGATTAGCATCCAAGAGGCGCAAGGCGGTTTGACCGTCCTGGGCGGCGATAATGCGATAGCCGAGTTCGCCCAGCATCTCGACGGTGAAGCTGCGGACATCGGGATCGTCCTCAACCACCAGGATGGTTTCTTCTTGGGCGCGGGGGATGGGAGCCGTCATGGTCTGATCATCGATCCGCTTTTCGGTGGAATGATGGCGGGGCAGATAGATCTTGATCGTCGTACCCGTGCCGATCTCGCTATAAATTCGGACATGACCGCCGGATTGCCGGATGAAACCATAGACCTGGGATAATCCCAACCCGGTGCCCTGCCCTACTTCCTTCGTGGTAAAAAACGGATCGAACGCCTTGGACATGGTGTCCGGGTTCATGCCGACGCCGGTGTCGCTGACGAACAGGCCGACATACTGTCCGGCCGGCACATCGGCCGCCGCCGCGTAGCCATCGTCAAAATAAACATTCGCCGTCTCGATCGTCAGCTTGCCGCCATCGGGCATCGCGTCGCGCGCGTTGATCGCGAGATTGAGGACCGCGCTTTCGAGCTGATTGGCGTCGACGAAGGCAGGCCACAGGCCGGCCGCCAGCACTGTTTCCACGACGATGGTTTCGCCGAGTGTCCGCCGCAGCATTTCCGACATTCCGGTCATCAGATCGTTGATCGACAGCGATTTCGGCTCCAGCGCCTGACGCCGGGCAAAGGCGAGCAGCCGCTGAGTCAGGACCGCCGCCCGCATGGCGGCGTGGAGCGCCGCGTTGGCCGGCCGCTCCAGGTCGCTGGAACCCTCGGGCAAGCGGCGCAGAATGCTCTCCAGATTCCCCGAAATCACCGTCAGCAGATTGTTGAAATCATGGGCAACGCCGCCGGTCAATTGACCGATCGCTTCCATCTTGTGCGCTTGGCGCAATTGCTCTTCGGTGTTTCGCTGTTCGGTTAAATCCCGGGTTATCTTGGCGAACCCCAGCAATTCTCCCGATGGATCGCGGATCGTGGCGATCGTGACGCTTGCCCAGAATAGCGTGCCGTCCTTGCGCACACGCCAACCTTCGGTTTCGAACTTCCCGCTCCGCGCCGCGTTCGCGAGCATTTTTTCGGGCAGGCCGGCGCGCCGATCCTCCTCCCGATAGAACCGCGAGAAATGCTCGCCGATAATTTCCTCGGCGTCGTAACCCTTGATGCGTTTCGCGCTCGCGTTCCACGTTACGATCGCGCCGCGTTCATCCAGCATGAAAATCGCGTAGTCGGTGGCGGCTTCGATGACGAGACGAAACCGGTCTTCGCTTTCCCGAAGCTGATCCGAGCGCGCCCGAAGCTGCTGGGTTCGCTCTTCCACGCGCTGTTCGAGCGTCTCGTTAAGCCCCTGCAACGCCTGTTCGGCATCGGCCCGCGCCCGATGCAGGCGGGCATTGTCGATCGCTACCGAGGCTTGGGCCGCGATCAAGGTTACGATGCGCTCGCTGCGTTCGGTAAAGACACCGGGATTGGCATGGCCGAAAAACAGCCCACCCAGCACCTCGCCAGAGCGCGAGATCACCGGCACCGCGAGATAGGAGCGCACCGGCAAATGCCCCTTCGGCATGCCATGATAAGGCGAATTCTGGCCATAGCGCGGATCGGTCAAAATATCGTCGGACCGCAACGTGCCGAGGCCACGGAAGGTGCGCTCGAAGATCGCGGTATTGCGCGGCATCGGAAATTTCGAGAAGGCTTCGCGCGGCACGCCGGACAGCGTGTACAGCGTGTAGGCCTCGCTCTCTGCGTCCATGGTATTATAAAAAAAAGCACCGAACTGCGCGGCGGTGAGTTCGGTGCCGGCATCGGTTACGATCTGAACCAGGCGCGCCAGGTCAAGTTCCGCGGCCACCGCCACGCCCGTCCGGTTGAGAATTTCGAGCATGCGTGCCTCTTCACGCACCTCGTTGACGCGGGCCTCCAGCATTTCGTTGACGGCGAGCAACCGCGCTTCCAGCACCTTGCGGTCCGTGATGTCGAAATAGGACCCAAATAGCCATTGCGGCGCGCCCGGCTCATCTCTCCTGACATGCCCCTTGCCGGCGAGCCAATGGACGCCGCCATCGGGGTGATGCACGCGAAGCTCGACGTAATACGATCCGCCGGTTTTTGCCGCTTCGATCGCGGCCCTGACCTTCGGAAGATCGTCGATGAAGATCGCGCTTTCCCAATCGGCGAAGCGCGGCATTCGTGCATCCTTATCGAAGCCGAACAGCACCGCGAGTTGGGGCGTCGTATCCCATAGATAGGTCGTCAAATCGAGGCGGAAGGTGCCGGTGCCGCCTTCCAACTGCGCCACGCGCAGCCAATCATCGGCGCCCGGATCCCGCCGTTCGCGGCCGGGTCTCTCGTCCCCGTTTTCGCTCATGACTCTGAGGGGCTAGTCACGTTTCCCAGCCAGAATGGTTTTCGCTTCCGTCATGGCGCGCAATTTGCCCAATGCAACATGCCGGGGCAAGTGATTGAACCCGCAGGAACTCGTAATCAGGGTCTGTTCCGGCGCCAGCCAGCGATGGGCAAGAATGCGTGCCACCACCTGCTCCGCCGTTTCGATATTCGGGTCCTGCACGTCGATGGCGCCGACCCCGAGCTGATGGTTGCCCAAGAGGCCCTCGTAATGCGGCGTCATGTCATGTTCGACCAAAAAAGCGTCGCACGCGATGCCGCAGATCAGATCGGCCTTATACCGGCCCGTGTCGAAATATCGATGGCCGATCTGGCCGTCATAGTCGGCGCCCACCGCGTAATTTCCCTGGCAGATATGAACCGAGACATGCATGTCCTCTGGCAGGCCCTCGATCGCCATGTTGATGATGTCAACGGCGGCGCGCACGTCGTCATCCTCGGCGTTGGTGAAATAGGGCTCATCGATCTGGAGGTGCCGACAGCCTTCGGCCGCCAGCATCTTGAAGTTCATGTGCAGCAGCTTGCCCAGATCGTTCATCATGCGCGGCAGGTTGTGATAATACTCGTCATACGCGACAGCCGCGAGGAGATGGGGGCCGGTCATGGTTATCTTGACCGGCTTTCGGGCATAGGCGCTGACCATCTTGAACTCATCGACAAGGCCCAGGTCGGTCGCATCGCCGATCGGCCCGCGGCAGACGGCCGCCGGGTGAAAAACATTGGGATCGTGACGGGTGATGGGCATCGGCCGGTTGACGTCATTGAACGCCGGAATCTTTTGCCAGAAATAATTCAGCATCGCGTTCGGCGGCGAATGGCGATTATGGGTGCGTCGGTGCATCTCGCCGCCGGTAACGATATCGATACCAGCGGTTTCCTGCTCCAGGATCGCGGCTTGGCTGGCGCGATATTGCGCATCAGCCAAATCCCCGGCCGCAATCTGGCCGAGCGTCACAAGTCGGCTCAGCGCCTCGTACCAGCGCGGGACGCTGTGCGCCCCCACGACCGTGGTCGTGTATGGGCTATAATGCGGCATCCCCCTCCCACCTCGTCCTGGCCTAGCCAAATGGCCTGGGACGGATAGTAGGACTTGCCCCCCCTTTTACAATGGCCCGCCGCGACCGCGACCGCCGCTAGATGACGCCGACAAGCAAAAGGACGATCAGGATAATGAGAATCAGCCCCGCGCCGCCGGACGGGTAATAGCCCCAACCGCCGCTATAGGGCCATGTCGGCAATACCCCGATCAGGATGATAATCACGATAATAAGCAATATCGTCCGAAGCATCCGTTTCCTCCAATGCGACGCTGGCGTACACACACAACATGCAAGAGCGCCAGTCGTCGCCAACGCACCGGAGAATTCGCGCTAGTCAGGAGCCGCTTGAATGCGCAAAATGCGGAAGGCATTCAAAAATAAGGGCCGCGCCCCCGAGCGGCCCCTTGGACGGAGAGGAAACCGATGAACATGCGCACCGCCCTCCAGCTACCCCAGCTTGCCCGACCCACGATTGCCGCCATGGCTTTCGCCGCCTTGGTGATGCTGGCGCCGTCCGCTCGCGCGGCCGATACCGGCCCGATCAAGATCGGGGTCATCGGCGAGCAATCGGCCATCGCGGGCGCCTCGCTAACCAAAGCGGCGCAATTGGCCGGCGACGAGATAAACGCCGCCGGTGGCCTCAATGGGCGCAAGGTCGAGATCATCACCTATGACGATCATTCCTCGGCGGCGGAGGCGGTTCGCGCGTTTCAGCGCGCCGTGCATCAGGACCATGTCGTCGCGGTAATTGGCAGCTATATCAGCGAGGTAGCGCTGGCGCTGGAGCCCTGGTCGGCGCGGCTGCACATGCCATTTATCACGCCTGGCGCGGCTAGCACCGACATATCAAAGCATGTCCATGATGAATACGAGAAGTATAAATATACCTTTCACGGATGGCTCACCTCGGCCTTCATCGCGCAGTCGATTTGCGATTTCGAGCACGATGTCATGGTCGGAAAATTCCACATGAAGACGACCGTGATCATGAGCGAGGATGCCGCCTGGACCACGCCGCTCGACGCGCGCTATCTCGAATGCCTGCCCAAGGCGGGGCTGCAGGTGCTGGACCATATCCGGTTCAATCCCGACACCACTGATTTCACCCCGATCTTCAACCGGATCGAGGCCAAGCATCCCGATGTCATCACCACCGGCATCAGCCATGTTGGCGTCCAGCCGACGGTACAGTGGCATGATCAGCAGGTGCCGATCGCGATGGTCGGGCAAAGCTCGCAAGCGACCACCAGCAGTTTCTGGAAGGATACCAACGGCGCGACCGAGGGCGTGGTGACCGCGACCGGCGCCGCGCCGGGCGTCGCGATTACGCCCAAGACCCTGCCCTTCACCGAGGCGTATGTGAAGCGTTTCGGCGTCTCGCCGGCCTATTGCGGCTATTCGAGCTATGACGATGTCTATGTCATCGTCGACGCCATCAAGCGCGCCGGCTCGACCGATCCCGATAAGCTGGTGGCGGCGATGGAGCAGACCAACTATGTCGGCACCATCGGCACCGTCAAATTCTATGGCCGCAACGATCTGTACACGCACGCGATCGAGTACGGCCCCGGCCTGATCACTGGCGTCGTGATTCAGTGGCAGGACGGCAAGCAACGCCAGATCTGGCCGGAGAACGCCGCCGACGCGGTGGTCAAGTTCCCCGCCTTCGTCAAATTGCCGCGAGCCTCGGCCAAATAGCGTAACGCGTCGTAACCAGGGAGGAGACGGCACCGCCGCTTGGCGGGCCGGAGGCGATGCTCGGGCTGCAAATCATCGTCGATGGCTTCGCCATCAGCTCTCTCTATGCGCTGGGCGCGGTCGGCTTCACGCTGATTTTCGGCGTCTCGGGCGTGCTCAACCTCGCCCATGGCGGCATCATGGTGGTGGCGGCGCTGGTCGGCTGGTACTGCGCCGGTGAACTTGGCTTCGGCACTTATCTCGGCACGCTGGCCGGCGTGGCGGCAGGGCTGACGCTAGCGTTGGCGACCTATTTCATCGTGGTGCGCCCGATCCAGCGCTCGCGGGCCATTCCCTCGGCCGAGACCGAGATTTTCGTGCTCACCGGCACCCTGCTCTGGGGCATCATGATCGAGCAGGGCATGGCTTATCTGTTCAGCGATAACCCGGTCTCGATCCGGCCGCTGATCGGCGGGGTGATGAACGTCTTCGGCGTGCGCACGCCGCGCAACGAGGTGATGATCGCGGCGCTGTGCTGGATCGTGATTGGCTTCTTGTGGCTGCTGGTCAATCGCACCCGCGCCGGCAAGGTCCTGCTGGCGGCGTCGATCAACCCGCGCGGGCTGACCCTGCTCGGTTTCGAGCTATCGCGCGTCTATGTGCTGGTGTGGAGCATTTATGGCGTGCTGGCGGGGATCGCCGGGGTGCTGCTCGCCTCGTTTCTGGGGGTCGGCTCGGCCAATACCGGCCCGCTGACCGCCAGCGCCTTTTCCATCGTGGTGCTGGGCGGCCTCGGCAGCGTATCGGGGACGCTGATCGCGGCCTATGTGGTCGGCTATCTCGAGACCGTCACCGCCTATCTGATCGCGCCCACCCTGCGGCCGATCCCGGCGCTGATCCTCTTGGTGCTAGTCATTTATATTCGGCCCCAGGGCATTCTGGGGCGGCGATGAGAAGCCTCTCGCGCTCGCGCCTGCTGTGGGGCGCGATCCTGCTGTGTGCCGCCGCCGCCGCTTTGCTGCCATGGTGGCTCTCCGCCTACATTCTCGGCATCCTGACGGTCGCCTATTATTTCGGCGTATTCGCCATGGCGTGGGACCTGTTGTTCGGCTTTGCCGGCGAGGTGAATTTCGGTCCGACCTTCCTGATCGGGCTCGGGGCCTATGGCGCGGCAATTCTCGATGCCAATTTCGGCCAGCCGATCGTGGTGTGCGTCATCGCCGGGGCGCTGGTGGCGCTGGTCGGCGGGTTGTTGCTGGTGCTGCCGGCATTGCGGCTGCGCGGGCCGTATTTCGGGCTGGTGACCTTGGTCGCGGTGCTGCTGTTGCAGAATTTCATCGTCATCTTCGCGCACATCACCGGCGGCGAGATCGGCATGACCGTTCCCGATGTCCTGTCGGCCGACGCCAATGCCAATTACTGGTACGCGCTGGCGTTTCTGTTCGTCTGCACGGTCATTCTCTTCGGCCTGTCGCGTTCGGCCGTTGGCTTGATCCTGCAGGCGAGCGGCCAGGATGCGATCGCGGCACAGGCCCTCGGCTTCAACGTCACCAAGCACAAGGTCGCGGCGTTCTGCGTCAGTGCCGTGTTCTCCGGCATGGCAGGGGCGATGCTGGTGTTTTACGAGGGCGCTGCCTCGGTCGATACGGTGATCAGCCTCTCGATCGCGGTTCAGGTCATCATCGCGGCCGTGCTGGGCGGCCGGCGCACGATCATCGGCGCGGTGCTAGGGTCGATCTTCCTCATTCTCGCCAACGAATTTCTGCGGCCGCTGGGCCAGCTCAACACCTTCGTCGTCGCGGCGGGCGCGCTGGCGGTGATCCTGTTCTTTCCCGATGGCTTCCTCGGCTATGCGCTGCGCGGCAGGCAACGCGAATGACCACGCCTGCCCGCATTGAAGTGCGCGGCCTGACCAAGCGGTTCGGCGGGCTGGTCGCGGTCAACGATATCGGCTTCGACATCGCGGCCGGCGAGATCATGGGGCTGATCGGGCCGAACGGGTCCGGCAAATCCACCGTGATGAAGCTGATCATGGGGATCGAGCGGCCCAATGCCGGCACGGTGATCTTCGGTGGCGTCGACATCGCGGGGTGGCCGCCGCATCGCATCGCGCGCGCCGGCATCGGCATCGTGTTCCAGCATTCGCGGCCCCTGCACCGCCAGACGGTGCTGGAGAACATCAAGCTGGCCTTGCTGCCGGATTCGTTGTTGCGGCTGGTCAGCGCGCCCGATGTCGAAACGCGCGCCATCGCCATCGCCGAGCGCGTCGGGTTGGGCGATGTCCTGCACCGCCACCCCGGCACGCTGCCCTTCGCCTCGCTGCGCCGGATGGAGATGGCCAAGGCGATCGCGCGCGATCCCAAGCTCGTGCTCATCGACGAGCCGTTCGCCGGCCTCACCGCCGGCGAGGTCGCCGCCTTTTCCGAATTGATCCGCGGCTTCCGCGCGGAAAATCGCGCCGTGCTTCTCGTCGATCACAATGTCAAAGGCGTCGCGGCGCTGGTCGATCGCGTCTTCGCCATGTATCTCGGCGAGCGGGTGACCGAGGGCACGGCCGACGAAGTCATGCACAACGAGACGGTTCGCCGTGTCTATATGGGGGGCGATCTCGCCGCGATCGCGCGCCGCCCGGCGCCGGCGAGCGAGAAGCCGACGCTGCTTCAGCTCGATCGCGTCGGCGTCCTCTACGGCAAGGCGCGGGCGCTCGACGAGATCGAATTGCAGGTGCGCGAGGGCGAGTTCGTTTCCATCGTCGGGCTCAACGGCGCCGGCAAGACCACGCTGTTTAGCGCCGTCTCGGGGCTGGTGCCCTATAGCGGCGCGATCCGCTTCGCCGGCCGCGATCTCAAGGGCACCACCGCCGGCACCATCGCGCGCGGCGGGTTGGTGCAGTGTCCCGAGACGCGCGAGCTGTTCGGCGATATGAGTGTGCGGGAAAATCTCGATCTCGGCGCCGCTGATCGCGCGGCGCAATTCGCCTGGCTGCTCGAGCTGTTTCCCATTCTGGAGGCCCGCCGCGCGCAGATGGCGCGCACCTTATCCGGCGGCGAGCAGCAGATGCTGGCCATCGCCCGCGCGCTGATGATGAAGCCGCGGCTGCTCATCCTCGACGAGCCGACGCTCGGCCTGGCGCCGGTCATTCTGGAGCAATTGTCGAAGGCGCTGGAACGATTGCGCCAGACCACGCCGATCACCCTGCTGCTCGGCGAGCAGAACGTCACCTTCGCCCTGCCCCACGCCGATCGCGTCTATGTGCTGGAACATGGCCGCATCGCCTGGTCCGGCGGCCCCGCCCAATTCGCCGAGGAAATGGGCGCGGAATATCTTTAAAGTTGGATTACAGTTGCCTTGAACGGCTAGTGTCCCGTCTCAGAAATTCCTAGTCACATTGATTGGGCCGTGATTCACTCTGCCTATCGGATTGATTTGGAGGCGGAGATGGCACCCGGCCCA
>Ga0208357_1000790_pt1 | contig 24383 bp, 27 predicted proteins | sample NGESurdeep092012_6_FD_184487 | JGI IMG/M metagenome (GOLD analysis project Ga0208357, IMG submission 184487) | Arctic peat soil microbial communities from Barrow, Alaska - NGEE Surface sample F52-2 deep-092012 (SPAdes) | ecosystem: Environmental > Terrestrial > Soil > Wetlands > Peat ...
GCGACCAGTCGCTTCGGCCTCAAGAAGTTTCGCAGGGAGACCTTACGGGTGGCTGTCGGTGCCCTTCGACGTCGATGCGGTCGGGCCAGTCGATGCGATCGGGCCAGTGGATGGTTGGACCGGAACGCCGAGTTGCGTGATGCCAGTAGTGACTGTGCCGCCTGAGACCGTGTGCCAGGTCCATTCGATGAGGCCCGGCAATGGAGCCCGCCACGCCGGCGGGGTGTGTTTACCGTGGTTGACGACGACGTACTGGATGGGCTCGCGCCCAGCAATGAGTCGTCGGAAGTATTGGGCTGCTTCGGTGTCGGTCGTGTCGCCGGAACCCGACATGATCCAAAATCTGGGCAGACTGCGGTGAACGTCGAGGACCAACGTCGACGGGTCGTTGGCCCGTATGTCCGGCGAAGCCGCACCGAAAATCTTGTCCATCATCGCAAGATCCGAGTATGCGGAGTAGAAGCCATCCAGCGATGCAACGGCGCCATAGCTCGCGCGATGTTGAAGCGCGAGGTTGCTGGCGCAAAACCCACCATCGGATAAACCGCCGATCGCCCAATTCGGACCCGGCGGAAGCGCCCGGAAGTCACGGATTACGTCGTTGCCGACGTCGGTGCTCAGGTAAGTCCCATCGAGTTGGCCGCCGGGAGCGTCGAGGCAGTCCTGGCCGTGGGAGCCGGAGAATGTCGCCGGCATGACGACGATCATCGGTCCGATCTTCCCTGCGTCGATCTCACGGTCCATGAGCTTCGGCACGTTAAGGGCGTAGATCCAACCGGTCGGAGCTCCAGGGTCGCCGTGAAGCAGTTCCAGAACGGGAAACCGGCTATTGGCGTAGGCAGACTGGAAGTATTGCGGTGGTAGGTATACGTAGCCTTTACGACTTATGCCGCTCAGGGCGCCATCCAACGCGAGTTCGACCAACCGACCGCCGCCCTTCGTTGGTGTTGCCACGAAAGGCACCCTGGGGATTGCGATAGCCACCGGCGCCGTAGTGCCCGGCGACGACGGCGGCGGCAACGACGGCGCCGGAGTCGCTGAAGCCGGCAGCGTAGACGGCGTCGGCGGAGGTAGCTCGGCATGGCGGCCCGGAGTATCGGGTGTCCACCATGGGTCTGGTCCGCTCAGCGCGCTGACTGCGCCACCCGGACCAACCGGACCTCCCGCCAGGGTGGCGTTGTACGCGCTTGCGCCACTCCCTCGGGCATAGGCGACCATTGACCCCCAGGTCGTGTAATACGCGTAGTACTGGTTAACCAAGGCGGCACCGAACAGCGCACTCAGCGCGAACGCGAGCACTGCAGCAACGATTTTCAGCAGGACGTGGCGGGCTCCAACTAGCCAGACCAGAAGCCCAGCAACACCGGCGACGAGCAGCCCGAGGAATACCCAGCTGGTCGGTCCGAACACGACCAACTCCTATCGCGCCAAACTGGCATGACAACGCCGCGGCTCACCGCAACTAGGACCGTTCCCACCGTCAGACGTACGAGGGCCATCAAAGGTTGCGCGAGAAACGGCCGGGCCAACGTGGCGAGGCGTAAATCGCGCGGCGGACACTCTGAACGGGAGACGTGACTGTTTTTGCGAGTCTTCACGTCGTCGTCATGTTGCACCGGAATCGCAAAGCGGTGACGTCGTGTGCCGTGCTCACAGTCATACGCCGTTAGACGGGTTCTCGGAGGTCGCTTCTGACGTCCGGCAGGCTATCGCGAGCGAGTTGTATGACCGCGACCCCTAATACGAGCAGTAGCGCGGCGAGGGCGATGCCGGAGCCGGGACCCGACCGAATGTGTTCGTCATAGACCGATACCCCGACCACGATGCTGAGCAGCGGGTCCACGGTGGCGGTGGCAGGCAGACTCGCCACGAACGGACCCGCCTGGAACGCGAGCTGGTTTAAGAGCAGTCCTCCGCTGCCCAGTACGACTAAGGCGTACAACTGCCAGCTGATGAGGGTGTTCACTGGGTGCCGCGCGATGATGTCGGTGACGGCCTTGAGGAGTGCTGCTGTAGCCGCGTATATGACGCCGACTGCGACCCCGAGTAGGGCCGCTGTGGGGCCCGCATGACGTTGCCGCCGCCCTAGTTCGACGCAGGCTGCCGCGAGTACGAGTCCGACGGCACCCGAGACGATCGCCGGCGTTCGGTCAGCCCTACCGCTAACCATCCCCGCGTTTCCTGCGGTCGCAAGGGCGAGAAATAGGCCCAGCGCGGCGCTAAGCACGATCGTCCAGCCGACCTCACGTCTGGTGATCTGGTGATGCGCATGCAGTTGCCGCAGGATGACGGCGAATACCAGGCCGCTAGCAAGCATTGGCTGGACGACGGCGAGCGCGCCGACATGAAGGGCCCACGCTTGCAGGGTCAGGGCTACGGCGTCGCATGCGATGGCGGCAAGCCACAACGGATGCGACATCGTCGCGCGTGCGAACCCGGCGAGCCTGCCCATCCTCATTGTCTGGGCGTCCGGCACCTTGCTGGCGCTCACATGCTTCAGCGAGCTAGACAGCGCGAACACGAAGGCTGCGGTCAAGCTCAAGACGGTCACTGCCCAGCCGCCTCGCACGTCATCCTTTCGTCAGATTCGTTGGCTAGCGTCGTTTAGATTGTGTCCCAACTCATTCCCAGCCTGCGCCGACCCATGTTCGCGCGTTGGGGAGTGGTGGAGGAAGGAGGGTGCGTACTGATGATCGATGCCGCGCGTCCTCAGTTCGTCAGCCGATGAAGATTGCTCACGTTAGCGATTGCTACCTTCCCCGAGCAGGGGGGATAGAAAGACAGGTTCATCAGCTAGCCACGCGCCAGTGGGCACGTGGCGATCACGTCGAGGTCATTACATCGAGTGGAGACGCCGGGCAGGACGACGGCACTGTGAGGGTCCACCGGCCGTCATCACGCCCCCGAAATCTGAACGGCATCAGATACAGCTCCTCGTTGTCGGGGCGCGACGCGGCGATCCACGGAGGATTTGACCTACTGCATATTCACGTCTCGACGTGGTCGCCGTTGTCCTACCTCACCCTTGCCGCCGCGACCAAAGCCGGCATCCCGACGGTCGTCACGGTCCACTCACTGTGGTCGTATGCGGAACCGTTGTTTCGGTGGGCGGATCGGCTTGTGGGCTGGGCAAACTGGCCGGCCGTCTGGTCGGCGGTCAGTCTGCCGGCGGCGCAACCCTTACAGCGCGCGCTTGGCTTCGACGCACGGGTGGCCATCTTGCCCAACGGCATCGACGCGGAAGCATGGCGCAATCATGGTGGACCGCGACACCCGAATCGCGTTGTGATAGCGACCGTCGGGCGGCTCGCGGAGCGCAAGCGGCCTAGGCAGTTGCTAAGCATCGTTCGCCGAGCCCGGGAGATGGTACCGGCAACAGTCCGGATCGAGCTCGTCGTGGTCGGCGACGGGCCGCTGCGGCAGGCTTTGCAACGAACCATCCATCGCCACAACATGTTCGACTGGGCAAGTCTGTTGGGTCCCGCAAGCCACGAGCGGATCCGTGAGCTATATGAAGACGTTGACATTTACGTCGCTCCCGCGAAGCTCGAGTCGTTCGGCATCGCCGCACTTGAGGCACGGTGTGCGGGCCTGCCGGTGGTTGCCTACGCCCGCTCCGGTATCGCCAGCTTCATCCGCGACGGCCAAGAGGGGCTCTTAGCGAATGATGACCGAGAAATGGCGGCGGCTATAGCTCATTTGGCCAACAACCAGTCGGCCCGTGCGCAGATCCGGCATCACAACCTGAGCACGAACCCACCGGTCAGCTGGGCCGCAGTCCTCCAGCAGTGCGACTTGCTTTATGACGATGCACGTCGAATCACGTTCGAAGGACCGTCAACCCGCTCCTGTTATCGATGACGTACACCATCGTGGCTTTCCACGCCCACCCCGACGATGAGGTGCTACTCATGGGCGGGACCATCGCGCGACTCGCTTCGGAAGGGCATCGCGTCATACTCGTGACCGCTACGACCGGGGAGCGGGGACTTGCTGCGGCGGAGCTCACGACCGACAGAACACTCGCGGACGTACGCACCGACGAGTTGAAACGATCCGCGGCGCTTCTCGGCTGTGCGCGGGTCGTCGTGCTGGGGTACTCGGATTCCGGGACCAATCCAGACGGTGGTGACCCGAATGCATTCGCGACCGTTCCGCTGAATGAGTCGGCGCGTCAACTCTGCACGTTGCTTCAGGAGGAGAACGCCGATGTCCTGACCATTTACGATCCCGTCGGCGGCTACGGCCACCCTGATCATGTACAGGTCCATCGCGTCGGTCGACGCGCGGCCGAACTCGCGCGCACACCTCTTGTCCTGCAAGTGACCGTCGACAGGGTGGGCTTGCAACGGGCGCTGCGGCTCGTGCGGTGGTTTGCCCCTCGGACACCAGATTTCCGGTCCGCCCGCTTCGCGGACCGCTACACCCATCCGCTGGATATCACCCACAAGGTCAACGTCAGAGGGTTTTTGCCGCAAAAGCGCGCCGCCATGCTTGCGCACGCGAGCCAATCCACGAGCGACGGCCCTGTTCGTGCCATGAGGTGGTTCATTCGACTTCCCTGGCCGCTCTTCCGCGTCGCATTCGGTCACGAGTGGTTCGTCGAGCAAGGTCGTCGGCCCCGGAAACCTCCGCTCGACGACGTCCTCGCCAGCCTTCGCTGACGTCGCGCGCACGGAAGGCACGGTGATAGGGAGCGACTGATGGCGGACTTAAAGTCTCGGTGATTTCGCGCCCCTCGTAGCTGACGATTTCATGACGGAGAACCAGGTGGCGGTACATCTGACGCTGTCTGGTTGAGTCGCGTAGGTTCGACGCATGGACGGCGACGAGCTTCGACGGCGGGACCAGCGGGGCATCGACCGGCGCACTGTCCTGAAGGCGGGCCTCGCGGTCGCAGTTGTGGGCGTCGCCGGCGGCGGTTTGGTCAGTTGCACGACCAGTGACAAGTCAGGGTCGCGCGCGGTAGCGAATTCTGAGGCCGCCAGCGCCGCGCCCGTTGCGCCACCGACCGAGGCGGCCACGAGTGCGGCGGCTCAATACGTGCCGAGCCCACAGGCGTCGAGCACTGTCGCCACGCATTCAGCCTCGCAGTCAACGTCGGAGCAAACCTCGCCGTTACCTAGTCAGTCTGCGCCGACGCAAGCGGCAGCGTCCGACGTCCGACCCGGCGCACCTGCCGTAGAGATCACCCACGGGCCCGCGTCGGCGTCCGGCGTAGCTCTGACATTCCATGGTGCGGGTGATGTAGTGCTTGCGACCAGGCTGCTCGCTGAACTCGAGTCGGCTGGCGCGCGCGCGACCGTGCTAGCCGTCGGGCAGTGGCTCGATCAGGAGCCCGCGATGGCAAAGCGAATCCTTGCTGGCGGTCATGAACTGGGCAACCACACCTATCGGCATCTCACCATGCCGCCGTTGTCTGAGGTGGTCGATGAGTCGGAGATCACTCGCTGCGCCGATGTTCTCCGACGATTGACCGGTTCGGCGGGTCGTTGGTTTCGGCCTTCGGGCACCGTGCACGCTACGGCCGCAATTCTGGAAGCTGCCGGTCGCGCCGGTTACGCGACGAGCTTGTCGTATGACGTCGACCCCGCGGACTATGCCGATCCCGGAGCGACGGCGGTTACGACGCGAGTGTTAGCTGGCGCGCGGTCGGGTTCTATCGTTTCATTGCATTTGGGCCATCTCGGTACCGTGCAGGCGATACCCGCGATACTCGATGGCCTTCGGTCACGTGGTTTGGCTGCGGTGACGATGTCGGACTTGATGGGTTGAGACTCGATGTGTTCGGCGATACGCGGATGACGTCTGGAAGACGGAGAGCATCTGCCGCGCTGTGCCTTGTCGCAGCACTCGGACTGTCTGGCTGCACGGCGCGCGGTCACGACGGCTTCGCTCCTCGGCTCGGTGCCGGGCCCGGGGCCGCTCAATCGACCGCCAGTGCGTCGCCCACGGCGGCATCCTCAAGCTTGACGCCCCAAGGCGCCAGCTCCGCGGGGACCGACCCTGCAGCTCCCCGCACAAGCGCTGGCGCAACTCCAGGTTCTAGCCCGCCGGTGAAACCTGCGTCCACCTCTGCTGTGTCGGGCGTTGCAGATCCACTGCCGGGGATGCCCTTGGCTGATGACGCCGCAAACATCTACAACCATGACGGCGCGAACATGCTCAGCCCCGTCGTCGCCGGGTTCCCCAACCTCGTGTATGTCCCTAATAGCAACAGCAACACTGTCGACGTCATCAACCCGTCGACAGGGGCGATTGTTGAGCATTTCGCGGTGCCGGCGCAGCCGCAACACGTGGTGCCGTCCTACGACTTGAAGACACTGTGGGTGAACAGCGACATCGGTAACGCGCTGACGCCGATCAATCCCGCGACGGGATTGCCCGGCAAGCCGATCGCGGTTGCCGACCCGTATAACCTCTACTTCACCCCGGACGGCAAGTACGCGCTGGTGATGGCGGAGCGGCTGCACCGCATCGACTGGCGCGACCCAACAACGATGGCGTTGATTCATACGACGCCTGTTCCGTGTTCCGGGGTCAACCATGCTGACTTCTCAGCAGACGGCCGCTACTTCATCGTCAGCTGTGAGTTCGACGGTCGGGTATTGAAGATCGACACGCTGACCAAGCAGATAGTCGGAGTCATGCGACTGACGCCAGACGCGATGCCGCAGGACGTCAAGGTTTCACCTGACGGGAAGGTGTTCTACATCGCCGACATGCAAAGCAACGGCGTGTGGGAGATCGATGGCGACACGTTTAAGAAGATCGGCTTCTTGCCTACGGGCAAGGGCGCCCATGGCCTATACGTCAGTCGCGATGCATCCCTCATGTACGTCACCAATCGCGGCGAGGGATCGATCTCAGTGGTCGACCTGGCAACGCGAACGGTCAAGACGACGTGGAGGATCCCCGGTGGCGGCTCCCCCGACATGGGCGGCCTTTCGGTGGACGGCATGCAACTGTGGGTGTCGGGTCGGTACAACGGGGTGGTCTACGAGATCAGTACCGTCGACGGCCACTTGATCAAGAAGATCAAGGTCGGTAGCGGACCGCACGGCCTGTGCGTATACCCCCAGCCAGGCCGGTACTCGTTGGGCCACACCGGCGTTTTCCGCTAGCCCGCCTCGGGATTGCTGCGATGACTCGGCGGGGCCTGCAGATAACCCTCGGCGTCCTGTGGTTGATCGATGCCGGCCTGCAGTTCCAGCCCGCTATGTTCAGCGGACGGTTGGCGGCCGACGTACTCAGCCCTGCAGCCGCCGGCCAAGCATCGTTCGTCTCGGCGCCGGTCGAGCACGTCGCACATCTGGTTAGTGAACATCCGGCCGCGTTCAATGCCGCATTCGCCTGCCTGCAACTCGCGATCGGCGTCGGACTGCTACTGCGCCGCGCTGTCGTCCCTGCACTCTTCGTGTCGATCGCGTGGGCCTTTGCGGTCTGGTACTTGGGCGAAGGGCTAGGCGGGCTGACCGGGTCGAACGCGGCGTTGCTGACGGGCGCACCGGGCGCTGCATTGTTGTATGCGGTGTTGGCTGCGGGTGCTTGGCCCGGTGCGTCGTCGGGCAGCCGCGACCTGCAGCCGGCGGCCTGGCTTGCATTCGCGTGGGCGGTCTACTGGGTCGGTGGGGCGATCTTGCAGCTATGGCATGGACCGCGCACTGGGCCGGACTTGGCTGCCACTGTTGCGGAGGGTGCCAACGGCGCGCCCGGCTGGCTTGGTCGCTTCGACTTCTCCGCCGCTCGAAGCGTTGGACATGTCGGTGCCGCTGTCCTCGACGGTTTCGTCGCGCTCCAAGTACTCATCGGGCTCGCCGCGTTCACGCCTGCGCGTTTACGTCAAGTCGCTGCGGTCGTCGGGGCGCTGATCTGTTGCGGGTTCTGGATCGTCGGCGGAGGGTTCAGCCAACTGTTCGGTGGCCACGCTACCGATCCGAGCACAGCGCCACTGGTCATCGTCCTCGCCATTGCGATTTACGATACGGGGGTCAGCAGCCGCCCTCCGTGGCTGAGCTGCTGACTCCGCGGCTTGTTGCCGCTAGCTGACCCGGTACCGGCGACGAGGACGCCTGAGCTCCGCAGGCAACCAACGCTTGACCTGTCGACCGGACCCCGCCAACGATCGCCGCGAGGACACCATGACGACAAACGCCATGAGTGTCAGCGCAGCCGCCGTCCATGGATAAACCGCACCGTAGAACGGCGTTTCCAGTTGCAACTGGCGACCACCGTCAGAGACGCGCAGCGCGAGACGATCACCGGGATCGACGCCTGAGGCAGCACTGACATTGAGCTGTCCCGTCCGCGGCTTGCCAGCCCACAGAAAGCGAACGCTCGCGATCCGGTTCGCACCAACGCTGACCACCGACGCGGCTGCATATTGGGTATGCCGGTAAGCGCGCTGGACGGACGTGCTTTTGATCTGGCCAACGCCCACCAGCAACGCCGCGGCGATCAACAAGGACGCAACGATGAGCGGCGTAGCAGAGCTACCTCCGCCCCGAACGACACGAAAGTGGCCCGCCATTCAGCTCTCCCGAGATCGTCAGAGCCCACGTCAGACGACTAACCCATCCATCGTAGGACCGAATGCGCTCACCGCAACCCGCACCAGCAGCCAACGAATCCGAGACGGCCATCCACAGCCACTGACTGGTTGCGTTGTGCTCAGTAGACGCGCATCGTCAGTACCGCAAGGCAAACTTCGGAGACAGCACGCGCGCGCCGATCGACGCTCCGGGGATCGGTCCGCGGGAGCCCCCCGCCGTCCATGGCATCGAACTTACGCGACACAGACCGAGAGCGTCATGGGTACGGCAGCCTGCATCGCCGCCCGCTGGCGGTGATATCGCGGGGCTGGGCGGCCGGTAGTTGGGCAGGTACGCCGAGTTGCATGGTGCCAGTGGCGCTCGTCCCGCCCGTGACGGTGTGCCAGACCCATTCGACGACGCGGGTGCGATGGCGAGCCGGGCATGATGAACACCGCTGCCGTCGCGGCGCGATCATCCGGCTCGCGGACATGTCGCCGTCCGTGGCCCGATATCAGTGATCTGCGTCTGTGAGAAGCGGAATCCATGCGGGCCGACATCATTCCCGGGTGGTCGTGAGCGTTGTGCGCGCGAATTTCACGTACTCGTCATGTTGGACCTAGAGGGTCTAAACAGGACGCCGTGTGGTGTTTGCTCGCTGGCAACGGAGGACTCGTCTAGATGCATCAGGCGCCGACGTTCGGGCGGCGGACCTTCCTGGCCGCGGTGGGCGCGGGAGCGCTGGGGCTTGCTGCGGGATCCGTGTGGCGGCGCAAGGACGACCCAAGCATGACCGTCGAGCAATGGGTTCGCGCGCGCGGCGCCGCGTACGTCGTGGGACATCGCGGCTCCGGAGACGTCCTTCCCGAACACACGATGCAGGCGTATGAGGCCGCGTATGGCTGGGGCGCACGCGCGGTGGAGGTCAGCACCAGTTCGACGTCCGATGGCGTCTTGATCTGTATGCACGACCTGACCTATGACCGGACGACGACCATCACCGGGGTGATCAACGATCTGCCGTCGTCTGTGTTACGAACCGCGCGCGTGCGGCAACCGCAGCTCGGCCCGTTCTGGACGACACCACCGCTGCCGCGGATACCGCTGTTGGACGACGTGCTGGCACGATTCCGCGGTCGCGTGGTGCTGTGCGTAGAACCGAAGCGGGATGCCGATTACGCGGCGGTTGCGGCGGCGATCCAACGGCGACGGTTCAGCGACTCGGTGGTGATGAAGCTCTACTACACGAGCAGTCGCATCGACGTCGCGAAGCAGGCAGGCTTCCCGCTGTTCGTCTACTTCGGTACCGACGATGTGTCGGCGGGCGCGATCCGTGCGACCGCCGCGCGCCTCGACGCTGCTCGTGACTACCTCGTGCTCCCGACGTCGTCCGCGGACGGCCAGGAGTACCTACCGGACGACCTGGTCGCGGCCGCGGTTAGCACTGGGGTGCCGACGTGGGTGTATCCCGTTCATCGGCGTTCGGAGGCCGACCACTACCGGCGGCTCGGGGTCCGTGGGTTCGTTAGCTCGAGCGTCGGTTACAGCATGAGCCGTGTTCGTCCGGTCACTGCAGATCAGTGGAGCGCGGGGAAGATCGCCGTTGGCGAGATGAGTCTTGATCCGGCGTCGCCCGGCCTCGCGCCGACGCTGCAAGCCGGAGGTGTGCTGGCGCTGGACGCAACAGGTACCCAGCATTTCCTGACCCTCGGTCAGTTCTGCCCGATCGTGACAGCGACGGGCAGCTACCGCGTCGAGTTCGAGGCCCGTTGGGACGAACTTCCGACTGACCGCACTCATAACATGTCGTTGGTGTTCGCTCATGTCGACGATCGCTATTACGAGGAAGGGCTTGGCCGAAGCGACGGCTATCACGCCGTCCACTCGGCGGAGGGATCGCTCGAGCTCTACCGGCACGCTGCGGGCTCGACGACGGGGATTCCACTCGGGAGCCACGTTGCAACGGCCGCGCCACAACGCGGTCGGTGGATGCGATTCCGGCTCGATGTCACACCGACTTCGCTCACCTGGCGTCGCACCGACGGCTTGCAGCCTGCTCAGGTCATCGTCAGTGACAGTCAGGTGCGTGGCGGATATTTACACATCGGCCGGACATCAACGGATGGCTCACTGAGCTTTCGGCGCTTTACCGTCGGCTAGGTGGGGATGTGCTTGGAGTGGTGGGGCTCATGGAGTTCGGCTCTGACTCGCGGACGTCGCGCGAGCGGACCACTGTTCACCGGAGGGGTTGATCGCAGTGAGCGAGATGTCTGCCGCTGGGTCTAAGCCGTATCACATTTCGGGCCCGAGCCTCGGCCTGGATGCTCGGCGTGGAGTGTGGTTCCTCGCGCGGTACCCGTGGGTTGTCACGTTGGTGTTGTGTGGGGTTGTTGACGTCGCGGGGATCCGTGGTGTTGATCTGGCTGCACAGGACTATCGGGTGTGGGAGTTCCGTGCGCACGGGTTCACGTTGTGGGATGTCAGCTGGTACGGGGGACATGCTGCGCTCGGGTACAGCGTGCTCTTTCCTGCCTTCGGTGCACTCGTCGGCGCGATGCCAGCCACCTCGATTGCCGCGATCTGCTCGAGCTGGCTGTTCGGTAAATTGGTTGGCCCACCGCGCAGTTGGGCAACCGCACTCGCGCGGCTGTGGTTTGCGGCCTTCGTCGTCGGCAATGTTGTGGTCGGGCAGGGACCCTTCGCGTGCGCCCTGGCCTTTGGCTTGGGGTCAGTTCTGGCGGTTCGTCGCCGCCGGCCCTGGTTTGCTGTCTTGGCGGCGCTGGCCACCTCGATGTTTAGTCCACTCGGAGCAATGTTTCTGTTGCTCGTCGCGGTCGCATGGGCACCGAGCATCGGGTGGCGACGCGCAATGCCATTGTTCGCCGCAACCGTCGGCATCGGTGTGTCCGCAGCTGCGGGCGACGGCGGATTCTTTCCGTTCCCGATCACGACGTTGCTGGGGCAGCTGGCGATTGTCGTCATCGGTCTCCTCGTATCTCCGCGGTCGCACCCTGCGGTACGGCGTGGTTTGGTGATATTTGGCGTGGCGTGCGTTGTTCTTTTTGTCTGGCCTAACCCGGTCGGCGGCAACATGGCTCGGCTGGCGGGGGTGCTGATCGGCCCCATCGCCGCACATCAACTCTTACGCGCCCATCGTGCACGGACGCTGCTGTTGTTGACCGTGCCGCTGCTCGGCTTCCAGCTCCTGCCAGTGATGAACTCGGTAGCGAACGCCGCGGTCGATCCGTCGGCCCACGCGAGCTATTACCAGGGCATGCTCGGGTTCCTAAGTGCACAGAATGATGTCGCCCAGCGGCTCGAGATTCCGTTGACCCGAAATCATTGGGAGGCGACTTACGTCGCCGAGAAGGTTCCGTTGGCAAGAGGTTGGTATCGCCAAGTTGACATCGAACGCAACGGACTGCTGTACAAGCCGCTGACAGCGACCGCGTATTCGCAGTGGTTGCATAACAACGCCGTCGAGTATGTTGCTCTGCCGGACGTGCCACTTGATCACGGCGGCGAAGCTGAAGCCGCGTTGCTCGCTCACCCTCCCAGCTACTTGCGTGAGGTATACGTCGATCCGCATTGGCGGATCTGGCGCGTGAACGACCCGTCGCCCATAGCTACTGGCGCCGGCAGCATTACCGCTGTGGGTGGGGATAGCTTCACACTCATTGCGCCGCGAGCCGGTCCGACGCTAGTTAGGCTGCGCTGGTCGCCCTACTGGCAGATCGACAGCGGACACGCGTGCCTGTCGCCCGCGCCAGACGGCTGGACCAACGTCACTGTCACAGCGCCGGGTTCCATCCAGGTGACTGCCAGGCTCAGCCTCGACAGCGACCACCGCTGCGCGCGAACTCGCAGCCCGGCTACGCCCGCCCCCATCTAGGGATTGGGCGGGTGCTGCGAGCTACCTAGGGCTGCGAACCCGTGGGTGAGCGAGCGCCGTGCGGCACCGCGAATCAAAGATGGGGAGCGCCCGGCTAGCCCCGGGGGAGAGACACGACCGGGCGCCCGCGAAAATACTCGCTGCATGACCTGACGACTGCGTTAACGAGGTCGTCCAGTCATGTCGATGGCGTCAGTGGCTGCAATCTGTGCGTCGAGTGGGCCAGCACGGCGAGATCGGAGTCGGGTGCCAATGCCCGAACGGCCCCCGTGGTCCCAATTGGTTCCGCGCCGCTGGATGTGGCGGTCGTCGACAGCAATCGTATCTCGCCCTGGTCGGCCCAACCGGCCGTCCTGCGCCGAACGCTCGCGGGACACAACCCCATGCGCACCTGTCGGTGTGCCGCGCGGCGACGTTGATGTGCGTGTTAGGAACGGGCGCGAGAAGGCGGTTGCTCGGACACGCCGAATAGTGGGGTCTTAAAAGATTTCGGCGCCGAGGTGCCGCCGCGGTCTAGTCGGTGGGCGTGGTCCGTCGCGGCGGCGACAAGCTGATGTGCGACTGCGAATAGCATCGCTGCTAGGGGGAGTTCCACCAAGGCCGCGGACGCGATCGACGTCACGACGTCTACTGGTCCCGACGATGTTGTGATGTCGAACCATGCGTCGCAGGTCAGCATCGCAGCCGAGAGGAAAGCGACTCCAATCACGGCCTGTCGGCGGCGCCACGCCAGGTACGCAGTGAGTCCCAGGGATGTGAGCAGACCTAGGTCGAAGCCAACCCAGGTCAGTGTCCAGTGGCCGGCGACGTACTGCTTGGGCAGTGTCACCCCGAGCACGATCACCCAGGGGATGAGCCCGAGCGTCGCGACGGCCATGATGACGACGAATCGGCGCCGGCGCTTGTTGTCGGCGGTGAGGCTCGGCATGTCCCCGGCGGCGTGTGCGAGGCGCCGCCGAAGGTCTTCGAGTTCGTCTCGTGACAAGCTTCGCAGGTCGTCGTCGGTGAGCATGTGACCCCTTGCTGCCGAAGGTCATTTAACGCCGTGTGCACCCGATCCGACCGTAGCGTTCCCGTCCTCTCGCCGAACAGGGTCAAAGCTAAGTGCATGCCCTCATGCTGGATCGGTCCGTAGTCAAAGCGGATTCCTCACCTTCGGACTCGTCCCGTGCTTGAGTGCGGCAGTCCGCGGGGGCAGTTTGGCGAACTACCGTGCCTCAGACGGCCATTTCGTCTCGTCGGCACGGCCCTCGCTGCGGTCGGGGGTCCGGCCGGCCGCCGCAGCGATCTTCCTCGTGGTCACAGTCGAGGCTGGCGCGGAGGACGACGTTCGCGGGCTGCTTGCCGACGTGGCCGGGCTGACGCGGTCGGTCGGATTCAGGCGGCCGGATTCAGACCTGAGCTGTGTCGTGGGAGTGGGCTCTGCGCTGTGGGATCGACTCTTCGTCGGGCCGCGGCCGAGTGGCCTCCATCCGTTCGTCGAACTGCATGGTGCCCGGCACACCGCGGTCGCGACGCCCGGAGACCTGCTGTTTCATCTGCGGGCGCGTCGCCTCGATGTCTGTTTCGAACTCGCCCGACTGCTGGCGAACAGGCTCGCTGGCCACGCGCACATCGTCGACGAAGTTCACGGGTTTAAGTACTTCGACGAGCGTGACCTGATGGGGTTCGTCGATGGAACGGAGAATCCCACCGGCGTTGCAGCGATAAGCGCCGCAATCGTCGGCGACGAGGATCCGGACTTCGCTGGCGGCAGCTATGTGATCGTGCAGAAGGTTTCTGCACGACCTGACCCGCTGGGAGACCTTGCCGGTCGAGGAGCAGCAGCGGGTGGTGGGAAGAACGAAGTTGGACGACGTGGAGTTGGCTGATGACGTCAAGCCGACGAACTCGCACGTCGCGCTCAACACGATTACCAACCCAACGGGCGCGGAGCGGCAGATCTTTCGGAGCAATATGCCTTTCGGCCGTCTTGGTGACGCCGAGTTCGGCACCTACTTCATCGGCTACTCGGCCACCCGGACGTGACTGAAGAGATGCTCCGCAACATGTTCATCGGCAAGCCGCCGGGGAACTACGACCGGATACTCGACTTCTCAACAGCAGTAACCGGCGGTCTTTTCTTCGTGCCGAGTGCTGACTTCCTCGACAATCTTCCGGAGCCGCCGGGAGTCAGCACGGCCGACGCACCCGCCACCATTGACGTCAGTACATCCACGCAACGGGCCGTAGGGGAAGACTCCACACAGACCGGTGCCGTCCGCGTGTTTCGACTCAGGGTGATGGCACCAATAGCACTCGCCACTAGGCCGATGCGGCGGCGGAGACGCATATCCGCGACAGGCGCACCGACCCTCGACGATGTCCCCTGTGCGTCCCGCGAGGCTTGGCCGTTCTCGGCGAAGTTGCCCACCAGGCAGCTCCTCGAGGCTCGGAAGAGGTATCGGGCTAACCACCCGTTTGTATCGCCGTCCGCTTCATTTGTGGAGGAACTTTGCCAAATCCATACGCTGGCCGGCGGCTATGACGACTCGTCGATGATCGACTGCCAGAAGTTCAACACGCGCTCGGGTGGCTGGTGGATTTCCACGGCGTGCCCGAACAGCGGCCCGCCGGAGAACCAGTTGGCGACCGCGCCGCCGACCGACGTGGTCAGCAAGGCACAGCCGGCGGCGGCCATGTGCGCACCTTCGGCGTCGAGATCATCGGTCGTCCACGACACGTGACTGACGGCGCCGTGCTTGATGCCGAGCGCCTCCCGCAGTTCCGGTGGGTCGACCACATGCACCTGGTTGAGCTCGAGCAGCACGGGTCCCCACGCGGTGAACGAAGCCGAGTGATCGAGCACGGCGGCGCTGGAGCCGAGAAATCGGAAGTCGCCGAGATCGATGTGCTCGAGCACCTTGAACGGCCCGACGCCTAACAACCGCTGAGCATCGGCCATCGCCACGTCGAGATCGTCGACCCAATAGCCGATGTGGTGCAGACCGCGCCGTTTCGCCTGTTCAGTCATCCGCCGCCTCCGGGGTGGCCCAGCCTTGTCCCGAGGCATTCTCGCTTGATAAAATCCACTTCCGCAATACGGAATGCCCCTGACCGGAGGTCTGATGGGTCGACTGAGCGGCAAGGTCGCGCTTGTCACCGGCACCGGAGGTGGCATCGGCCGCGCAATTGCTCTGACGTTCGTCCGCGAGGGCGCGCGCGTCGTTGGGTGCGACCTCGACCCTGAGGGCTCGCCGGAGACCGTCGCGATGGCCCGCGTGATCGGCGGGGATATGACCGCTATGGCGCCGGTCGACATTGCCACAGAACAGGGCGCGAACGACTGGGTCGCGCAGGCGGTCGCGGTTTATGGCGGTGTCGACGTCCTCGTGAACAACGCCTCGGCGATCCGCTTCGGTCCGATCTCGTCGCTGTCGTTCGCGGATTGGTCCTTCACGATGCGAAATGAACTCGACATCGTGTTCCTCGTGACTCGCGCGGTCTGGCCGCACCTCGTTAACCGCGGCGGCGGCTCGATCGTGAACATCGCGTCCATCTCGGCGACCCGAGGCGCGTTCTTCATGCCACAGAACGCGCACGGCGCAGCCAAGGGCGGCGTTCTTTCCCTCACTCTTCAGCTGGTCACTGAGGGTGGCCCGCACAAGATCAGGGTCAACGCGGTAAGTCCCGCCATGACGGCCACACCGCACACAGCACCGCTACTAACCGACCCCAACAGCCCGTTCGCGGGTCAGGTCGAGCGCATCCCCATGGGCCGAGTTGGCCAGCCGGAAGACGTCGCGAACGCAGTGTTGTTCCTTGCCTCGGACGAGGCAGCACACGTGACCGGGGCGAACATCCCAGTCGACGGCGGCGCGGCGGCAATCGGCTGATGAAGCGCAGCAAGTTCCACGGAATGCTGTGGCGGCGCGGAGACGACGGCTACGAGCAGGCGCGAGTTGGCGCCGTCTTCAATGCCCGCCGCCCGCGGCGATTTCCCGCTGCCGTCCTGCTGGCCGCCGACGAACACGATGTCGTCGCCGGGATCAGGCTGGCCCGCGATGAGCACCTACAAGTAGCGGTGCGCTCCGGTGGTCATTCGTGGGCGGCCTGGAGTGTTCGCGACGACAGCCTGCTCATCGACCTCGGCGCGATGCGCGAGATGTCCTACGACGCCGCGACCGGTATCGCGACAGTCAACCCCGCGGTGCGGGGCGGGACCGAGTTCGCGCCGTTCCTCGCATCGCACGGCCGCGCATTTCCTGGCGGCCACTGCGAATCGGTCGGCCTCGGTGGCTTTCTGCTGCAGGGTGGTCAGGGCTGGAACAGCCGCAGCTGGGGATGGGCGTGCGAGAACGTGGTCGCCGTTGATGTCGTGACCGCCGGCGGCGAGCTCGTCCGCGCTGACGAGCGACAGAACACCGATCTCTACTGGGCCGCCCGTGGTGCCGGACCTGGATTTCCCGCACTCGTTACGCGCTTTCACCTGAAGACATACGAGCTACCCAAAGTGATGATCCAGGACACGTGGACCTTTCGGCTCGAGGATGCCGAGCCGCTACTCGCATGGCTGCACGAGGTGCTGCCGACCCTGCACATCACCGTTGAGCCAGTCATCGCGGCGACCCGCCTGCCCGGCGTCCCGCTTGATGAGGGAAACGTGCGACCCGAGGGCACTGTTCTCTTGCTGCACACGACGGTCATGGGCGATTCGGTCGAAGAAATCGAGCGACTGCTTGCCCCGCTCGACGCCTGCCCGTTACGTGATCAACGACTCGGCCACGTTCGCGGGCAGACCACAATTGCCGACGAGAATGTCGCGCAGGCCGTGCAAAATCCGACCAATCACCGTTACGCCGTCGACTGCACCTGGACCAACGCAACGGCCCAGCAGCTCGCGCCGGTACTGAGCCGGTTATGGAAAGAATTGCCGACCGAGCACTCGTTTTCGATCTGGTACGGATGGGCACCGACGCGGCCGTTGCCTGACATGGCGTTCTCGATGGAGGCAAACGTCTACCTCGCCGCCTACGTGATCTACACAGATGAGGCGGACGACGCGAGGTACCGCGGGTGGGTGCATGACCGCACATCGGAGTTGGCCCGGCATGGCGAGGGCGTTTACCTGGGCGACACCGACTTCACCGCACGCGGCGATCGCTTCATGTCGGACGCGAATTACCGCCGCCTGGAGGTGATTCGCGCGCTCCGCGATCCGGACGGGATGTTCTGTTCCTACCTGGCCAGTGCCGACATGCAACTCAATGAGCATCGGCCCTAGCGGTCAGGGATTCTGCGCAGCGGTCCGATGTAGCGCCCGGCCGTTGCCGATCTTCCACGTGTAGTAGCCAACCAGGCACGCCCACGCCACGTGGACCGATGGCATGGTCGAGAGCTGGTCGACCGCGAGGCCGTGCTGGTAGACCGACTGGTTAGACGGCTTGCCCGTGTCGACGATGCCCGGCAGGAAACGCGGCGGCGCGACCGGCACGAGTTGCACGATCAGGCAGACCAAGGTCGTCCATCCAAGTACCTGCCGCACCGGCCGGTACTGATCGCGGTGCCACCAGAACAGCCAGATCAAGAACACGAACATCATCGGGAAGTGCATGGCCGCGTAGTAGAGATTCGCGACCTGAACAATCAGCGGATGCCCGAGGATCAGGTTCTGCACGCTGCGCTCGGACGGAAGGAAGATTTCGTGCTCGAAATGCTCGATCCATCGGGCTCGTACGTACGCGTCTTTGCTGCTGAAGCCGGCGATGCGCCCCGCCAGTTCCCATAACGCGTACAGGACGCCGATCACCGCAACCTCGCGAGCGAAGGCGCCGAGGGCGCGAACCCGCTTGTCCTTCGACAAAGCCATCGCGCCGCCTACGGCCACCAGCACGGCAGCGGTCTCGAGGGAGTGCTCCCAACTGACCGATACCGTCCGCATGACGACAAACTAGTAGAGCCCCGGTCAGCGCAGTGACAGGCCTCCATCGACGCAGAGCGTCTGGCCAGTCAAGGCAGCGCCCGCCTCGGACGCGAGAAACGCGACGGTCTGTGCAACGTCGTCGGGTACCAGCGTGCGTGGCAGCGCCTGGCGCCGCAGGACGTCGTCGAACGCGGCGACGGGCAGGTCTCGTTGGGCGGTAGGAGTTGCGGTCAGTCCGGGCGCGACGCACGTCACCGCGATGCCGTCCTGGCCTAGAGCCATCGCGAGGGTGCGGGCGAGTCCGACGAGTGCGGCCTTGCTCGTGACGTACGCCAGCAGATCGGACGACGGCGGTGACCAGATGGTGTCGGAGACGACGAAGATGATTCGTCCGAACCCGTGAGCCACCATCGAAGGCGCGAACGCTTGCGCCAGCAGCAACGCCGACTCGACGTTCACCGCCTGCACGCGGCGCCATGTCGCTAGGTCGATAGCAGCGAGGTCGGCGCGGTCGAATGCGGCGGCCGCATGGACCAAGACGTCGCAACGGCCCGCCTCCGCGAGAACGCGCGCCGCGGCAGCTTGCACGTCGGCGGCCTGTGCGAGGTCGACCGGGTTAGGCCCGTGCTGGTCGAGTGAGACAACCTGATGCCCGGACGCCGATAGCGCTGCGCAGATCGCGCCACCGATCGCGCCCGCACCGCCAGTGACCACTGCTGTCCGCGGCATGTCAACCGGCCTTCGTCGTCGCAGCAGCGTCGGCTCCCGCGATGCGGCCGAACACGATGGCATTGGTCAGGCCGCCGCCGTGGTCGATGAGGTGGCCCCACACCATGCTGACCGCGCCAGCCGCGTAGAGGCCCGGAATCGCCGAGCTGTCGGGTCGCAGAACGCGTGCTCGCTCGTCGTGGCGAGGTCCGCCGGTCGTGCCGGCGATGCCGGGCCACGTTTTGATCGCGTACAGCCGCGTGGTGTCGAGCGGCACGAGTGTGTCGGCGGAGCGGCCGAATCGCTCGTCACGGCCGGCAGCGGCGTACGCGTTGTACTCGGCGATCGTGGCGGCGAGCACGGCGGAATCCATGCCGGTCTCGTGGGCGAGTTCCTCGACGCTGTCGGCAGCGACGATCCATCCGCGCGCGACTTCGTCGGCGTTGTCGACGCTCCAGCGGTAGTCGTTCGGCGTACCAAGCAGACCGTTGAGTGGGCCGGCCAGCCGTGCGGTCTCGTCGAAGACTGCCCAACTCGGCAGTGCAGGGCGATTGGCGTTGCGCGGGAGGTAGGTCAGCAGCGCGCGGAGCCGGTCGTGCACCTCGTAGCCGGTCTCGTCGGCGAAGCGGCGGCCGTCGGCGTCGACAAAGATGTGGCCGGCGCCGAAGAAGTCGATCGCGAACGGCGCAGCGAACTCCGGCCTGCGAAAGGCGAACCAACCGAAGAATCCGTACATGTGCCACAGCGCCGCCCCGGCCGACTGCGCCATCAGCAGGCCGCGCCCGGTGTTAGCGGCGTGACCCACCGGCGAGGTGTTGCCGAGCGGCAGGTATGCGTCGGCTAGCCCTGCCTCGCCCTCGAACCCACCGCAGGCGAGCACCACCCCGCCGTCCGCCTCGATTGTTGAACGAGTGCCGTCGTGGTCGACGACGAGGCCGACCACCCCGCCGTCCGCAATGACGAGCTCGCACGCTGTTGTCTCGAGCACCACCGGAATACCGCGGGTGCGCACAGCAGCATCGAGCAGCGACCAGAGCGCTTCGCCGCGGCGGCCGTCTCCACCGGCGACCACGCGGTAGCTGATGTGGCGACCCGCCTCCGAAAGCGGCCACGAGGGGAAGGGCGCGGGCAGTCGCATCGGCGGTGGATCGAACGCGACGGTGCTGCCGCCGAGCGAGATCAGCCAGCTGTCGATGTCGTGCAGGCCCTGTGCGTACGCCTCGAGGACCGCGCGATCGGTGCGGCCGAAGCAGAGCGCCTCAAGGTGATCGAGCGTGTGCTCATCGGGGAGGTCGAACAGGAAACCTCCGCTGTACAACGCATTCCCGCCGCCGCGGCCGGTGGCCTCGACGATCACGGCTGAGTACCCAGCGTCATGGGCGGCGATCGCGGCCGACGCACCGGCCGGGCCGTAGCCCACGACGACAACGTCTGGCATCAGTGGGCCGGGTTGCGCTCGACGAGCTCGACGAGGTTGCCCTCAAGATCAGTTACGTACGACATCCGCACACCGCGTTCGGGGGACTGCTGCGGGACCATCACCTCGCAGGCCCCAAGTGTGATGAGCCGCGCGTGAGTGGCATCAAGATCGGCAACGTCGAAGGCGATGTGCGTGTAGCACTCGGACAAGGCAGCGACGGCTGGGCTGGCCGCTCGCAGCCCAGGCACCGAACCCGGTCGGTGCAGGAGCTCGACGCGGTGCCCGAACTGGGCATTGCGCAGCATGACGATGTCGAGGTCGATCGGATCCACGCGCAGCTCGAGCTCACGCTCCAGCTCGAACGCGGCGCAGTACCAGTCGGCTGCCCGCGCAAGGTCGGCGACCTGCACGCCGACGTGGTCAAGCCTCATGGTCGGGCAGCCTAGTCGAGCCTTCGGAGGCCGTTCTCACTAGATGAAAGTTCCGGCTCAGAGCTGTAATCGAAACGATGCCTGTTTGGACTGGACACTGTCGCCCAACACTCTTATCGTGACAATCACTTTCTCCTAGCGAAAGCGCCAGCCACGATGCCAGCCGAGACGCCACGGTCCAATTTGCTATGAGCCAGCTCCTCGAGGTCACCGACCTCCGCGTGACCTACGGCAACGTCGTCGCAGTCAACGACGTGTCGCTTTCTGTTGCGCCGGGCGAAGTCGTCGGTCTGATCGGACCTAACGGTGCAGGCAAGTCGTCGTTCATCGACGCACTCACCGGTTACCACCCGTCGCGCGGCGGACACGTCACCTTCGAGGGTTCATCCCTCGATGGGCGACCCGCACATGACGTGGCCCGACGCGGCCTCGTGCGGACGTTCCAGTCGGTCGAGCTCTTCGATGACCTCACGGTCGAGGAGAACCTGCTCGTAGCGGCCGAGCGCCCCACGATCTGGAGTGCGTTGCGCGATCTGGTCGTGCCATCGCGGCCGCAAGGTGTCGAGGACGTCGCCTGGGCGCGCGGCCTCTGTGATCTGGACGCCGTCGCGCACCGTTATCCGCGCGAGCTGTCGCACGGGCAGCGCAAGCTCGTCGGCGTTGCGCGCGCGCTTGCTCAGCGCCCGCGTCTCGTGCTGATGGATGAGCCGGCGGCCGGTCTCGACACCGACGAGAGCGTCACCTTTGGTGCTCGCGTGCGTTCATTGCCAGGCCACGGAGTGAGCGTGCTGCTGGTCGATCACGACATGGGGTTGGTCCTGGGCGTCTGCGATCGCATTGTCGTGATCGATTTCGGGAGCGTTATCGCTTCGGGCACACCAGACCAGATCCGTGCAGACCCGAGGGTTATTGAGGCTTACCTCGGGAGCCACGATGCCCATGCCTGAGCAGCTGCCGAAAGCCGGAAAGGGCGGATCGGCGGTGGCCACGACCACCCGGCCGATGCTTGCCGTGTCGGGACTGTCGGCCGGCTACAACGGCATCGCCGTCGTCCGCGACCTGGATCTGACCGTCGCCGCGGGTGAAGTCGTTGCGCTGCTCGGGTCGAACGGCGCGGGCAAGACGACCACGCTGTCGGCGATTGCCGGGCTCATTAAACCCCTCGCCGGCAGCATCAGCTTTGAAGGCGACGAGATCGGCGGCGAGTCCGCGCACCGGGTAGCTAGGCGTGGCATTGCGCTGGTTCCCGAAGATCGCGCGTTGTTCCACGACCTGACCACTCGCGAGAATTTGCGCGTTGCGCGCGGCCGTGATTCGGCGAGCGACGACGAGGTGCTCGACCTACTGCCCGAACTGCGCAAGTGCCTAGGTCGCAAGGCCGGTCTGCTTTCCGGTGGCGAACAGCAGATGCTGGCCGTCGGACGTGCCCTGGTCGGCAAGCCACGGATGCTGATCGTCGACGAGATGAGTCTTGGACTCGCGCCAGTCGTCGTCGAACGGTTGCTGCCGGTTCTTCGCGCGGCTGCCAACACGTTTGGTTCGGGCGTGCTCGTCGTCGAGCAGCATGTGTCTCTTGCGCTGGACGTCGCGGAGCGGGCGTATGTGCTCGCGCACGGACGCCTCGTCGTGCAAGGCCGAACGGCCGATCTGCGTTCGCGCCGCGATCTGTTGATGGCCTGCTATCTCGGCGACCTTGACGCCGCGGCTGCACTGTCCGCGGGCATGAACAGCGACTCAGCTGGGGAGGCGGACGGCCTCACCAGCAGTGCGTAAACAACAACGACAACGCCACCCTGCAAGGCACACCTTTTTCAAAGGAGAAGACATGCGAGCAATGGTCAGACGGCGGTCCACCGCCCTGCTGGTTGCGACCGCGGCAGTCAGCCTGGTCGCCGCCGGTTGTTCGAGCAGCAAGAAGAACACTGCGACACCGTCGTCAGCGGCTCCTGCCACCTCCGCGGCGGCGTCCGTCGCCGCGCCTTCATCCTCTGCCCCAGCTCCAGCGTCGTCGGCACCCGCGCCTGCGTCGTCTGCTCCGGCACCTGTGTCTTCCGCGCCCGCACCTGCATCATCCGCTGCGGCGCCGGCCGATCCTTTTGCGACGCCGAACGCAGCCAGTGGTTCACCCGTCGTCTTCGGTGTGCTGAACATCCAGTCGGGTCCGGTGACATTCCCCGAGACTCTTCAGGCTGAGCAGGCTGCTGTCAGTTACGTCAACGCGTACAAGGGTGGCATCGGCGGGCACCCGATCAAGCTCGTCTCGTGCATCACCGACGGTCAGCCCTCGACGTCCCAGCGTTGCGCGAACCAGATCCTGTCTGACAAGCCGGTTGCGATCATGGGTGGCGCTGACACGGGTGCACCCGGTGCAATCCCGGTCTGGCAGCGCGCGAACCTCGCGTACCTCGGCGGCGTTCCGTTCACCCCCGCCGAGCAGAACTACGCGAACGCGGTGATCTTCTCGAGCATCTCGACCGCCGACAACGCTGCGGCGTCGGTCTACGCGGCACAGACGTTGGGCGTGAAGAGCGCTGCAGTCATCGCCACCTCCGACACACAGGGCACCAGCGTTATGAACAACGTCATCATCCCGACGATGAAAGCCGCCGGTATCACTGGTATCAGACGGCGCAAGCGCTGCCTTGGACCCGGAGCCGAGCTCGGCAGAAGCGCGTGATCGGTGGCTTTGCCATCGGCCCCCTGCTGCCCGAACGCAGGGTGTCGCCAAAGTCGCGCCTGCACCTGGCTGCCGGCAGTCCGGGCGAGCGGGAGCATGCCCCATCAGCGACGAAGCAGAGTCGATTCGGTCGCCACCTGCTTTGGCTGTCCCCTGATTCCGACCGCAGTTGGGACGACAACGGATGCGGCGTGCTGCATCATGTCAATCATTCCACCAGGGTTATGCTAAGCGCCGGAGGGCGTGCTGGCGTGGTCCGACGCCAGCCGTCGGAGCCCAATGACGACGAAGCCGCCCAGCGACTCCCCTAACGAAAATGGTCTCCCGCAGCGAGGCCGCGCCAGGAGCACGGCTGCCGGCGAGGCCGCGCGCAGCCCGGCGGTCCGTGCAGCTGATCGAAAGCTGGGCTCGGAGCTCGAGCAGCTGGTGACCACGCTGCCGCGGCAGGTTTCGCACCTGTCAAGGGTGCTCTATCGCACCCGCGGGAGCGCGCTGCCGCGGGGGATGCGCAGTGTCGTGTTCACGCTCGCGTTTGGGCCCCTGCGCATCTCCGATATTGCGTGGCAGGAGGGCATCGGCCAGCCCGCGGCGACGAGGATGGTCGCGCGTCTGGAGGCCCTCGGCCTCGTGAGCCGAGAGCGGAGCACGCCCGACCGGAGGATCGTGATGGTGGCCCTCACGGAACAGGGGCGCGCCGAGCTCGACACCCTGCGCGAGCAGTCGAGGCGGCTTCTGCGCGAAGCACTGCGCGGCCGCTCCCCGTCTGAGGTGCGACGGATGAGGGCAGCTTCGGAGGGACTCGAGCTGATGACCGACTTGATC
>Ga0208357_1000791_pt1 | contig 24377 bp, 22 predicted proteins | sample NGESurdeep092012_6_FD_184487 | JGI IMG/M metagenome (GOLD analysis project Ga0208357, IMG submission 184487) | Arctic peat soil microbial communities from Barrow, Alaska - NGEE Surface sample F52-2 deep-092012 (SPAdes) | ecosystem: Environmental > Terrestrial > Soil > Wetlands > Peat ...
CGTGCCTGCGTCCGTGCCGCCGTCCGCACCGCCGAGTGCGTCCATATGGCCTCGGCGCTCGTCGTCCCTGCCGTTCCCGCTGTCGGGTGCGTCCGTATGGTCGCTCTGCGCCGCTACGGATGGGCCCAGGCGACCACTCGGGCGCACTCGGCCAACCTCCGCGCCGCCGAGTGCGTCCGTATGGTCGCCCTGCGCAGCCAGGGACGGGTCCGGGCGACCACTCGGGCGCACTCGGCCAAACTCCGCGCCGCAGCTCGCGCCGTTCGCGCCACTTTCACCCGAGAGTGCGTCCGTATGGTCGCTCTGCGCCGCCAGGGACGGGTCCAGGCGACCACTCGGGCGCACTCGGCCGGGGCCGGCGGAGCGGCCGGCGGAGCGGCCGGCGGAGCGGCCGGCGGAGCGGGCAGTGTGGATAGGGATGGTGACTCGAACGATGAGCACAGGGTCGAGCCCGAGGGCGCGGGCTTGCGCGGCGGCGCGAGCGGCGACATCCGCAGAGCCGGGTTGCAAGCCGTGATCGACGATCACCGCCCCCGCCCGGATGCCCGCCCTCGGCGCCTCGAATGCGGTCGCCGCGGCGAGTGCCAATGAATCCGCTCCTCCGCTCAGCCCCACCAAAACGACGGACTTATTCGCCGCCGCGCCGGTCGGAGTATTACGGCCCGTGGAGTGGCGCGAAAAATCTCCGTCGTTTTGAACTGTGCCGTTGTGGCCTGCATCGTTTTGAACTGCATCGGGCGCAGTGGCCAGTGCGGCCAGTACCTCGCGCACAGCTCGGCGGATGTCCGCGATCGCCGGCGTGAGTCGCGGGCGGCGGGCTGAAGGCGCGTCAATCTCCATCCAGTAACGTTATTGCAGACTTGCAGACGTGCAGCTGACAGACATCCGTCTGTCAGGCATCCGCGCCCGAGTCACCAGTCCCAGACTTCAGGCGAAGGAGAAGGAGAACCAACTATGGCCGATTACGACGCGATCATCGAGATTCCGCGCGGCAGCCGCAACAAGTACGAGGTCGACCACGAGACGGGGCGTGTGTTCCTCGACCGCGTGCTGTTCACCGGCTTCGTGTACCCGACCGACTACGGTTTCTTCGAGAACACGCTCGGCGAAGACGGCGACCCGCTCGACGTGCTGGTGCTGCTGGACTACCCGCTGTTCCCGGGCGTCGGCGTCAAGGTGCGCCCGGTCGGCGTGCTCAACATGTCGGACGAGGCGGGCGGCGACGCCAAGGTCATCGCCGTGCAGCACAAGGATCCGCGCTGGGCGCACATTCAGGACGTGAACGACATCCCGGAGTACACCCGCAAGGAGATCGAGCACTTCTTCGAGCACTACAAGGACCTTGAGCCCGGCAAATTCGTCAATGTGGATGCCTGGGGTAGCGCCGCCGAGGCGGAGCGCCTCATCCAAGAAGCCATCACACGCGCGGAGACGCACACGCGCTGAGGCGTTCCGTTCCCTGAGCTTCTGGTCACGCCAAACCGGAACGTGAGCGCTGGACCGGATGCCGTGGCAGATTTTCTCCGGGCTGTCGCCAATTCTCCGGTTTTGCGTAACGGCCGCGCTGCTCCTGCGCCCGTGAGTTGCCTTGGGAAGGGTCATTTGCGGCAATTCACGGGAGGGGAACGGGGCCGAGCGACCAGTCGGCTACGCGCTTGGGCGCGCCACTTGCCAGTAAGGGCTGCCCCAGACCGACTGAATCTTCACGACGTCGCCCTCTGTCGGAGCTGCGATCATCATGCCGCCGCCGAGGTAAATGCCGACGTGGTAGAAGTTTCCCGGGCCGCTGCCCCAGAAGATGAGGTCACCGGCCTGGGCGTTTCCGTACGACACGATCTGCCCGCGCGATGCTGCGGTGTACCACTGGTTGTTCACCGAATGGGTGCCGATGTAGATGCCCGCATAACGGTATGCCATCATGGTCAGCCCCGAGCAGTCATAACCGTATGGGCCCTCGCCGCCGAAGATATACGGCTTGCCCAGTTGTGCTCGCGCGTAGTTGATCGCGTTCTGCACCGCGCTGCCGTTCGGCGGCCCGACGGGTGCGCTCGATCCGCCGCCTCCCGCGTTGCTGCTGCTGCCGCTATTTTCTGCAGCCGCTGCTTGCTGCTGCCGAGCCAAGTCCTGCTGTCGCTTGAGTTCCGCCGCAGCCGCGGCCGCGGCCGCCCGCGCCTGCTCGCCGGCGACATACTTCTGCTGAACGGCCGCCGACGTGTTCTTCAGCGACGCGAGTTGAGCGATCAATTCTGTCGACTTCTGCTTCTGCGTCGCTAGTGCCCCCTGGGCGGCCGCCTGCGCGTCTTTGGCGGCCTGAAGAGCGGTTGTCGCGGCATCCGCAAGTTGGCTGCGCGCCGCCTTAGCCACCTTGGCCTGGTCTGTGAGCGACTGCGCCGCATTCTTATCGGTGATCGCCTGATCGTAAATGCCCTGCGACTGCTCGGTGAGCTTACTCATGGCACCGAGTTGATACAGCAGCGTGTCCGCTGCCGATCCGTTGCCGCCCTTGAGCATGAGATCGACGGATGAGTCCTGCCCGCCCGTGCGGGCCAGGTGTGATGCGAGAAGACCCGCGCGCATGCGCGAGGTCTTCGCCTTGCTTGACGCGGCATCCGCCTGCTTCTGAAGATCGTCCGCACGTTTCGTGGCGGCATCGAGCGCGTCTTTGGCCTGGAAATACGCCTCTGCGGCCTTCTCGGCTTGCACGTTGGCAGCATCAACCTGCGCTTGCAGCCCATTGATCAGGCCGGTGATCTTGTCGACGAGCGCTTGCTGCTGCGCCACGTTCTGTTTGGCCTGCTGCACGTCGTTCCACGACGGGTAGTCATCCGCATAGGCGGGCGGTGTGATGACGCCGACGGATGCCGTCACGGCACCCATCGCGACCGCACCGAACGCCAACAGCGGCCCGGTGCGATGGTTCTTGTTATTAGCCAAGAGGCGCTCCTCGCTGTGCCATGAATGGGATGCCGTCGATCGGACGGCCGTTGATCTCGACTTGGAAATGCAGGTGTGGACCTGTCGATGCCCCCGTTGATCCGACGCGGGCGATCGGCTGACCAGCCCCCACCTGTTGTCCATTGCCGACGAGGATGCCGCCCGACATGATGTGGCAATACTGTGTCACGATACCGCCACCATGGTCGATCCGCACTGCATTACCGCATGTTCCAAGCCAGCCGGCATAGATCACGACACCGGCATGTGCCGCATAAATCGGGGACCCCGTCGACGCGGATATGTCGATTCCGTAGTGATAGGAGCTACAGTCGGCGCACGGTTGCACGCGGTAACCGAATCCATCCGTGATGAAGCCGCGCACCGGATTTGCCCAGCCCTGCGAGCCGACGTAGCCGCCAGGCAGCCCGGCCCCGCGCCCAGCTGCGGCCGCTGCTGCCGCCGCCGCCGCGCGTGCCGCGACGCCCGCCTCATAGCTTGTGACCACGGCGGAGGTCTTGTCTCTCAGCGCCGCCGCCTGCGCCTGCAACACGAGGATCTGCTGCTGCTGCGCCACGAGTTTGGCTGCAGCGGCCTCTGCGGCCGCGACGGCCGCCTTCAGCGCAGCATCCGCTGCATTGCGAAGCGTCTCCCGCTGCACTTTGGCGACGGATGCCTGTGCCGACAGCGACTTTTCGGTGTTCTGCGACACCAGAGCATATTTGTAAATGTCGTTCGTGCTCTCGACCAGCTTGCTCATGCTGCCGAGGTTGGACAACAGCCGGTCGGCCGCGGCGGCATCCTGCGTTCCACCGCTGAGAAACAGGTTCGCGCTGAGGTTGCCGCCGCCGGTGCGGTAGAGCTGGGCGGCGAGGCGCGCCGCCTGCTTTGTCGCGGCATCCGCTTTCGTTTTGGATGCATCCGCCTGCGTCTGCAGATCCTCCGCGCGCCGATCCGCATCGGCGAACTTCTGCTGTGCGATCTCCAGCTCACTGCCACGTGCCTTCGCCTCGGCCTCGGTCTGTGCGACTTCACCCTGCAGTTGGGCGATCAGGGCCTCGATCTGCGTCACTTTGGCGGCCGCGGCGGCCTCGCTCGATTTCGCGTTCTGAACGTCCTGCCAGCTGGGATAATCGTCGGCGTACGCCGGAGATGCGAGCGTTCCGACCGACGCGAGTGCCAGCACGGCGACGATCGCCGTACGGATGCGCCAGGCTCGCGCAGCTCTCGCGGCGTCTCGGCGGGGCTGGGTATTGAGTGTGGGAGGGCGCATTGCTCTTTCGAATCGGCCTTTTCGAATCGGAATCTCCAGCGAATCTAACCCGACACGCGGTGTTTCTGGGCGAGTAGTGCGGCTCGTCGTGACATCCGTCACGAACGCGTGAGAAAGCGGCCCCGCGGATGCCTATGGCCGGTTTGGCAATTCGGGCGGGCAACCCGTATGCTTACTCGTCGGTAGTCATGGTGTCGAAAGGCTCCGCGGCCCCATCGTTTAGCGGCCTAGGACGCCGCCCTTTCACGGCGGTAGCACGGGTTCGAATCCCGTTGGGGCTACAGACTACTAAACTAAAAACATTAATAGCGAGGCCCTGTAGCGCAGTTGGTTAGCGTGCCGCCCTGTCACGGCGGAGGTCGCGGGTTCAAGTCCCGTCAGGGTCGCTGGTGAGAAGCCCTTTCGAAAGGAAGGGCTTCTTTTCAAGGTGCGGATGCTTTCTTCCGCGCTTGGCTCTGTAGCTCAGTTGGTAGAGCGTTCGACTGAAAATCGAAAGGTCACCGGATCGATGCCGGTCGGAGCCACCCCCTAAAGTAACGGTTGATCAGGTTTTTTCTGGTTGCTCCCGCCGCTTCGTTGCCGCAGTCATGCCTGCCACACCGCCGAACGCTTGGTCGAGCACGGCACCGGCGCGTAGCGCGACCCCCTCTCGGGCGCGGGAGTAGCTTGCGGACGATCTGGATCGAAATCGATTCTCGATCGCATCTGAATTACGGGCTGAATGCCTATCTGCAAGAGAGCCTGCTACCGGCGTATCGCATGGTTCCTTGACAGCGAGCTGCCGGTGTCGGGCAGGAGACAGGCTGTTACGCGGTGGGGAGGCGATAAACTCGGTGGATGTCCCGATTACCGCTTCGTAGCGGCTTCCACGTGGCGCGACGGATCGGCGTTCGCCTTCTTGTAGGTGTGGTGGCTTCGCAGGTGGCAGTTGCGGCCGCTCTGGTTGTCACCGATGCCGTCAAGAAGAAGGACCGTGTCAAGCGGTTCGGTTTTCCGCATCCTGGATCCTTTGACGCCACCGTCGGTGATACGGCGACGACCCTGTACACCCTTGGTGAGGATCTGTACCGCGACATGCTCGCGGCGATTCGTGGCGCCCGCCATCAGATCCTCTTCGAGACCTACCTATGGAAGGCGGACGAGGTTGGGCGAGAGTTCCGGGACGCCCTCAACGATGCTGCGGCCCGGGGGGTCGACGTGTACATCATCTACGACTGGTTTGGGAATCTGGTGGTACCGCGCTCGTTCTACCGATTCCATCCAGCAGTGCATGTGTTCCGTTTCCCGCCCGTGCGCCTGTCCCTGCTACTGTCGCCGCTGCGCGCGGCGGGGCTGACACACCGCAAGCTGCTGGTGGTCGACAGCGAGTTTGCGTTTGTCGGCGGGTACAACATCGGTTCGCTGTATGCGACGGAATGGCGCGACACGCACGTGCGGCTCTCTGGGCCTGCGATCTTCGAGCTCGCGCATTCGTTCGCGCAGGTATGGAACCACCTCTCCAGCCGAGACACCCCGGGGCTGTCACCGCACAACCCCTCGCCGTGGAATCCACCACTGCGAGCCATCAACAACATCCCAGCGGATCTGGTGTACCCGATCAGGGCCGTGTACCTCGACGCGATCAGTCGTGCCCAGACTCACATTCACCTCACCACGGCCTATTTCATCCCCGACCAGCAGATTCTCACCGCTCTGATCGAAGCGGCGCGGCGTGGCGTGGATGTGCAGATCATGATTCCTGAAGAGTCCAACCATGTCGTCGCGGACTGGCTGTCCCGTGGCTTCTACAGCGCGTTACTGAGCGAGGACATCACACTCCTGCTCTACCGGAACGCCATGATCCACGCGAAGACCGCCAGCATCGACGGTCACTGGTCGATCGTGGGCACCGCGAACATCGACCGGTTGAGTCTCGGATTCAACTACGAGACCGTCCTGGAGGTGCAGGATTCCGCATTCGCCGCGAACATGGAACGAATTTTCCAAGCCGATAGCGACAACTGCCGGCGAGTGACCCGCGAGGAGTGGAGTACACGACACCCCGCTGCCAGGGCCGCCGAAACCGCCCTCACCCCCCTACGCACCATGCTTTGAGCCGCCCTGCCATCTCGGTGGACGGCCGGTCACTGTCATGTTGCCGGTCACTATCATGTTGACGGAACAGAAAAAGGTGTCACCAGGGCTGCCGGAGAAGTTGCCCACGCGGGTGATCAACCAACCCCAAAAGGACTTCAGTATCATGGCCACACGGACATCAGCGGCCCCACCCGTCGCAACGAGCCGTGAGCTGGCCCAGCGAAAGACCATCATCAGTGACGATGTCGCGTCGAAAATCGCGGTCATCATAACGCGCGACATTGAAGGGTGCATGCTCGCGGCGCCGGCACGGAACGGAAGATGTGCGTGTTCGGCGATGCGAAGAACAGCACCGATCTCAGCCAACCAGTCAGTGTCGAGGTCGACGGATGACTCCATCATCGGTACACCAGCCGGTAGCGGCGGTGATCTACAACCCCGTCAAAATCGACCCCGTTGCGCTGCGAGCCGCTATCGACGCCGAGGCGGAACGCAACGGGTGGGGACCGAGCCTGTGGGTCCAGACCACCGTCGATGATCCCGGCCAGAAGGTCGCGGCCCGCGCATTGGCGTCCAATGCTCATGAATCCAGAGTAAAGGCGACCACCCAACGCAGAACCTATGTTTGCGTCCCAACCGCCGACCTCATAGCTTGCGCGTCCATGTCGGCGGAGAGGTATGGAAATGCGAAGAGACACCATAGCACCCAACAGAAGGCAAATTGAGCACACCGGAGCCTCCCAAGGCGGGCCATACGTGGGCCATAGACTCGCGAAATAGTAGCTGAAACTAACTGCGACTCATCGCCGTCAGCCCCGGAAATCTGCGGCTTTCACGTTAAATACAGTAGGTTTCTCAGCCTCAGATCACTGAACATCGAAAGGTCACCGGACCGATGCCGGTCGGAGCCACTGCCCTGCTTCGAGGCTTCTACTCGGAGTAGGGCTTTTTTCTGCGCGCCCCCGCGACGCGGCCAGGGTGCGAGTGCTGGCCTCGGTCTGTCAATGAGTCACGCAGCCGGTGCCTTCATCCGCACAGCTCCAGCAGCGACCGCGGCTGCGACGACCGCGGCCGCACCGAGAAGTAACGCCACGCGGTAGCCGTGACTCACGAAGGGCGTGACGATGAGCGGACCGAGAATCTGGCCGACGCTATAGCCGGTTGTGAGAAGTGCGATGGTGCGGGGGAACTGCAGCTCAGAACCGAGGGCGAGGGCGAGCGTTGCGATACCCAGGAATGTCGCGCCGAACAGAAACGCGGACATTAGTGCCGGCACTGCGCCCGCAAACAAAGCAGGAAGAGCGATACCGATCGCCTGCGCGACAAGTGCAGCAACCAGCAGTGTCGCTCGTGAGAATCGGTACGCGAGCCACGCCCAGAAAGCTGTCGACGGGAGAGCCGCCAAGCCGACCAGCGTCCAGGCGCCCGCGCCGATCACGCCCGGCGCCGACTGGTCGATCGCGGCTACCAGGAACGTGCCGGCGACGATATAGCCGACTCCTTCAAGGGAATAGCTGATTAAGACGAGGACAAATAAGAGGGGTGGGCCTGGGCGCGTCGGCGGCGAGGGCATGGTTGTTGTGGAAACTGGCGGGCGTGTCTTCAGCGTCCAGCAGAGAGTAGAGAAAATCGCGGCTAGCGCCGCAGAAGCAAGCCAAGCAGCGCTCCAGTTCGACACGTCGCGGAGCAGTAAGACCAGGATTCCGGATGCTGCGATCCCCGCACCGACTCCGCCGAAGCCCCACCCAATGAGGTGACTGCCGTACTCGTGAAGGCGGGTGAACATCAAGCTCGCGGCGATCATGAATATCAGAGCGCTGGCGACGCCCGCCACCAGCCGCAGCAGCAACCAGTCCGTGACGTTGTCCGTTAGTGGCATTGCCGCCAGGGTTGCGGTCAGGACTGCTAGTGACGTTCGCAGTGTGAGTGTCGACTGCAAGAGCCGCGGAAGTGCGATTCCGGCGATCGCGCCCAGCAGGTATCCCACGTAGTTGGCAGTGGCGATCAGCCCGGCGTCCTTCGGCGACAAGTGGGCTTGGGCAATCATGAGCGGCAGAATGGGGGTGTAGACAAATCGGCCAACGCCCATCCCGACGGCGAGGGCTGCAGCGGCTTGACCAACAACAATCCACGGCGACGAGTCGGGCCCTTTCGCGCCCGTGTACCGAGATTTCATGGCAAGGGACATGTGGAGTACGCGCGTCTTCAGTCCGTACCCGCGGTTCCGGTCAGGCCTTTGCCGTTACGGGATCGTTCGGGTGTCGATTCAGTGGCGTGATCTCCACAGTCATCCACACGTGCAACGGCAGCGAGGCCAGGATTTCGTTGAGATCGGCTTCCGTATCGGCGCTCCAGAGGCCAAGAGTGCGCCACTCACCCGGCTTCACGGGCGGCTTCCACAATCGGAGAAGGTGGCCCTCCTGCGCGAGTTCGGCAGCGCGGATCGCCTCGCGATCCTTAGTATCAGTGACGGTCGACTCTGGGGTGCCATCCGGGACATTCGTTATGAGGTTGGTGAGAAATTCCATGGACTGCTTTCTTTCTTGTGAGGGCATAGGCGACGGATGCCTGCGGCCCACGGGTCGAGGACATTTGCAACTTGGTGCGCGAGTACCCCAGGCTTCTGAACCCAGCCACCAGGCCGGCTCCTTTACCCTGCGATGCACCGGTTATGATCGCAACTTTGGTTGATTAGGTCGTTTCACATTCCTTACTAGACAAACGGCCTAGTTCCGCGAGACGTCTTTTTGAGTCGGGTTAGATCCGGCCGGGGAGGCGATCTGTGACTTCCTGGACGATCCATAAATTGCCGTCGGGGTCCTCGAAGGAGCAGAACGACCCGTAGCTGGTGCGCTCGGGGTCAAGGCCGGGCTGCCGCGCCTCAACAGGGAATGGCGGACCGTGCCAGATGTCGGTCACGTGGATGTCGCGCCCGATGAGTTCGTGGTGTGCAGCTTCGACGTCGGACACGACGAGCGTGTTCACGGCTGAGCCCGGCTTGGCCGAGTTGAGACCGATGCCGAAGTCGACCGAGGTCCCGGAGCCCGGCGGGGTGAACTGGATGATGCGCAACGCCTCCATCGGGGCGGCGTCCTCATCGAGGCGCCAACCCAGTTGCTCGTAAAACTTCTTGGATCGGTCGGGGTCCGATACCGGGATGACCTGAACTTCGAGGTTCATCGGGATGCTTGCACTCATGGCTATCTTTCGCTTTCTGTGTTGGTTAGTTGGTTGGTTGCCGGGCGCGTGCGCTTCGTCTGAGTCAACCCGTATGCCCGTCCGCGGTCCACGACCTGTATCCGAACACTGGTAGGCGCCGCCTCTCACCGCTCGTCCCGGCTGTACCATCGACTTCGTGGAACTCCGGCAACTCACCTACTTCGTCGCCGTTGCCGAGGAGCTGCATTTCGGCCGGGCTGCAGAGCGGCTGCACATTGCTGGGCCGTCGCTCTCCCAGCAGATCATCAACCTCGAGCGTGAGCTTGGGACTCGGCTCCTCATCCGCGACCGTCGGCATGTCGAGTTGACGCCCGCCGGCAGCGAGTTCCTGACGGATGCCCGGGAGGTCTTGGCCGCCGCCGCACGAGCGTTCGATCGGGCTCGCAATGGCGACGCACAGTTGCCTCTTCGACTGGGCTACGTCAGTTGGCTTCCCCCAGGGATCGCGACAATGCCCGCTCTTCGGATCCGTATCGACGAATGGGTTCTGCCATCCCACACTCAGGCAGCACGCGTGGCCGAAGGCAGCCTCGACCTGGCCATCGCATGGATTCAGAAGGCCGACGTTGAGCGGCAGAACTTGGCCGCCGAGCTTATTAAGTACGAGCGACTTCAAGCGATCATGCCGGGCACCCACCGGGCGACTCGTCACGACAGTGTGCCAGCAGCCGAACTCATGGTCCTTGTCGACGTTGACGAAGCGTCCTGGAATTCGTGGAACCGCTACGCGTTGGCCTTCGCGGAGGCTAGCGGGGCGTCCATCACCCACATCGACGACGGTGGCATCACGGGGCCAGCGTTCTTCGAGCACGTGGCCCGGCTCGGGCGGCCGGTGCTGCAGTCCCCGAAGCGGCACGCGGCGCCGATGCCGCCCACGTTGACCCGTCGGCCCGTCTCGTCCCCGGTGCCGGTGTGGGCCTGGGATCTGCTGCACCGCGAGGGTGACACGCGGCCTATGCTCACGAGCGCGACCCGAACGTTGATCGACGGCGCCTCTGCGGCCGGGTGGCGAACCCCACCGACCGAAACCCACTGGCCCCCAACCAGCGACAGGGAAGACTGACACAAACCGACCGCCCTAGACTGTCGGCCTGCGCAAAGACCTCCGGAAAGGCGCGTCGACTTTCAGCCCTGTCCAACCAATTCCGGTTCAATGGACAAAACGAGAGGGATATTCAGGACCATTTTCGACAACGATCTGAGAACCAGTCGTGAGAACCGGTTCGACTTTATTGATCCTCCTGATTTCGACTGAAAATCGAAAGGTCACCGGATCGATGCCGGTCGGAGCCACTGCCCTACTTCGAGGCTTCTACTCGGAGTAGGACTTTTTTCTGCGCGCCCCCGCGACGCGGTCCACGACGCTGAACTCCTCTTCCTGGCTTGCCGCCCAGGATGCGAGCAGCTTGAGGCCGTCGGCCGACGCCGAGTCCGCGGGGGCCGTATAGACGTTCAGCACCAGCCCGGGCTCGCTCGGCAGCTCCATTGATTCGAAGTTCAAGTCGAGATCGCCGACCACCGGATGGTGCAGCCGCTTCACGCCGTTGCGGTGGAACATCACATCGCGCGACGCCCACCTCTGGCGAAACAGCTCGCTCTGGGTCGACAGCTCGCCGATGAGCTGAATCAGGTCGGGATCATGCGGCGCACGACCCGCCTCCAGTCGTAGCATCGAGGCCGCGTCGTGCGTGATCTTGTCATAGTCACGCCAGAATTCCTTCGCGGCCGGGTTGAGATACGCGAAACGCGTTGTGTTCGCCGGCCTCCGCGGGTCGTCGAAAACGGGCGAGTACAACGCCCGCGCCATGCGGTTGGCCGCGATGATGTCGTGGCGGCCGTTGCGGACCCAGGCAGGGGCATCCGCTATCGCATCGAGCACCTGCTGCACGGCAGGCCGGATCGACGTCTTCGACCGCGACGGGTTCTTCCTTCCAGGGCCGCACGCCCTGGCAAGGTCGAAGAGATGCTCCCGCTCTGCTTCGTCCAGCTGGAGCGTTCGAGCCAGCGCATCCAGCACCCCGTCGGATGCGCCCGACAGGTCACCGCGCTCGAGCCGGATGTAGTAGTCGACCGAGACGCCGGCCAGCATCGCGACCTCTTCTCGCCGCAGTCCGGAAACACGGCGATTCCCGCCATAGGCGGGTAACCCGGCCTGCCCAGGAGTGATCCGCGCGCGCCGCGAACCGAGGAACTCCCGAATGTCTGCCCGCATGTCTCCCATACCCAAAACGTTACGTCGTCCCGCGACCTTGTGGGAGGCACTGCGAATACCTGTTACAACAGGCACTCCCACAATGGCGCGAATGAGCATGTAATGGATGCATGGCCGCGAGCAGCACGCGCCGGCCGATTCATCCCGTGCTTTCACAGGCTTTCAGAAGGGACTCCATGAGAGCGACCTACATTTTCGGAGCCGGCGACGTTCGCGTTCTCGACGCGCCCGACCCGACCATCGTGCATCCGACCGATGCCGTCGTGCACGTGACTCGCGCCTGCATCTGCGGATCCGACCTGCATCCGTACCATTCCCTCCCCCCGACTGCCGCCGGCCAGACGATCGGTCATGAATTCATCGGCGTGGTCGAGCAGGTCGGCTCCGATGTGACCTCGGTCGCGCCGGGTGACTTCGTCATCGTGCCGTTTGCGGTCTCAGACGGAACCTGCCAGTTCTGCCGTGAGGGATTGCAGACCTCGTGCGAGCACGGCGGATTCTGGAATGACGCCCACCTCGGCACCGCCGGCGGGCAGGCTCAGGCGGTGCGGGTTCCGTTGGCCGACGGCACCGTCGTGAAAGTGCCGGGCACGGTCGACGAAGCACTCTACCCGGGGCTTCTGACCCTGTCGGATGTCTACGGCACGGGTTGGCACGCGGCGGTACGCGCCGGCGTCACTCGCGGCGACACCGTCGCGGTCATCGGAGACGGGGCCGTCGGATTACTCGCCGTGCTGTCGGCCAAACAGCTTGGTGCCGAACAGATCATCCTGATGGGCCGTCACGCAGCTCGTACCGACCTCGGCCGCGAGTTCGGCGCGACAGACGTCGTCGCCGAGCGCGGCGACGAAGGAATCGCGAAAGTTCTCGACCTCACGGGTGGGTACGGTGCGCGCAAAGTGCTTGAGGCGGTCGGCCATCTGCCTGCTTACGATCAAGCGGTCGGAATCGTGAGACCCGGTGGTGTCATCTCCCGAGTCGGAGTGCCGCAGTACGAGCGCGGGCAGATCGGATGGCCCGTCTTCGGAAAGAATGTGACGCTCACGGGCGGCCCGGCGCCCGTGCGCGCATACATCGAACAACTGATGCCTGCGGTTCTCGACGGCACAGTCGACCCAGGCAGAGTCTTCGACAGTGAGATCGGCCTGGAGCAGATTGCAGACGGTTACCGAGCGATGAACGATCGCACAGCATTGAAAGTAATGGTGCGCCCATGAGCGACGACGAACAAACCCCAGTGATCACCCTGACATTGAACAACGGCGTGCGGATGCCGGCCCTCGGCTTCGGCGTCTTCCAGAGCCCGGCCGAGGAGACCGCTCAGGCGGTCGAGACGGCTCTGACCGTCGGCTACCGCCACATCGACACCGCCGCAGCATACGGGAACGAGCGTCAGGTGGGAGAAGGCATCCGCCGCACGGGAATCGACCGAAGCGAGGTGTTCCTCGAGACGAAGGTGTGGGTTTCGGACTACGGCTACAAGGAGACGCTGCACGCCTTCGAGAAGGCCGTCGGCAAGCTGGGAGTGGACCGGCTGGACCTTCTGATCCTTCATCAGCCGGCGCCTGATCGTTTCGAGAAAACCATCGCGGCCTACAAGGCCCTCGAAACTCTGCTCGCCGACGGGAAGGTGCGTGCCATCGGCGTCAGCAACTTCATGCCCCACCATCTGGAACAGCTCCTCGACCAGACCGAGATCGTGCCAGCCGTGAACCAGATCGAACTGCACCCGTACTTCACGCAACCGGAGGTGCAGAAGACCAACGCCGAGCACGGCATCCTGACCCAGGCGTGGTCGCCGATCGGAGGAATCACCTTCTACCCCGGTTTCGGTGACGAGCGACGAAGCGTGCTGCAGGATCCAACGCTGAACGCGATCGGCACGGTTCACGGCAAGACAGCCGCCCAGGTGATGCTGCGCTGGCATCTGCAGCAAGGCCGGTCGGCGATCCCCAAGTCGACGAACCCGCAGCGCATCGCCGAGAATTTCGACGTCTTCGACTTCGAACTGAGCACCGACGAGCTCGCCAGGATCGACGCACTCGACACCGGCGTGCGCAATGGGCCCGACCCCGACGCCCCGCGCGCCGACTTCTTCGCACGGGTCATCCCTGAGGCATGAGAGCCGCACGAGAGACCACGGGCAAGACGAAATCATCCGACAGAGAGATGACAGAGAGATGGAGGACCACGATGAGAATTGAACCCAAGCCGGCGACGACGAAAGGTCCGGATGCGACGTTCACAGGAGACGTGTTGGTCGACGCGATCGCCGCACCGAAAGATGCGGGGCAACGAATGGTCGTGAGCCGAGTTCGATTCGCGCCCGGCGCGCACACAGCATGGCACTCGCACACACACGGCCAGACATTGCACGTTATCGAGGGGGTCGCTCTCATGGGCACCCGCGACGGCGCCGTGCTCGAAGTTCACCCAGGGCAAACCGTCTACACTCCCCCGGATGAAGAGCACTGGCACGGTGCGACCCCGGAGGACTTCATGGAGCACCTCGCCATGCTCGACAACGCGGACGATCCGGCGGCAACGACCACGTGGCTCGAGAAGCTCAGCGACGACGAATACCGTCGCCCCTGACCGGCGCTCATCCAGAAAGGAACCTTCACCATGGACTACCGATACCTCGGACGAACCGGAGTTCGGGTCAGCCCGCTCTGCCTGGGAGCCATGATGTTCGGCCCGTGGGGCAACGACGACCGCGCCGACGCGATCCGCATCATTCATCGTGCGTTGGGCAGCGGGATCAACTTCATCGACACGGCCGACGTCTACTCGGGCGGAGTCTCGGAAGAGATCGTCGGCGAGTCCCTCATAGGGCGCCGCGACGACGTCTTTCTCGCGACGAAGTTCTTCATGCCGATGGATGACGACCCCAATCACAGTGGCGGCTCACGGCGCTGGATCATGAAGGAGGTCGAGAACTCGCTGCGCCGACTGCGCACGGACCACATCGACCTGTACCAGGTGCATCGACCCAGCCCCGAGACCGACGTGGAGGAGACACTTGCGGCGCTCAGCGACCTCGTGCACCAGGGCAAGATCCGATACATCGGTTCGTCGTCATACTCCGGATCGCAGATCGTCGAGGCGCAATGGGTTTCACGCGAGCGGAATCTCGAGCGATTCGTGACCGAACAACCGCCATACTCGATCCTGGTGCGAAACATCGAGGAAGACATCCTTCCTACGATTCAGCGATACGGCATGGGCACGCTGACGTACAGCCCGCTGGGCGGCGGCTGGCTGTCAGGCCGGTGGCGAAAGAACTCCGCTTCGACTCCCGTGTCGAGCGCGCGACCCAAGGCACGATTCGACATGAGCAAGCCGGCGAACCAGCGAAAACTGGATGTCGTCGAGCAGCTCGCGCAGCTGGCGGAGCAGTCCGGCATCACCCTCATCGAGCTGGCGATCGCATTCGTCATCAACCACCCCGGCGTCACCTCCGCGATCGTCGGCCCGCGCACGATGGAGCAACTCGAATCGTACCTGCCTGCGACCGAAATCGAGTTGTCCACCGATGTGCTCGACCGCATCGACGAACTCGTTGCACCCGGTGTGACCATGAACCTGGACGACAACAGCTACGGGCAGCACGAACTGGTTCCCGCCGGGCGACGTCGCCCGTAGCTGTCTGGAGTCCGGGTGCCGACTGTTGCCACAGGTCTGTCGTCGTGGCTATGTCACCGATCGGCTACTTTCTGGCCGTGTAACCGATCGGCGACAGGAAGATGCTTGCGATGGCCGAGATCAGCAAGAGCCCGGCGGCGATGGCGAAGCTGACCTGCATTCCCTGAACGAACGTTGCGGGGTCTGCCAGGAGCGCTCCGAACACAGCGATCGCGACTGCGCCGCCAACCTGGCGGAACGTGTTGAACGCGGCACTGGCTGTGCCTGCCCGGTTCGCGGGCTCGCTCGCGAGCACGACGGAGGCAACCTGCGGCATGGAAACCGCGCCGCCCGCGCCGGTGAGGATGAGCAACGCTCCGACGAGGAGCGGATTGTCGCTCGGGGCCGTGATGAGAAGCGCGACGAGACCGATCGCCATGCAGGTCAGCCCCGCAATCACGGGAACCCGCGGTCCGTACCGGTTCGCGAGCGTGCCACTGACGATATTGCCTGTGACGCTGAACGCGGCGGACGGCAAGAACACGAGGCCGGCGAGCAGCGGAGATAGACCCAGGTGCTGTTGCAAATAGAGACTCGCGACGAACACGCTGCCGAAGTTGGCGACCATGAACGAGAATCCGACCCCGAGCGAGATCCGCATGCCCGAGGAACGGAACAGGTCGAGCGGCATCATCGGGTGCCGCCCCCGAGCCTGAATCACCAGGAATGCGACGATGCCGACGACCGCGACGACCAGCGCAAAGACCACGACGGTGTCACTGAAGCCGTTCGCCCCGCCCTCGATGAGCCCGTAAGTGAGTGCCGCGAGCGCGACGATCGCGGTGAGCTGCCCGCCCCAGTCGAACGGCGCTGGTCGCGGTGTTGAGCGAGCTGTCGGCGCGAGGAGCACCAGCATTGCGGCGCACATCGGAAGGTTGATGGCGAATGCCAGCCGCCAATCGATCGTCGTGAGCAGTCCTCCGAGCAGCGGGCCGACCGCGCCGGCGACGGCACCGCCCACGGCCCAGATGCCGAGGGCGTGGGCGCGTTTGCGATCATCAGGGTAAGCCTCCCTGATGAGAGCCATGGATGCGGGCAGCATGATGGCGGCCCCGGATCCCTGCACGAAGCGTGCCGCAATCAGGGTGCCGAGCGTCGGTGCGGCCGCGCAGGCAATCGACGCAAGCAGGAAAAGGATGATGCCGACTGCGAAGGCCGACTTCGCCCCGACCCGGTCCGAAAGGTTTCCCGCAAACAGAAGCAGGGAGGCGAACATCAGCGTGTACCCGTCGACGACCCACTGTTGGCCCGTCGTGCCGCCGCCGAGATCCCGGCCGATGCGCGTCAACGCGACGGTCACGATCAGGATGTCCAGCGTGATGAGGAAGAAGCCGAGCGACGCGACGAGCAGAGTCCGCCGGGACCGACTGGAGCTCACCCGGCTTTCTCTGGTGTGCGTTTCGGTTGCTGTCATTGTCGCCTCTTCTGCCGTCTGTGACCTTCGGCGCGCTGCGCCAAACACCATCAAACGCGAGATGTCGCGCATGAGGAATGCGCTGGCGAAAGGTGTACCGGCAGAACACCCCATCCGGCGCAGATCCCTCGTAATGTCGATTACATGAGCACGAACAACCGGGACGAAGTGCGGGAATTCCTCACCACCCGCCGCGCCAAGGTGCGGCCGGAGCAGGTTGAGTTGCCCGGCGGCCAGAACCGGCGAGTGCCCGGGCTGCGCCGCGGCGAGGTGGCGCTGCTCGCCAACGTCAGCATCGAGTACTACTCCAAGCTGGAACGCGGAAACCTCGCCGGAGTCTCCGAAGCCATCCTCGACGCAATTTCTCGCGCGCTTCTTCTCGACGAAGCGGAACGCGAACACCTGACGGATCTTGCTCGCCTTGCAAACGCGTCACCGGCCAGCCGGTACCGTCGATCCTCGCGCGCCGTCAACGTTCGCCCATCGCTACAGATAATGCTGGATGCGATCACCGGTGGACCGGCATTCGTGCGCAATGGCCGACTCGACATCCTGGGCGCGAACCAGCTCGGTCGCGCGCTCTACGTCGACCTCTACGAGACGCAGCCGCATCCGGTGAACCTGGCCAAGTTCGCGTTCCTCGATCGCGGCCGCTCCGAACTTTTCTACCCGGACTGGGACCTCGCCGCCGACCAATGCGTCGCGATCCTGCGCACCGAGGCCGGACGTGACCCTTACAACAAGGACCTCCAGGATCTCATCGGCGAACTCTCCACCCGCAGCCCGGAGTTCCGGGCGAAGTGGGGAGCGCATGACGTGCGCAAACACGCCACCGGTGAAAAGCACTTCCACCACCCCGTCGTCGGCAACCTCGACCTGCTCTTCGAAGGCGCCGAACTCATGGCCGACCCGGGCCTGAGCCTCCTCCTCTACAGCGCAGAATCCGGCAGCCCCACCGCCGATGCGCTCCGACTGCTGGCTTCGTGGGCGGCGACGCGGCAGCAGGAAGCAGCCGCCGCTGCAGGACTCAGCGCAAAGACCAGCGACGTATAGGCCTTCGGGCACACCCACGCGAAGAAAGCGGAACCCAAACATGCACACACGAACTCTTGGCCAGGGGCTCGAAGTCTCCGCAATCGGATTCGGCGCTATGGGCATGTCCCAGAGTTATGGCCCCAACCCGGGCGGCCGCGACGAAATGATCCGCGTGCTGCGCAGCGCCCTCGACTTCGGTGTCACCTTCTTCGACACTGCTGAGGTCTACGGACCCTTCGTCAATGAGGAGCTCGTCGGCGAAGCCTTGGAGCCTGTTCGCGACCAGGTCGTCATCGCGACAAAGTTCGGGTGGAAAATCGAGGACGGCAAATCCGTCGGCCTCGACAGCCGCCCTGAGCGCATCAGAAGCGTCGCTGACGAATCCCTTCGCAGGCTGCGCACGGACACCATCGACCTCTTCTATCAGCACCGCGTCGACCCGAACGTTCCCATCGAGGATGTCGCCGGCACCGTCGGCGAACTCGTCCAGGCCGGCAAGGTGCGCCACTTCGGATTGTCCGAAGCAGCCGCGTCGACGATCCGGGCCGCACACGGGGTCTTCCCGGTCACTGCACTCCAGAGCGAGTACTCGCTCTGGACGCGAGACCCAGAGCGGGAGATCCTGCCGACGCTCGCCGAGCTCGGCATCGGCTTCGTTCCGTTCAGCCCGCTCGGCAAAGGATTTCTGACAGGTACCGTCGACGCGTCGACCACATTCGCTGACGGGGACGTCCGTTCGACCATCCCCCGATTCAGCCCAGAGAATCGGGATGCGAATCACGCCATCGTTGAGCGCGTCTCCGAGCTCGCGAACGACAAGGGCGCGACTCCCGGTCAGATCGCCCTGGCATGGCTACTCGCCCAACAGCCCTGGATCGCCCCGATCCCCGGGACTCGGCGTACATCGCGAATTGAGGAGAACGCCGGGTCAACTGCCGTCGGGCTCTCTGCTGACGAGATCACTGACCTTGACTCGCTCGTCAGTCGTATGGGAGTTCAGGGCGATCGGTACAACGAGCTGCACTTGGGCTACGTCAATCGCTAGTGATCTCCGATTCGGGGGCCGCGCTCGGCGGAGCACTCAGTAGATCGCCGGTGTGATGATCCACAGGACTCGGCTCGGGTCCGTGCCGGCATTGCGCCACCGGTGCGGCAACTGGCACAGATAGGTCGCGGAATCCCCAGGCCCCAGGAGATACTCGCGGTTGTCCAACCACACGGTCAGCTGACCCTCGAGGACCAGAACACACTCTTCGTCACCCGGATGAGCGTGCGGCTGACCACCGCTGGCTTGCCCCGCGCTCACAACCGATTCCACGACCACCAACCGCGACGCCCACGCCGGAGTCACGCGGTAGTCGTCGACGCCCCTGCTGTGGAGCGGATGCCGATCGGCTGCACGCACCACGGGACCCGCCGCCTGTGCGTCTTCGAACAAGCTCGCAAACGTCTCTCCCATTGCCTGCACGACCTTGCCGAGAGTTGCAACCGTCGGGCTCACCTTCGCATTCTCGATTCGACTGATGTATGAGGCGGTCAGCCCGGCGCGTGCAGCGAGCTCTTTCGAGGACAGGCCCTTCGCGCCGCGTAGTTGACGGATGCGGTGGCCGACTCGCTCGTCGGCCGCTCCGGTATTCGACGTATCCGCCTCGGTCACGACTGCCCCCGTCTGCTATTCGCCGCCTCGACCAGCGGCAGGTCGGCAGCTAGGTCCGAACAGTTTCGGACCGAAGCGCCGTAAATCTGCTTACCACATATGAAAACACCTATTGACGCATCGTACAAGGCAGGTGAATACTGAGCACACCTTAAACGCAGGAGGACCCGTGTCGTTGGTCAATGACGATCTCCAAACAACGGAGGCGGCCGAGCACTCGCTCATGCCGATCCCTGAGAACGCAAGAACGTCCACCGTCTCACACCAATTCTGGATCTGGTGCGGTGCGAACGTCGCCCCGATCAATTGGGTGCTCGGCGCCCTCGGTATCAATCTGGGCCTCAGTCTGTTTCAAACGATTCTCATCCTGGTGACCGGCAACATCATCGGGATGGCCACCTTCGGATTCTTCGTCCTGATGGGGCAGCGCACGGCCGTCAGCCAGATGGTTCTTTCCCGAAGCGCATTCGGCCGGCGCGGCGCGTACTTTCCCGCTCTGTTGCAAGGCCTCCTCGCAATCGGCTGGTGTGCGATCAACACGTGGATCATCTTGGACCTGGTGGTTGCACTGTTCGCAAAACTGGGGTTCAATGGCGGGCTGCCGTTCAAGATCGTCGTGGCCGTCGTCATCATGGGCCTCCAGGTCTGGCTAGCCGCCGTCGGATTCCGCGCCATCGCGCGGTTCGAGCGCTGGACGGTGCCGATCACACTTGCTGTGCTCGCGGCGATGACTATCGTGGCCTGGACGAGTTCAGGAGTCCACTGGAACTACAGCGGCAAGGGCCTCGAAGGTGTGGCGCTGTGGAGTTCGGCCACGACGCTGATGACCGCAATCGGCATCGGCTGGGGCATCACGTGGTTCGCATACGCATCCGACTATTCGCGATTCGTGTCGCCTTCCGTCTCGCGCGTCAAACTCTATTTCGGCAGTGTGCTCGGGCAGTTCATCCCCACCGTGTGGCTTGGAATCTTCGGCGCGACACTTGCAACGATCTCGCAGACGGTCGACCCGGGGCAGCTCGTGGTCGACGCGTTCGGGTTCTTAGCGATCCCCGTGATCTTCCTCGTCATCCACGGGCCGATCGCGACCAACGTGTTGAACATCTACTCGTGCAGCCTCTCGGCGCTCACCTTGGATTGGAATATCGACCGTCGCAAGCTGAGCTACGGCGTCGGCGTGCTCGCGCTCGTCTTCAATATCTATCTGATTCTGAACGGCGACTTCGCCTCGAGTCTGGACGGCTGGCTCAGTGGGCTCGTCACGTGGGTTGCACCGTGGGCAACGATCATGCTCATCCACTTCTATGGTGTGAAGAAGGGAAACATCGACGTCCCCGCGCTTTTCGAGCCGCCGAGATCGAAGGCGATTCCCGATATCTCCTGGCCGGCGATCATCGCGTTCGTGCTCGGCATCATCGCGACGTGGAACTTCGAATACGCCGTGCCGACCTGGCTGCAGGGCTTCGGCGCGACGGCGCTCGGCGGCATCGACCTGTCCTGGCTCGCCGGGGCAGTCGTCGCCGGTCTCGCCTACTGGATCGGCCTCGCTGTCACGTCACGATCGCGCGACTTGACGCCGGCGACGAAGTGACGGTTGAAGGGCGGGATGCAACGCGTCCTGCCGATCCGATCGACTGGCCCGGTCGAATGCGTTCCGCTGTGACGCTCGGTTTCGACATGGATGACGAATCCGTCGTCCTCACCGCGAACCCGCAGAATCGCACGCGGCTGTCGGTCATGTCGCACCAGGCGTATGGAGCGGTCACGGGCATGCCCCGCATCCTCGCGATGCTGAAACGGCGAGAGCTTCGCGCAACCTTCTTCTGTCCTGGGTACACTGCCGAGCGGTATCCGGATCTGCTCCGACGCGTGCGCGACGACGGACATGAGATCGCGCACCACGGCTACCTGCACGAGGCGATCCAGGGAATGTCTGTACAAGAGGAAGCGGATGTCCTCGATCGCGGACTCGACGCCGTGGAACGCGTTGTGGGTGTTCGGCCGGTCGGCTATCGCGCGCCGATGTGGGAGACGACGTACGCCACAGCGGGCCTGCTCCTGGATCGTGGATTCCTGTATGACTCAAGCCTCATGGACTCCGACGTTCCTTACGAGCTGGCCGAGCATCCGGACGCCGGCGCTCGCGCCGTGGTCGAGATCCCGGTCTCGTGGTCCCTCGACGACTGGGAACAATACGCCTATCTGCCCGAGGTGTTCGGCTCCGGGCTGATCGAGGACCCGGCCAAGGCCTTGGCGATGTGGAGTGCTGAGCTGGCCGAATCCCACCGATTCGGCGGATGCTTCGCGCTCACCGCGCATCCGTTCCTCAGCGGCCGACTGGGCAGGCTTCGCACCCTCGAGACGCTGATCGATCAGATGTCCGAGTGGGACGATCTGTGGATCGCGACGGCCGAACAGATCGCGCAGCACACTCGTTCGCTGGGACTTACGCCTCGGGTATTCCCTCAACCAGAAATGTGAACTGACATGGACGCGCACGACATCATTCCGCCGGCAGATGGCACGAAAATCCCTCGCTACGCGGGCGCGCCGACCTTCGCCCGGCTGCCGCGCATCGATCAGGTGGCGAGCTACGATGTGGCAGTTCTCGGAGCTCCGTTCGACGGAGGCGTTTCATTCAGGCCCGGTGCCCGGTTCGGGCCGTCGGCAATCCGCCAAGCGTCACGCAATCTGAGGCCGGCGTTCAACCCCGAGCTTGACGTAGCGCCATTCAGTGTGTTGCAGGCGGTCGACGCCGGCGACGTTCCGTGCAATCCGTACAACATCGATGAGGCTCTCCAGCAGATCGACGATGCGGCGAGCGCTGTGATCGCATCGGGGCAGAAGCTCGTGACGCTCGGAGGCGACCACACAATCGCACTCGGCACTTTGCGAGCGATCGCGCGCAAGCACGGGCCGGTGGCGCTCATCCACTTCGACGCGCACCTCGACACGTGGGACAGCTACTTCGGCGCAGATCGAACACACGGCACGGTGTTCCGCCGCGCATTCGAGGAAGGACTACTGCTGAAGGGCTCGTCGATCCATGTCGGCATCAGGGGTCCGCTCTACGATGCGCAGGATCTTGTGGCGGATGCCGGGTTCGGCTTCTCCACGATCCGCGCCAGCGATTTCGACAGGCTCGGTGTCGACGAGGTTGTCCGTCGCGTTCTGGAGCGGATCGGCGACACGCCCCTGTATTTGTCGGTCGACATCGATGTGCTGGACCCGGCATTCGCGCCGGGAACCGGCACGCCGGAGATGGGCGGATTCACCTCTCGGGAGCTCCTCGCGCTGTTGCGCGCCCTGCCGGGCCGGCAGCTGGTCGGCGTCGACGTGGTCGAGGTGAGCCCGGCATACGATCACGCCGAGATCACGTCGCTGGCCGCCGCGACGATCGCATATGAAACGATGTGTCTCATGGCAGCGGCACAACTGGGGGCACAGACAAGCACAGCTACGGGGGCAGGGCGATGATCGATCTCGTGGTCAGCGGCGCTCGACGCGTCGATCGAGACGACCCCGTGGACATCCACGTCGATGGCGGGCGCTTCGTGGCGATCGTGCCGGCATCCGACGAGCCACCGGAGGCGAAGCAGGTCATCCGCGCGGAGGGCGCACTGGTCAACGCGCCTTACGTTGAGCCGCACGTGCACCTGGATGCGACACTCACGGCTGGGGAACCGCGTTGGAACGAAAGCGGCACGCTCTGGGAAGGCATCGCGTGCTGGTCCGAGCGGAAGCCCATGCTCAGCCGCGAGGATGTCATCTCCAGGGCCGAGGAGGTGCTCCGCTGGTATGCGGCGAACGGTACCCTGCACGTGCGCAGTCATGTCGATGTCGCCGATCGCAGCCTCGTCGCGCTCGATGCACTGCTTGAGGTGCGTGACCGCGTCAAGGATGTCATCGGCTTGCAGTTGGTCGCTTTCCCGCAGGAGGGAATCAACTCGTTCCCGGGCGGTGCGGAACTCATGGAAGAAGCGGCGCGACGCGGTGTCGACGTGATCGGCGCCATCCCGCACTTCGAAGACACCCGTGAAGACGGGGTCGGCTCGATCGACACCGCCATCAATATCGCCGAACGCTACGGACTTCGCGTCGACGCACACTGCGACGAGATCGACGATGAGCAGTCCCGCTTCATCGAGGTGCTCGCGACGAAGGCGCAGCGCACCGGGCTGCGCGATCGCGTCACCGCCAGTCACACGACCGCGATGGGTTCGTACAACGCCGCGTACAGCTACAAACTGCATCGCATCATCGCCCGCTCCGGCATCAACTTGGTGTGCAATCCCGTGGTCAATCTCCACTTGCAGGGCCGCTTCGATGGCTATCCGAAGCGACGCGGACTGACTCAGGTGAAGGAGCTGCTTGCGGCAGGCGTGAACGTGGCCTTCGGCAACGACGACATCATGGATCCGTGGTTTCCGATGGGGACGGGTAATGCCGTGCTCGTCGCATACGTCGGGGCCGTCGCGACCCAGCTGACCTCGCCTGCCGAGATCGAGGAGTGCTTCCGGATGATCACCGATCGACCGGCGGCCGTTCTCGGTTTGGCCGAGGACTATGGAATAGAGGTGGGCCGTCCAGCCAGTTTTATCGTGCTTCCCGCTGCGGATCCGTTCGATGTCATCCGCCGCCAGGTGCGACCGACGCATGTGGTCACGCACGGGAAGGTGATCGCGACCACTCCGGCGGCGGCAACGTCGCTGACCTGGCCGGGACGTGACGCGGAAGTAATCGACTTCGTGCGCGAGCGGGACCGGATGCCTCGTTAGGCCGAAGTTACGGCGGCGTTTTGGGGTAGTTCCCTGTCTTTCCGGGCGACACGCCGTGTTTTGAGACTGAAAATGTAGTCAGGAAATATGTGTGT
>Ga0208357_1000792_pt1 | contig 24350 bp, 23 predicted proteins | sample NGESurdeep092012_6_FD_184487 | JGI IMG/M metagenome (GOLD analysis project Ga0208357, IMG submission 184487) | Arctic peat soil microbial communities from Barrow, Alaska - NGEE Surface sample F52-2 deep-092012 (SPAdes) | ecosystem: Environmental > Terrestrial > Soil > Wetlands > Peat ...
CAGATTCCCTCCGGGAATGACAGAAAGAAAAGCAAGGACAACGACAACTGCGACGAAAGCGGCGACGTTGTTGGGGATGGTGGGTACTGGTCTCGGCGGGGGGATGGACGCGCGCGGAGTAACTTTGGGACGTTGGCGGAGAAGGGGTTTCGGCGGGCTACGATTTGTATTTCGAGCCAGGTGGGGTGTGCTGTGAATTGCCAGTTTTGTTTGACGGCGAAGTTGGGGATTCGTAGGAATTTGACGGCGGGAGAGATTGCCGGACAGGTGGCGGCGGTGTTGAACCGGCATGGGATTCAGATTGGGAAGGACCGGATCAACCTGGTGTTTATGGGGATGGGCGAGCCGTTTTTGAACTACGACGAATTCATGGGCAGCGTGCGGTTGCTGGTGGCGGGGATGGGGATTCCGGAGTCGCGGATGACGGTTTCAACTAGCGGCATACTTCCGGGTATTGAGGCGTTTGCGAAGGAGACGGTGAGGCCGAAGCTGGCGCTGTCGTTGAATGCGAGTAATGACGTGGTGCGCGAGCAGATTATGCCGGTGACTCGGAAGTGGAATATCGCGGCGCTGCTGGACGCAGTGCAGAAGATTCCGCTGCGGACGAGAGAGTGGGTGACGTTTGAGTATGTGCTGCTGGGTGGTGTGAACGACCAGCCGGTGCATGCGCGCGAGGTGCTGGCGCTGCTCGCGGGGATGCGGGCGAAGATGAATTTGATTGTGTGGAATCCGGGGCCGGGGATTGAGTATCATCAGCCGACGCCGGAGGATGTTGCGGTGTTTCAGGGGATGCTGATTAAGGGTGGAATTGCTACGTATATTCGGCGGCCGCGGGGGCGGGATATTTATGCGGCTTGCGGGCAGTTGAAGCGGACGGTGGCCGAGGAGCGCGGGGTGCAGGGGTTGGTGGAGATTTCTGAGATGATGTAATGCATTTGCATTACAATTGAGATGAGGCGAGCAAATGGCTGCGAATGCGCTGGTACAGACGAGAATTGACGAGGACATTCGGGATCGTGCTTCTGCGGTGCTCGAGGCGCAGGGTATGACTGTTTCGGAGGCGGTGCGGATCTTGCTGACGCGGACGGCGAATGAGGGGGCTTTGCCGTTTACGCCGGCGAACGATGCGCAGTATGACGCATGGTTTCGGGCGAAGGTGCAGAAGGCGTTGGATGATCCTCGGCCGCGCATACCGCATGCTGAAGTGATGCAACGAGCCTCAAAGCGGCGAGCGGAGCTTTTGGGCAAGCCGAAGAGATGATGTGGATTGACTGGACGTTCGCTGCGGAATCAGATTTTGATGAGATCGTCCGTTATATCGCTGACGACAGCGTCCCGAATGCTGTCGCCTTCGATGAGCGCGTTCAGGAGCGCGTTGAACTTCTGGCGCAGTTTCCTGGCTCCGGAAAGCCTGGTCGCGTTTCGGGGACGCGAGAGCTCATTTCACCGCGTGATCGTTATTGCGTCGTATACGAAGTGCAAGAGGATAGGGTGAGCATTCTAAGAATCATCCATGGCGGCCAGAATTGGCAGGCAGAGGGTGAGGTGTCCTGAAGGACGGGTTAGAGCGGGACTGTGGTTAGGCGGGATTGGAGGAGGGCTTTGGTGGTGGGCCAGTCTTCGCGGATGATGCTGAACCAGACGCTGTGGCGGCGGGAGCCGTCGGGCATGATGTAGTGGTTGCGGAAGGTGCCTTCGTAGACGCAGCCGATGGCCTTCATGGCGTTCTGGGATTGCAGGTTTTCGTGGTGGGTCTTGAAGGCTACGCGGTTGAGCTTGAGGGTTTCGAAGGCGAAGGTGAGCTGGAGGAGCTTGGCTTCGGTGTTGATGCGGGTGCCGCGGGCGGAGGCGGCGAGCCAGGTGTGGCCAAGCTCGGTGGTGCGGTGGGTGAGATCGAGGTCGAGGAAGCGGGTGGAGCCGACGAGCTGGTCGGTGGTGCCGTCGGTGGATTTCCTGATCGTGACCCAGGGGAGGGTTGTGCCTGCGGCTTGCGCGGCGAGGGCTGCTTCGACCCAGGCGCGGAGGTCCTGCGGGGTGTGGATGAGGGCGAGCATGTAGCGCCAGATGGAGGGGTCGAAGGCGATGGCTTCGAGGGCGGGGAGGTGGTCGAGGGTGAGGGGTTCGAGGCGGACGTTAGTGCCTTCGAGGACGGGGGTCTGCATGAGTCAGGGTAACGCAGGCGGGGGTTCGCGGGTGGGAGTTTCTAGAGCGGTTCTCCGATTGCTGCGAGCCGGACAGGCCGGTGCCGTGCTGTTCTTTCTGGGGAAAAACAGCGTTGAGAGTTACGCCTCGGTTTACACCTGGAGGAGAACTGCTCTAGCGCGCGTCGCCGAGCCATACGAGGTAGGGGTAGAGCAGGAAGAACAGGATGAGCATGATGGCCATGAGGTCCATGTAGACGCAAAGCAGGACTCCGCCGTGGTAAAAACTCCAGCGCTTCTGCATGCAGCGGGCTGTGTCCGCGGTTCCGATGAGGCAGGCCAGGGCTGGCACGACCAGCCAGGGGGTCGGGCGCAGATAAGGGAAGTCAGATATCACGGTCGCAAGCGCAACACTGGTCAGGACGATGAGGTTGCCGCGGACCAGAGAGCGAACGCGCGGATTGAAAAAGTGGAGGGTCACGGGCTGGGAGAGCGCGAACGATGGGTGAATATAGTTTAGCTCGGTGGCGGGGTGGATGGCACGGGCAGGGGTGTTGATGGTGTTGATGGGACAGCAGCGGGCTTCGTTGCCGAGGCAGGGTAGGTGGCGGGGGACAGGTGGCTGACGTCGGCGATGGGTACTTCGACCACGCCAAACTTGTCCGAGGGGACATCGCGCATGCCGATACGGAGAAATGTTTCTTTCGAGATGGGAACGCTGATCTCGAGGTGACAGGCCATGGCGCTGTGGAGGAAGCGGTCGTAGTTGGCAGGGGTGAGGGTGATGAGAAAGGTCTTTCCGGTGGCGTTGAGCAGCCTGCCGTAGAGGTCGAAGACGTAGGCGAGGAACTCTACATCGCCGGTGTGGTTGCCATCGGGCTGGAGCGTGAGGGTGAGTTCACGGGGCAAGGCGACGTAGTCGATATCGTAGCGCTGAAACGGGCCTTTGGGAGAGACGATGGGATCGAGGGTGTTGGCCGGCGCGACTGAGGTCTCGGTGTCGTTCGAGGCTGGAAGGACGCGCACCTTGAAGAGCAGGTTCTCGGGCTCGGGCGCTCCACGGCTCATGGCTGCGGCCTCGTAGGCAGAGGCGGTGTTGGGCGCGGCGGGGGAGGGTTCGGCGGGCTGGGTGATTTTTTTGCCTTCGTGCTTGGCGTCGTGCTTGGCGTTGGGTTTGGCTTCGGGGCGGGGCGCTGCCGGGCCTTGCGCGTAGTAGCCCTGGCGATAGGCGAGCAGCGGCGCGCGTGCTGCTGCGTTCCCTGTGAGGCTGACGTGAATCTTGCGGTACGCTCCATTCTGCTGGTCGTTGGTGGAGGTGTAGAGGAGGCTGTAGTAGTTGGCACCGACGTCGAGGACGTTGGCTACTGCGTCGGCGAGATTGCTGCTGTTGTCGAAGACGCTTCCGCCCGTCTCAGTGGCCAGGGCGTTCATCGCGCTGTGCACGGCGGTCTTGCTGGTGGAGAATTTCTTGAGGTCTTCACTGTACTTCACGGGCTTGGCTGCATGGCCGTGGACGGAGCTGACGGGGGCCGGAGTGGACTCGCCCATCATGCTCCGCGCGTCGACGGGATAGACGGCCACACGTGCCCTGGATAGCAGGTCGGTTGCCTCCCGGAATTCCTTTTGATCGAGTTCAGCGGCTGCGGGCGTAAGGTCCTTGAGCGCTGGAGCGGCGAGGAGGTTGATGGGAAAAGTTCCGGAGAACCAGATGAGATTTTTTCGGCCTGGAAACGCAGATAGATAGTGGGCGAGCGTGTTGAAGGCGTCGAGGGTGAAGGGGATCCGCAGATCGGTCTCCATGGAGGCGGTCTGGGCTTCAAATTGCTGCAGGTTGGCTGCGAGTTGAGCCGTGCTGGGGGCATTCGTGTTGACCGTGGCGGAGAGCTTCTGCTGGCCCGCAGCGGTGGTGCCAGGGCGATGCAGCAATGCAGCGGATCGAGGGATCAACTGGTGGCTGAGGATACTCTTCAAGGTGTTTGGATTGGAGGTGAATCCCTGCAGCAGGATGAGGCGGTTGGCCAGGCCGAAGATCGCAAGGCGCGCCTTGGGATTCGCGTGGGTTACATATTGTTGAAGCTGATGGAGCATGAAGCTCGGATCGTTGGTGGGGGTGTTCAGGGCGTCGAACAGGAGGATGTTGAGGGTGCCGTCGGGGGGCAGAGGCGTGAAGTCGGTGAAGGTGCCGGGGGACATCGCCGGGAGTGCCCGGGGTTGCTGAACTGGGGCGAGAGAGGAGTGCTCTTCGAATTGCAGAATGGTTTGCGGGGCCTGGTCTTCGGTGACACGGAAGGCTTGCGATTTGAGGCTGTAGACGGGATGACCGTCTTTGTCCTCGGCGGCGATATCGACGATCACGGGTTGGGTATTGGTGCGAGGCGCGGTTGGCTGCGCATTCCGCTGCGGTGCGGGCGTCTTCGGCGGGGTCTGAGGGTAGGCCGCAGTTGTGAGTAGGAAGGCGGCGAAAAATATCCCGGAAATCCTGCGCATGCTTCGGCTCCATATTCTGTGTCGAGGGGACACAGGGGGTTAGACGGCGGCAGCGCGGATCAAGTTCACGCAGATTGTCCGGAGTAGATTACGAAGGCCCAGGGCTAAAGCCCTTTGTTTGGAGGAGGGGGTTCAGGGGGCTAAAGCCCCCTGCTAATCCGAAAGGGCAAGAGCAAGGGCAACGGCAAGAGCAAGGGCAACGGCAAGAGCAACGGCAAGAGCAACGGCAACGGCAACGGCAAGAGCAACGGAGAATACGGGGGTCCTTCCCCTTCGACAAGCTCAGGGTCAGGATGACGGCGAAAAACAGGCAACGACAAGAGCAAGAGCCAATACAGGGGGTTCTCCACTGCGCCACGCAAAAAGCCGCGTGGCTCCGGTCGAGATGGCGCTTTGCAGGTGGTTTGTGGACCGACTCTAAACCGTTGCGAGTTCGGATGCGGCGGCCATGGCGGCGATCGACTCGCTGAAGGGGGCGCGCAGGACACCGTGCTCGGTGATGATGGCGGCGATGTATTTTGCGGGGGTTACGTCGAAGGCAGGGTTCTCGATGCCGACACCGTCGGGGGTCATCTGCTTGCCGTTGGAGTGCGTGACTTCGCGGGGATCGCGCTGCTCGATGGGGATGCCTGCACCTGTTGCGGTGGCGAGGTCGATGGTGTTGAACGGCGCGGCTACGTAGAACGGAATGCCGTGCTCCTTCGCGAGGATGGAGACGCCGTAGGTGCCGATCTTATTGGCTGTGTCGCCATTGGCAGCGATGCGATCGGCTCCGACGATGACGGCCTGGATGCGGCCCTGGGCCATGAGGGAGGCGCTCATGTTGTCGCACAGAACGGTGGTGGGGATGTTGTCCTTCATGAGCTCCCAGGCGGTGAGGCGGGCGCCCTGGAGGTAGGGTCGGGTCTCATCGGCCAGGACGTCGATCTTGTGGCCGCGCTCGATGGCGGCGCGGATGACTCCGAGAGCGGAGCCGTAGCCGCAGGCGGCGAGGGCGCCGGCGTTGCAATGGGTGAGGACGGTGCCTTGCTGGGGCAGGAGGTCGGCGCCGAACTGGCCCATCTGTTTGCAGTTGGCGATGTCCTCGTCGTAGAGCTGGCGGGCGAGGGCGATGACGGCGGATTTGATCTCGGGGATGGGGGTGTTGGCGGCCGCGAGTTGGTTGTAGAGATCGCGGATGCGGCCAATGCCCCAGAAGAGATTGACGGCGGTGGGGCGGGTGGCGGCGAGGTGGCTGCAGATTTCTGCTACGTCTGCGTTGAGGGCGGGGAGGGTGGTGGCGGTGGAGCGGTCGATGCCGAGAGCGACGCCCATGGCGGCGGAGACGCCGATGGCCATGGCACCGCGGGTGATCATGTCGCGGATGACGGTGGCGACTTCCTGGTAGGTGGTGGCGAGGACGTAGGTCTCTTCGAGGGGGAGCTTGGTTTGATCAAGGAAACTGACGCCGGCGGGCGTCCATTCTAGCGTGGGAATCATGTCTGTTTTAGTTTAGTGGAATTTCTGGACACCGCAAAGGTTGCGTCCTGCCTGTGAATTCCATCAGCACACGCAATTGCGTGTGAGGGCAATCTAGGAGGCGGACGAGCTCCACTGCAGCATCCTGCGGAAATCAAACGTCCGGAATCGGTTCTGACAATCGACGCAGCAGAAAGTTCTGCAACCCAGCATCAGGTATTCAAGGGGTCTGCGGTGGGAGCGAAAGGTTTCTCCGGAGCCGCAACGTGGGCAAGTTTGAGGGCGCGCCATGGTCTGTGATTCTCCTTGTTTAAACAGAACGGCATTCAGAATCTACACAATGCTCTAACGGCTTAGCTTGTCTAGATGATGAAAACCACCTGAGGAGATGTAAATGACCGCAAAGATAGTGAAATTGTACGTTGCATGCATCAAGACTGAGCAGGCTACGGAGTGCGTTCGGATGCGCACGAAGCATAAGACTACGCTTACTCCATACAGTATACCAAGTGGCCCCCAGGCATGTGAAAGTTGATCTGAATGCAACAAAGCAAAGGGCACGCTGGAGAAGATGGCAGCGAATAAGAGGGCCGAAGTCGAGTGCAGGGAACTATTTTGCCAGCGTTCAAAGCCAGCCGGGGTGCGTTCGAGGGAGAGCCAGTCATAGGCCGTCGCGAGCGCCGGCAAGAGGAAGCCGCGGAAGGCGATCTCCTCCGTGACCGGAGCGAGCAGCACGGCGAAGGCCGCGAGCAGCCATGCACTGTGCTGCGTTTTTAGCAGGTTGTCGAAGATGGAGGTGGGTGGAGTGGGGAGAAAACGCTCGGCCGTCTGGGATGCGACGCTGAGCAGGACTCCCCCGGCCATCATCCAGTACCAGCGGCGATGTACTGCGAGCGCATTCCACTGGATGCCGTGCAGGAACGATCGCTCCCACAGTCGCGGAAAAATCCACGCGGAGGCCGCGAGCACCAGGACGTAGGCAAGCGCCTGGGAGGCGAGGGCAATCCCGGGATGCTGCGGCATTGTCTCGAGGTGAATATGGACGGCGCTGAAGACGATCAGGGCGCAGAGATTCACCAGGAAGAAGGCCATCGCAAAAAACAGCACGGCATGGCCGAGGTGCGGGATATGCTTCGCCGGGCCGTGGTCCTGCGCCGGGTCGGTGTCGTGCTGGATGTCGAGCGCCTTGACTTCTACGACTTCGGGAATAGGGAGATTGCTCATAAGACCAACAACAGATTACTTGGCTTTCTTCACGGACTTCTTGGGGGCCTTTTTTGCCGCAGATTTTTTGGTTCCAGACTCGGGTTTTAATTTGGAGGCTGTAGGGACTCCGGTCTTTTTCTCGGGTGCAATGAACTTCGGCTTCGGCGCCTTCTTTTCCAGATCGGGGAGATCTGCTGGAGGCAGATGCGCGCTCGCTGCGAAGGTGCCAGCACTCTGGTAGTAGCGGGCGAGAAAGTGTCCGGTATGCGATTCGGGGACGTGCGCGACGAGCTCGGGTGGTCCCTGGGCGACGATGCGGCCACCGCCCTCGCCACCTTCGGGGCCCATGTCGATCAGGTAGTCGGCGTTGCGGATGATGTCGAGATTGTGCTCGATGATGATGACGGTGTTGCCGAGGTCCGTGAGGCGGTGAAGGACTTCGAGGAGCTTGCGGACGTCGTCGAAGTGAAGGCCGGTGGTGGGCTCGTCGAGGAGATAGAGGGTGCGGCCGGTCTGGCGTTTGCTGAGCTCGCGGGCGAGTTTCATGCGCTGTGCCTCGCCGCCGGAGAGCGTGGTCGCGGACTGGCCGAGATGGATGTAGCCGAGGCCTACGTCGACGAGGGTTTGGAGCTTCTGGTTGACGGCGGGAATGTCTTTGAGGATGGGGACGGCGTCTTCGATGGGCAGGTCGAGGATGTCGGCAATCGAGTAGCCGTTGAATTTTACGGCGAGGGTTTCCTGGTTGTAGCGGCGGCCATTGCAGATTTCGCAGAGGACGTAAACGTCGGGGAGGAAGTTCATCTCGATGCGTCGCTGGCCTTCGCCCTGGCAGGCTTCGCAGCGGCCTCCCTGCACGTTGAAGCTGAAGCGGCCGGGTTTGTAGCCTCGCTCGCGCGAGTCGGGAAGCATGGCGAAGAGGTCGCGGATGGCGGTGAAGACTCCGGTGTAGGTGGCGGGGTTGGAGCGCGGCGTGCGGCCGATAGGGGACTGGTCGATCTGGATGACCTTGTCGAGTTGGTCGGCGCCGTGGATGGCCTTGTGGGCTCCGGGATCTTCGCGCGAGCCGTAGAGCTCCTTGGCGAGAGAGCGATAGAGGATGTCGTTGACGAGAGTGCTTTTGCCCGAGCCGCTGACTCCGGAGACGACCGTCATGACGCTGAGGGGAAAGTGCGCGGTGACGTTCTGGAGGTTGTGCGACGTGGCATCCTGGACGGAGAGCCAACGGCCTGTGAGGGGGCGTGGAGCCTTGCCGGGAGTGGGTCGGGTGACGATGTCGATGTGGCCGGCGAGATACTGGCCGGTTACGGAATTCGGATTCGCCATGATCTCCGCGGGGGTGCCGGAGGCCATGATCCGGCCACCGTTCTTGCCCGCGCCGGGGCCGAGGTCGAGCACGTAGTCGGCCTTGCGAATGGTGTCCTCATCGTGTTCGACGACGAGGACGGTGTTGCCGAGGTCGCGCAGGTCTTCGAGAGCGGAGATGAGGCGCTGGTTGTCGCGCTGGTGCAGACCGATGGACGGTTCGTCGAGGACGTAGAGGACGCCGCGGAGGCGGGAGCCGATCTGCGTGGCGAGGCGGATGCGCTGGCCCTCACCGCCGGAGAGGGTCGCTGCGCTGCGATTCAGCGAGAGGTAGCCGAGGCCGACGGCGTTGAGGAATTCCAGGCGTTCGATGATTTCGCGCTGCAGGCGATCGGCGATCAATCGTTCCCGGCCGCTGAATTGCATGGAGCGTGCGCCCAGCAGAGCGCGCTCCAGCGAGAGCGCCGTGAAGTCTGCGATGCTGGCGTCGCGGGTGACGGGCTCCGTGGTTGAAAAGGTCCGAGATGCCGCGGCTGGGCGATCAGCTTCGGGGTCCTTCGACTTCGGGCTGCGCCCTTCGCTCAGGATGACAGCGTTTCTGGGGGGCGCGATGGCGAGAGGGATGGTTACGGCGAGCGACTCCGGACGCAGGCGGCGGCCGTGGCAGCGCGGGCACTCGGTCGCGGACATGAATTGCATCATGTACTCGCGATAGCCCTCGGACTTGGTGTCTTCGAGGGTGTCGCGCAGCCAGTTGAGAATGCCGTGGAAGCCGGTGCGGCCAACCTCGTTGCGCGGTGGACCATAGAGCAGAAGGTCCTGCTCCGTCTTGGTGAGATCGGCGAACGGCTGCTTGAGATTGATCTTGTATTTGTCCGCTGCCAGCTTGATCAGCCGCTGCAGATACTGGGATGATGAGCCTGGCCCCATGGCTCCGTCGAGCAGAGGCTTGGACCAGTCGGTGATCGTCTTCGACGGATCAAAATCGTAGATCGAGCCGAGGCCGTGGCACTCGGGGCAGGCTCCATAGGTGGAGTTGAAACTGAAGCTGCGGGGCTCCAACTTGGGCACGTTGATGCCGCAATCGGGGCAGGCCATCGAGGAGCTGAAGAGCGTCTCGCTGGTCTTGCCGTTGCCTGCCTGGAGGCCGATGAGAACGAGGCCGTTTGCGAGCTGCAGCGCCGTGGTTACAGCGGTGGTGAGGCGGCGGGTATCAAATACCGATCTTCCATCGGCATCGGTTTCGCCCGGCATGGGCTTGAGGATGATGCGATCGACGATGGCCTCGAGGGTGTGGTTCTTGCGCTTTTCGAGCCGCATCCCCTCTTCGACTTCGGCCATTTCGCCGTCGATGCGGACACGGTAGCCCTTCTTGTCGAGAGCGTCGATCTCCTCGCGGAACTCTCCCTTGCGGCCGCGCACGACGGGGGCCATCACGGTGATGCGTTCGCCGGGCGAGTCGGTGCGATTGCGCTCGACGATTTGCGCGACGATCTGCTCCGCGGATTGACGCGAGATGGGGCGGTGGCAGTTGGGGCAGTGCGGCTGGCCGACGGAGGCGTAAAGGAGTCGCAGGTAGTCGTAGATTTCGGTGATTGTTCCGACGGTGGACCGGGGCGAGCGCGAGGTGGTTTTCTGTTCGATGGAGATTGCGGGGGAGAGGCCGTCGATGGAGTCGACATCGGGGCGCTCCATCTGGTCGAGGAACTGGCGAGCGTAGGCAGAGAGCGTCTCGACATAGCGGCGCTGGCCCTCTGCGTAGATGGTGTCAAAGGCGAGAGAGCTCTTGCCCGAACCTGATAATCCGGTCACGACCGTGAGGGTATTGCGCGGAATCGAGACTGAAACATCGCGCAGATTGTGCTGCCGTGCTCCACGAACGTTGATGTGGGTGAGATTCCTGCGCGGTGTTTGGATCGAAGAGGCCAAGTTTCTAGTTTACTAGGTTTACCGTGGATCGAGGGGACGGCCAGCGTCCTGGTGTTCGCAGGACCGATCGAAGCCCGATCTGGCACGTATGAATCCATCTAGGCACTAGTCGTTCCATTTTTCTGATGGACTTTTCAACAGATTCATCCAGAATGGTTTTGGCCCGCGAATCTGTCTTGAGTCCCCCGGCTGTTATTCTGTAGATCTTCGCGTTTGCGAAGGAGACCTTGAGATGAGTTCGTTGATGTTGATAGGCGCAATGTTCGCATCGTTGGCACTCGGAGTGTTAATGGCCTACGGGATCTGTAAGGTCATCTTCCGTATTTTCATGATCCACGCGCTCTCGGCGGCCAAGCGCGGACAGACGGCGAGCCTGATTGTCAACTCAGAAAACTGACACGGCTGGCGGCTACGGCTGGGGCTTCGTGTTGTTGGATGGATTGGCGGACTGTTTTTGTTGCTGCCGCTTGAGCAGCTCCTGGTAGACCATCTCCGGTGTCAGGGTTCCTGCGGGAGCGCTTCCGGCTGTGCTTGTTGCCGGAGGAGGGTTGGGGGCATCGACAATGCCTGAGGTCGAGGGTGTGGTCGAGGGCGTGGGGATCGAATCCAGCGGGACGGAGTGGGTGGTGGGGAGAGTCGACGCTGTGGGCGATGTGTTCGATGGGCTGCCATTTACGTTGTTCAAGGGCTGAGCTATGCTCACGGGGCCGGCGGGCCCGGACGTCGCGGTCGCTGGTGCCGCGGTGGACGGGGTCGCCACGTTGATCCGTACAGGTTGTGGCGCGATCGGCGTTGGCTCGTCGTAGGCGGCGTAGACAGGGGATTCGGGACTGGGGGGCGTTGCACCCCCGCCGCGCGGAGTCAGCATGAGGCGGGGTGCGTTGTCTGCGTCGCCGGCCATGAAAAGAATGTTTGTCCCTGTCCCATCGAGCAGCGTTGCAAGCACTGTGGACAGCGGTGCAGGGCCGTAGTTTCCGAAGACCCGCTGATCCGCCACTCCGCCTGTAATCTTCAGGCCGGTCGCATGGGAGATGGCGCGCAGAATCTGGTTCAGACTGGAATCATCGGCGCGGACATCCACTTCACCGGCGGCGAACGTGACGTGTGCGCGGTGGGGCGAATTGGAGGCCAGGGTGCCAGGCATCGCCGCTCCGCTAATCGGAGCCGGCATGGCATTGTTCACAGGCAGTGATGTAGGCTGCATCGAAGGCAGGGCCTGTGCGTGCAGGCATGGCGTGGCGAATACCATCGCGAGCGCGGCTAAGACTACCGCTGGCGCGGCTAAGACTACCGCCGGCGCGGCGATGGAAACGCTTATGACTTCACGTACGTAGCTTTTCGGATGCATCTTTTGAGTGGGACGCGCACTCGAACAGGAAGGTAGCTTCACTGCTTCAGAATAGCGTCAAACCTGCAGGCATGGTTGCCGGGCGCGAACCAGTGACCGAGAGTTCCGGAGCCGCTCGCTGGACTGGGGACCCCGGCCTCCGTATGCTGGGCAGGACAAGTTGCAAGGATTTAGGAGGACGACATTGAGTCCTAAGAGTTTTGAGTTGAGCTACGCGCGGACCCTGGCGGGGTCTCTGCTGGGTGTGGTGTTGATGTTTGCTGCGCCCGCTATGCATGCCCAGACCTGCACCACGCAGGCACGCATGAGCGATAGTGTAAGGAACGATCTCAGCGGCGTTGCGATGAATCTGGCGCAGTCGATCAGGGAGGGCAACGCGGCGAAGGTGCAGGCCTCGATTATCGCGGAGTTTGCGAGTGATGCGTCCTTTGCTCCGACAGCCTCCGTCATCCGGACAACCTCGTCGAAGCTGGCGGGCGATACGCTGCACGTTACCCAGATCTATGAGCTCGACGCTCGCGGACGAAAGCCGGGAGATACGTCGGAAGCCGACTTCAGCTGCGCCCTGAGCGGCACGACGGCCGAAACGGACTTCTCCATCAGCGGTCTCCCTCCCGGGCTCTACGGTTTCGCCATGGTTGAGGCGGAGGGGAGCCGGCCGTGGCTGCTCTCGTTCCTGCTGCGGCAGGATGGCGGCGCCTGGAAGCTGGCCGGCTTCTATCCCCGCGCACGAACGGCTGCCGGTCACGATGGCGTGTGGTACTGGACGACGGCACGGGCGGATGTGAAGGCCAAGGACCTCTGGCTTGCATGGGTTCTTTATGGAGAAGCAGACACGCTGCTGCGTCCGGCAAACTTCGCGACCAGCACGAACCTCGATCGTATGCGCGCAGAGCAGACTGCGGCCGCTCCCCCCGAGTTGATTAATGGAATTGGACCCGAGATGCCCCTGGTCATCAAGGCTGCGACGAAGGCGGGAGCGGTCGCGGAGTATCACTTCACCAGCATCGGTGCTGAGGGATCGGAGGACGGCAGGGAACTGAAGCTGGTGGTGCATCTGAGCGTGCCGTACCTCGCCGATCCTGTTGCCGGGAAGGCTCGGAATCTTGCCGCGATCAGCGCCCTGCTGGATGCGCATAAAGATCTACGGCAGGATTTCGATAGTGTCTGGATCTTTGGCGATTCCGCCGGGTATGGCCCGCTGCTGACCGAAGTACCGCTTTCGGCGATCCCGTAAACTGATGTCCTCGGTGGTGGGGCGCGCAGTTTTGCCCTATGAATACCTTGCGCTGCGATTTTGGCGACGCGATTGCAGAGATTTTGGTGTTGGGACGGTGCCGCAGTGTTCAGGGCATGCTATTGAAGGAGTGCCAACTGGAGAACGAGTTCATGGCAAGCGCACAGAAGTCCCTGGCACAGGCGATCCGCGAGCGGCGCTCGACTCCGAGCTTCGACGGTGAGCCTATTCCGGCCAGAGACCTGCAGCAGATCATCGATGCCGGTCTTAACGCTCCGAGCGGCTATAACATGCAGCCCTGGCGGTTCATTGTCGTGCAACATCCTGAACAGCGGCGACGGCTCCGCGCGGCCTGTTACAACCAGGCGAAAGTGGAGGAAGCTTCCGTGATCCTGGTTGCCTGCGGCGACTGCGATGGATGGCGCAAGGACCTGGAAGAGATGCTGCGTCTCGGCCGTGCTGCCGGTATGCCCGAAAGCTACGCTGCGCAGGCGGCCGCGAACGTTCCCAGCTATATGTCGGCGTTTTCAGACGAAGAGATGCGCGGCTGGCTCAACAAGCAGGTCACCATCGCTGTGACGTCGATGATGTGGATGGCCGAGGTTCTCGGGTACGATACGGCCATGCTGGAGGGCTTCGAACAACAGGGGGTGTGCGAAACCCTGCGTCTTCCGATGAGCTACTGGGTGGTGTCGCTGCTGGCACTGGGAAACCTGAAGGGGCCGGACAAGTTCGATGGCGGGCGTTTCGAGCCCTCGCATACGGTCTTTGGGGAAGAGTACGGCAAGCCACTGAAGCTCAAGTAGACCAGCATGAGCACACGTCGTGAATATCCGGAAAGCCCCATCCCCGGTGTTGGCGCTGTCGTCCTGCGCAAGCGTGAGGGGCGCTTCGAGGTTCTGCTTGTCCGCCGCCGCACTGAGCCCATGGCCGGGACGTGGTCGCTCCCCGGAGGAGCGATTGAGCTTGGCGAAACTACCCGCGAAGCGTGCGCGCGTGAGGTGCTGGAGGAGACCGGACTGAGGGTTCGGACGGTCGCCGAAGTTGAATCGTTCGACATCATTCTGCGCGATGCCGCGGGGCGCGTTCAATTCCACTACGTTATTGTCGACATTCTGTGTCACGTCCTCTCGGGCGAGCTGTGTGCGGGCGAGGACGCGAGTGAAGCGGTCTGGGCGGATGTGGACCTGGTTCTCCACCGGGGTCACTTCGCATTGACGCCGCGCGCCTGTACAGTGATACGCAAGGCATTAGTTATGGATGAGGGCTTTGCATGAAGACGCTTGGACGTTTGCTGCTATTGGTTGTGGTGCTCGGGCTGGCCTGCGGGCTGGTCTTCTACGAGCAGCCGCTCTGGGTGCAGCAGCAGGGAATTCACCTTAGCCTCTTGTTGCATCGCGTTCAGAGTAACTATGTCATGACGCCCGAGGGACGAGTGCATTACTACGAGGCAGAATCGCGCGTCCCTGGGGGCGGCATTCCGCTGGTCCTGGTGCATGGGCTCGCCGACCGCGACGAGAGTTGGGCGCCGATGCTCGAACGCCTGAAGAAGGCTGGCTTCCACGTCTACGCGCCGGATCTTCTAGGCTATGGCCGCTCTCCCAAACCTAGAAGCAGTGACTACTCTATCTCTACGCAGGAGCAGTTCGTCGTCGACTTCATTCAATCGCTCGGACTGCAAAAAACCGATATCGGCGGCTGGTCGATGGGAGGATGGATCACTCTCAAGCTCGCGCTTGACCATCCCGGCCTGGTAGATCGCGTGGTGGTCTATGACAGTGCCGGGCTCCATCACCAGGTCGCCGGCGGACCTCAGATTTTTCATCCAACGGATGGTCCTTCACTACAGCGGCTGGCCAATCTGCTGGAGCCTCATGAGGGGCAAATTCCGCGCTTCATTCGGCGCGACATACTGCGAAAGATGGCCGCGGGCCAGTGGGTTATCGACCGAAGCATGAGCTCCATGGAGACCGGGAACGACTTGCTGGATGACCGGGTCGGCGGGCTCACGGAGCCGCTGCTGATTGTCTGGGGCAGTGACGACGAGTTGCTTCCGCTCGCTCTCGGCCAACAGATGCACACGCTCTATCCTCAATCGGAGCTCGACATCATAGAGGGCTGCGGACACCTCGCACCGAAGACCTGTCCGGATCGCGTGGCATCGGCGACTGCCGATTTTCTGAAGGCTAATCCTGCTCCTGTTGGCGGGTCACGCACACTCACCCGAATGCACTGAGGCTAGTCCCGGGGAGCCTCATCGTTTCCCCACTCGTACGCTCCGGCTTGCGGCAATCCAATGTGCTGCAGGATGCGATGCACGTAATTGCGAGCGATATCTTCAACCGATTGCGGGTGATTGTAGAAGGTGGGAATGACCGGATAGACGGTGGCTCCAGCCTCTGTGACTGCCGCCATGTTGCGGATATGGATCAAGTTGAGTGGGGTCTCGCGGACGCATAGTACGAGTCGCCTCCGCTCCTTCAGGCAAACATCTGCCGCGCGCTCGATCAAGTTTCCCGCCAGCCCATGCGCGATCCCCGCCAGCGTCCCCATCGAGCACGGTAGCACCACCATCGCGTCAACCGGATACGATCCGGAGGCGATTGGGGCTCCGATATCCTCATGGGCCAGCAGCACGATCTTCTGCGATGCTTTGCCTAACAGCTTTTCTACCAGCAGGTTACGGCCAGCTACTATGGCTTCCTCAGCGAATACGCGCAGCGCGCTGGGGGAGACGACCAGATGAACACGTCCGATCCGATCATCCGCTTCCAGTGCTCGCAGCATCTCAATAGCGAAGATTGATCCGCTCGCGCCGGTGACGGCGAGGATCAGGGTCGTGGGTGCGGGATTCGCTGAGCCGCTGGACGTCTCCGAAGTGCTACGGAATGGAGGTGCGATTGCCATGGGCCTCGATTGTCTACGCTCGATTATCTCTGAAATATCGTCTTTTCTTCGCGACATTTGCCTGCGAATGCGGTTATGTAAAAGTATGGCAGGCTTTTTTCTGAACGATCGACGCATCGTACGTGGATTGATCTTCGACTGATTTTCGACGACCGAGAAGGATGCAATGATAGCTCTGAGACAGCACAGCTCCCCCGCCAACAACCTCCGGGCCCTGAGTTTGTGCAGGGCGTTCCGTGATGCGTGGCTGGCGGTCTGCCTGCTGCTGGCGGGTGCAACTCCAGTCGCCCACGCTTCGGTTTCGCTCCTGCTGGAGCAGCCTTACGGCAAGCTGAACATCTTCGCTCCCGCAGGGCACGCCGCAATCTATCTCGACCATGTTTGCGAGGAGACGCCACTGAAGCTGCGGCCGTGCCGACCCGGCGAGCTCGGCGTCGTCCTGAGCCGGTACGACCATATCGGCGGCCGCGACTGGATCGCGATGCCGCTGATCCCGTACCTATACGCGGTGGACTCCGTCGGCGAGATTCCGGAGAGCATCGATCGCGCCAGGGAAGAGCAGCTGCGCGATGCCTACCGGCGGAAGTATCTGTTGTCGATCGCTCCGAACCGTCCCGACGGCGGAGCGCCCGGCGGCAATTGGTACGAACTCCTGGGCTCGGCGTTCGACCGCACCATCTACGGATTTCGGGTGAACTCTACCCGCGAGCAGGATGCAGTGCTGATTGCCCACTTCAACGATCGCCGCAACATCGAGGACTACAACGGAGCCTTCCGCAACTGTGCAGACTTTGCGCGCGTCACGCTGAATCGTTTCTATCCGCACGCCATTCGCAGAAACTATGTCGCCGACTTCGGTCTCACTTCGCCCAAGTCGGTTGCCCGCAGTCTTAGCCACTACGCTACCAAGCATCCCGAGACGGGCTTTGAAGTTTTCATGATTGCGCAGGTCAAAGGTGAGTTGCCGCGATCGCACTCCAACACCGATCTCGTCGAAGGCATACTGAAACGGTATGGCGTGCCACTGGTGATTGTGTCGCCGGTATCGACTGCGGTCGTGATCGCTGCCTACCTCGGTCATGGGCGGTTCTCCATGCCTGTCAATCCACCGCTGCTGGACCTCGCCGGGCTCGCAGCCAACGATGTACCCGGTGTGATTGCGCGGCCGTTCCCTCAGACGATCCCGGACTTGCCGGAGCCGACTTTTGCGCGGATGCCGGTGCCTGTGGGGTTCCGGCCATCGACGGTTGCGACCGGTGCTGTTCGGCAAGTCTCACTTCTCAGCCCCGGTGTAACTCCGTGATGGTCGTTCTTCAACCATGTGTGGCGGGAGACAGCGCGAACGCGATCAGCGTCGCGCCATGCAAGCCGGTTCGCTGCTCCGCTGCTGTGATCAACTCGTCCTCCAGAGGACGCCAGCCCTGCTCCATCTCGCAGCGAGCCACCTCCTCTGGCGGGGCATCGATAAAGCATAGCTCGCAGACGGTCAGGTTCTCCTCGGCGTCCCGCACCGGGGGGCCAAACGTCCGGCATTGCACCGGGCGGGAGGCGTAGAGGTCGCAGGTCCCGGTCGCGGGATCGAGCACCGGGCACGGCTCGTCGTTCGCAAAGTCTTCGAAGGCTTCTTCGTGCGGGGGCTCGGTAAAGAGGAGGCCGCTGTCTGCGTCGCCCGGAAACTCGGGCGTGAGCCTGGCACGTGAGGCTGCTGCGCGGCCTCGGATTCGATCGGCAACGTCCGGCTCGGCACGATCCAATGCTTCGCGAAGCTGCTCAGCATCGAATTGCGAGATGGGAAACACTCCTACGCAACACTGGTGGCAGCCCGGCCTGCAGGCGAGCCAATGGCCCGAGCGCTCGGTCGTCGACGTCAACGCGGTATCAAGAATTTTGAACAGTTCTGCCACGTAACCTCTTCAAACTTTTGCCAGCGAACAACTTATACAACCTTATGATCGGAGTCTGTGATCTGATAAGGGAATCCATGGATTATCACGAGACGCCTTTGGGGAAAAACGTTCGCTTCCTGCTTCCATCGCTGAAGCTGAAGTACCCGTCCGAGACTGGCGAGACCATCGAACACCTGGTGCACCTGTTCCTCATTGATCACTTCGGTGGCTATACGGCTACTTCCGCAAACCTCTTCGGATATTGGAAGGAAGAAGACGGTGGACATACGTACGGCGAGCATCGCGAGTTCGTCGTCGCTCTTCCCAACGACCAGGGTTTACCTGAGCTGAAAGAATTTCTGGGACGAACGGCGCGGATGCTGGGGGAGAAGTGCCTCTACTTCGAGGTCGCCGGCGTCGCGCTGCTGCTATACGCCGGGCCGAGGTCTGAGGAAGAGGGCCTGCGGCTGGCGTAAAACTCGCATTCCAGCGGCGTCAACCTGCCGCCAGCACCCGGTCGAATACCTCATCGATATTGGTCAGCTGCCGGCGCACATCGAAGGCCTGATCGATCTTCTCCGCGGAAAGCCACCGGTTGATCTCGGGATCAGCCTCGATCAGGGTGCGATAGTTCAAGTCGTTGGTCCACGCATTCATCGCGTGGCCCTGCACGAGACGGTAGGCGTCTTCGCGGCTCATGCCCGCGGCCGCAAGGTCGATCAACAACTGCCCGCTGAAGACCAATCCATGGGTTGATTCGAGGTTCTTCAACATGCGGGCCGGGTAGACCAGCAGGCGCTCGATGAGGGTGGCCGTCTTGTCGAGGAGATAGTCCGCGAGGATGGTGGTGTCGGGCAGGATGACCCGCTCGGCTGAGGAGTGCGAGATGTCGCGCTCATGCCAAAGCGCAACATCCTCGAGCGCTACCTGCGCATTGCCGCGTACCACGCGCGCCAGACCGCAGATGTTTTCGCAGGTAATCGGATTGCGCTTGTGCGGCATGGCGCTGGAACCCTTCTGTCCGGCAGCGAAAAATTCTTCGGCCTCGCGAACCTCGGTGCGTTGCAGATGCCGGATCTCCAGAGCAATCTTGTCGAGCGAGGAGCACAGGACTGCGAGGGTGGTGATGTAGGCGGCATGGCGATCGCGCTGCAGGATCTGCGTCGAGATCAGAGCGGGCTGCAGGCCCAGTTCGGCGAGGATCGCTGCCTCGTGCGCGGGCTTGAGTTTGCCAAAGGCTCCGACAGCACCGGAGATTTTGCCTACGCGCATATCTTCCGCGGCGGCGTCGAAGCGCTTCAGATTCCGCCCCATTTCGGCATACCAGAGCAGGAGTTTCATGCCGAAGGTGGTCGGCTCGGCATGCACACCGTGGGTGCGGCCAATGGTTGGCGTGTGCTGGAACTCCACGGCGCGTTTGCGAAGAACCGCGCGAAGCCGGAGGATGCCATCACGAATCAAGGCAGAGGCCTGGACGAACGCCAGTCCCTGCGCGGTGTCGACGACGTCGGTGGAGGTCAAACCATAATGCAGCCAGCGTGCCTCTTCTCCGACGGACTCAGCTACCGCCGTGGTGAAGGCCAGGACATCGTGGCGCGTCTCAGCTTCAATCTCGTGAATGCGGTCGATGGTGAAGGTGGCCCGCTGCTGCAACGCCTCGACGGCAGAGGAAGGAACCATCCCGGCTCGCGCGAGTGCTGTGGTTGCCGCAACCTCAACCTGCAGCCAATTCTCATATTTGCGTTGTTCTGACCAGATGGCGGCCATCGCAGGCCGGGTATAACGGGCGATCATGGGGACTCCGAGGGTTGTGTTTGTTGTTACTGGCTAATTTGCCAAGGAAGCGTAGACTACTCGCCAACAGGGTTAGTGTACCGAGTCTGAATGCATATACCGGCTCCGTTTAAGATAGTCGTTTTGCGATAGAATGAGGAGTACCCAAGGTAGGTTCTATGAATTCAACTTCAGAACGAGACCGCTTGAAGAGCCTCGCCGAGTTTCGATACCAGATGCGAAAGTTTCTGAACTTCAGCGAGATCGCGTCGGAACGCTGTGGCATACCCGCGCAACAGTATCAACTGATGCAGGTGATTGCTGCGATTCCTGAGGATCAGCAGGCATCGATCACCTATCTTGCGGAGCGCATGATCCTGCGCCACAACAGCACCGTGGAACTGGTGGATCGAGCTGAGCGCGCTGGGTTTGTCAGCCGCCAGAGTGACCTCAAAGATATGCGTCGGTCTCTCGTGCGTCTGACTCCTGAAGGCCAGGTGATCCTGAACCGCCTTGTCGCCGAACACCTCAGCGAACTTGCACCACGCTGCGAACAGCTGATCACCGCTCTCCGCGACCTGCAGAGCATGACACAGGTACAGACTGATCCGTCGTAGGAGATACGTGCGTTGAAGAACCCGGGATCGGCCGATGGCTTACGCGATTACTCCGCTGACAGCCGTATTTTGTATACCAGTGCCTTGGCAGCTGGGCTTGGAGCGGTCAGCGCAGTAGCGGCATGGGCGCTACTGGAGATGATCGCGCTTTTCACCAACCTCTTCTACTTCCAGAGGTGGAGCTTTGTAAGTAAAGATCCGTGGCAGGCAGGAAGACACTGGTGGCTGGTGCCGATGCCGATGATCGGCGGCTTACTGGTGGGACTGATGGCACGGTACCTCTCGCCCAAGGTCCGCGGTCATGGTATGCCCGAAGCGGTAGAAACCATCGTCTTCAACGACGGCAGGGTGCAACCTCGCGTGGCTATACTCAAGCCGATTGCGACGGCGATTGCGATCGGTTCGGGAGGACCGTTCGGTGCTGAGGGGCCAGTGATTATCACGGGCGGCGCGGTGGGCAGCATCGTCGGCCAACTGCTGCCGATGAGCGGGTCCGAGCGTACCGTTCTGATGGTCGCGGGTGCATCGGCGGGCATTGCCGCAACGTTTAATTGCCCTATGTCGGCGACGCTGCTGGCGGTCGAGTTGCTACTCTTCGAATGGAAGCCGCGGGCTCTTGTTCCGGTGGCGATCGCTTGCGTCATGGCTGGAACGGTGCGGCGTCTGCTGCTGGGACCGCAGAGCCTTCTATTCATGATTCCCACGGGTGCACCGGTTTATCACTCGGCGATGCTTGGAGCTTTAGCGCTGGGCATCGTGGCCGCGTTCGTGGCGACCGGGCTTAGCAAAGCGGTGTACTTCTTTGAGCGTGTGTTTGAACACTTGCCGATCCACTGGATGTGGTGGCCGGCCATCGGTGGCCTGGGCATCGGGCTCGGCGGATGGGTCTTCCCAAGAGCGCTGGGAGTGGGTTACAGCGTGATGCAACAGATGATCTCCGGGAACGCTGGATGGGAGCTTCTGGGGGGCATCCTGATTGTGAAGAGCCTTATCTGGACGTTCTCGCTTGGATCAAATACTGCGGGCAGTATTCTGGCGCCGTTGCTGGTGATTGGCGGGGCGCTGGGCGGGGCAATGGGGCACCTGATGCCGGTGATGAGCCGTGGTGCGTGGGTGCTGGTCGGGATGACGTCGGTGCTGTCTGCGGCGATCGGCGCTCCGCTGACGTCGGCAATGCTGGCGCTTGAGTTGACGCATAATGGGGGGCTGATGCTCCCCGTGCTGCTCTCCTGCGTTGCTGCGTATGCGGTCAGCGTGCTGGTGATGCCGCGCTCCATGCTGACGGAAGGTCTGAGCCGGCGCGGCCTGCACCTTAGCCGTGAGTTTGGAGCTGATCCCCTCGAAAGCATACTCGTCTCTCAGGCGATGCACACCAGCGTCTTCGCCCTGCCAGAGAACGCAACCCGTAAGGACGCAGCGGATTGGCTGCGCAAGATGGAGGAACGCGGCGGGGAAGCGTGGTCCCATTGGCAGCGCATCTTTCCCCTTGTCGATAGCGATGGCCGGATGACCGGTACCATCACGCGTGCGCAGATGATCGCCGCCGCGCGCAAGGAGGATCTGACCTGCCCGCTCGCAGTGGATGCGAACCGGAACCCGACGACAATCTCTCCGTTCACCACGCTGCGCACCTGCGCGATGTCTATGGCGGAGTCAACACTGACGTCCTACCCAGTCGTCAGTGCTGACGGCAAGCTGCTCGGCGTGATGACGATCAGCGATCTGCTCAAGGGGCGCAGCGAAGAGGCCCATCGCGAAGGGGATCGCGAACGCGTTCTCCGCCTGCGGTGGCCGTTTGGCCCCAATCCGGGAGCTGCCGTCACCGGCACCGCGACATCCGTCGTTGCGACCGACGAGGTTGCTCCAACCGGCGAAACCGAGGCAGAGGATTAGGGCAGGTCTGGATGATTAGGGCTGGGCTACGCCGAACAGTTCTTCCATCTCGTCGTAAAGGAAGCCCTCACCCGGCTTATACGGCTGAATCCATTTGCCGTCGAGCACGAACTGGGGAATCGCGCGCTTGCCGGTGTTTGCGATAAGCTGCTCGGCCGCGCCCGGCGTCTTCTCGATGTTGATCTCGGTGAAGGGAATCGAGTGCTGGGTGAGGAAGCGCTTGGCTTCGCGGCAGTCACGGCACCAGTCGGCTGAATAAACTAAAAGCTCCATCCCTCCATTGTCGCCGATCTACCGGACGGAAGAAAGCCAGACCTCGGCGTCTAGCGATATACTCTCTCTGAACGGGCCTCATCCGCGGCAGCACAGCGGAGCGGCACTGGAGAGAAAATGAGCCTCACCCACCTCAGCGACAGCGGAGCAAGTCAGCGCGTTCCGGCTGTTACAGCGCAGTCGCTCCTCGAAATGAAGCGCTCGGGCCATGCGATCACGGCCCTCACTGCTTACGACTACCCTACAGCGCGCATCGTAGATCAAGCTGGCATCGACGTGATCCTCGTCGGTGACTCGGTTGGCATGGCCGTGCTTGGCTACGACACGACGCTCCCGGTCACGATGGACGAGATGCTGCATCATACCCGCGCGGTCGCACGGGGTGTTCAGCGCGCGTTCCTCGTCGCGGACATGCCGTTCGGTTCCTACCAGGCCTCGACCGAGGAGGCGATTCGTAATGCTTCGCGGTTCATCAAGGAAGCAAACGCTCACGCGGTCAAGATCGAAGGTGGTCAACGCCGCGCAGACCTTGTCCAGCGTCTCACCGAGGCAGAGATTTCTGTGGTTGCGCACATCGGCCTCACTCCGCAATCCGTGCATCAGATGTCTGGCTATCGGGTCCAGGGGCGAACGTCTGAAGCGATGGCTCAGCTCTATGCCGACGCCGTCGCACTGGAAGCTGCCGGCGCGGTGGCGATCGTCCTCGAAGGCATACCGCGGGAGGTTGCGGCCGAGATCACTGCGCGCTCCGGCATTCCTACCATCGGGATCGGTGCGGGGCCCGACTGCGACGGCCAGATCCTGGTTTTTCACGACCTGTTCAACCTGACGTTCTCTGCTCCGGCAAAGTTCGCGCGCCGCTATGCCGACGGCGCTGCCTTCTTCGCCAACGCGCTTGAGCGCTATCGTGACGACGTAACCGCACGCACCTTCCCCAGCGACGCCGAGAGCTACCACCTGCCTCGCGAACTTCGTGAGCAGCGTGACGAACTGGAGCATACGGCAGACCTTCACCCCGCAGGGAAAGACTGATCATGCGAATTATCACCACTGTCCGCGAGATGCAGCAAGCTTGCCGAGCGCTTAAGAGCACTCGCACATTGGGCCTCGTCCCGACCATGGGCGCGCTGCATGAGGGTCATCTGTCGCTGGTGCAGCGTGCGCTGGCAGAGTGCGATGTTGTGGCTGTCTCCATCTTCGTGAACCCGACGCAGTTTGCTGCTGGCGAAGACTTTGAGGTCTATCCCCGCAGTTTCGAGGACGACTGCGCGAAGCTAACGACGGCCGGTGTCACTCTGCTCTTCGCGCCGTCGGCCGCAGAGATGTATCCCGACGGCGCAAGTACCTTCGTCGAAGTCGCGGCGGTTGGCGATCGTCTCGACGGAGCCTCGCGCCCGGGACATTTTCGCGGCGTGGCAACCGTTGTCGCCAAGCTCTTCCACATCGTGCAGCCGGACCTTGCCTTTTTCGGCCAGAAAGATGCCGCTCAGGTTGCTGTCCTGCAAAAAATGGTGCGCGACCTCGATTTCCCGCTCGAAATCATCGTCTGCCCAACCGTGCGCGAGCCCGACGGATTGGCGATGAGCTCACGCAATCGCTATCTTTCCGCGGAAGAACGGCGGCAGGCGCTCATTCTGTCGAGAGCTCTCCAATCGGCAGAAACGCAGGCAGCTAGCGGCGAAGTCGCCGCAGCCACCGCCTCTGCGCTGCTGCAAACCATGCGCGCAATCCTGCAGGGCGAGCCCGCCATTCGCATCGACTATCTTGCGATCGTCGATCCCGATACTTTGTTGCCTATCGATGATTTGAGCTCGGGAGGATTGCTCGCGATTGCTGCCTACGTTGGCAACACCCGGCTGATCGATAACGTTCTGCTAGGTCCGAGGGCCGGAA